>Ga0163109_10003361_pt1 | contig 12239 bp, 11 predicted proteins | sample CRUFie1St13metaG_FD_108704 | JGI IMG/M metagenome (GOLD analysis project Ga0163109, IMG submission 108704) | Marine microbial communities from the Costa Rica Dome - CRUD Field 142mm St13 metaG | ecosystem: Environmental > Aquatic > Marine > Oceanic > Photic zone | place: Costa Rica: the Eastern... | reverse complement strand
GTCCCGACGCCAAGTCAATCAGCTGGCTGTCCACTCGGGCGTGGATGCCTTCCCATGCCAAGGTGTCGATGTCCACGCGCCTCAACGCACCGTTCCAAGCTTCTCCCCACACGAATGGGTGGGCATCAGGAGAGGCAACGCTGTCGGATTGAAAGGTCACTTTGGCAACCCCTACATCCACGTGTTCCAATGCAATTCCCGAGCGTTTCCAAACGATGCCTTGTATCGTCAGCGTGTCGATGTGCGCAAAGGAGTTGCGGTCAGCCGAGGACCATCGCCCGCCTGCGACGGTCGCTCCACGTTCTGCTAAATGCCATTCAAAGTGGGTGATGCTTGCGTTCACTCCCCAAAGGGGCAAGATTGCATTGATTCCAACCCTTGTCCAAGTGTCCAGGCCCAAGGCGGCGACAAGGAGGATGCCGAGGATGCCCATCCACAGGCGGCGCCACATTGCCGATTTGGACACTGTGTTGACACTTGGTTCAGTCGTTGGGGTAGACATGGATGGTTCGAATGCGCGAAGGACCCACAAGATAGTCGCAGACCCCGAGGCGTTGTATTTTCGTCTGCGATGAAACGTGAACAGGCACCGCTGATTTTGGGCATTGAGTCGTCATGCGACGACACTTCAGCTGCCGTCATTCGAGGGCCTCAAGTGTTGAGCAACGTTGTGGCCAACCAAGCCTTGCACGCCGAGGTGGGCGGGGTCGTCCCGGAGTGGGCTTCCCGTGCGCACCTGTCCAAAATCCAGCCTGTCGTCGAGGCGGCATTGCAGAAGGCAAACGTGGCCAAATCGGAGCTCGATGCGGTCGCCTACACCCTCGGTCCAGGTCTTCAGGGGTCGTTGCACGTCGGAACATCGTTTGCCAAGGCCATGGCCTGGTCTCTGGACATCCCATCCATTCCCGTGCACCACATGCGCGCACACATCCTCGCCCACGTGTTGGAGCCTGGCGACGCGCCTCGATTTCCGTTTCTGTGTTTGACGGTGAGCGGGGGCCACACCCAACTCGTCCGTGTGGATGCGGCCAACGAGATGAGCGTGCTGGGTCAGACGCTCGACGATGCCGCGGGAGAGGCCTTCGACAAGGTGGCCAAACTCATTGGACTGCCCTATCCAGGCGGCCCGGTTGTGGACCAACTGGCGGCCCAAGGGCGTCCCGATGCATGTGCATTTTCAAGGCCCAAAATGCCAGGGTACGATTGGAGCTTCAGCGGCCTCAAAACGCAAGTCCTCCACTTCCTTCAGCGCGAGCAAGCGAAGGATTCGTCGTTCGTGTCGTCACGAAAAGAGGACATTTGTGCTTCGGTGCAGGAAGCCATTTTGGACATGCTGATGGATCCCTTGGTGCGTGCGGCACGTGACACGGGCATTCAAGAAGTGGCCATTGCCGGCGGAGTCAGCGCCAACTCAGGTTTGCGGGCCCGTTTGAAAGAGGCAGAGGGTCAGCACGGTTGGCGCATCCACATTCCCCCAATGGCCTATTGCACAGACAATGCGGCCATGATTGCGGCGGTGGGGTGGCTGGACTTTCTGGAACAACGCAAAGGCGCCTTGGACGCCGCGCCATCTCCCCGATTGCCTGAACTCAAGAGTTTGGCATAGCGAGAGGCAAGCCAAATTGGGCTTCTGTGCTCCAAGGGTGTTCCGCTTGACGCACCTCAAACCACGCTTCCGGATGGACGTCTTTCACGCGTTTTTCTGTCATGGATCGTCCTGCTGAGCGGTGGGAGTTGTCGGGTGCTGAAGCCCCGTGATTTCCCTGCTCTCTGATTCCGACACCGTTGTCGCGGACGGTCATGCGCACCCATGGCAGATCACCCTCGCGGGGCAAGCGTTCGATGCAGATTTCGAGCTTGGGTGCACTGGGCATCTCGGAAAACCCATGCCACAGGGCATTCTCAATGACGGGCTGCAACAAGAGCACTGGAATTTGACCCTGGATGTCCACATCGTCCGTTACGATTTCTGTCCTGGAAACAACGCGTTGCAACCTGACTTCCTCGAGGTCCATGTAGGCGCGAAGCGATTGGAGCTCCTCGTTCAAGCTGTGCTGGATGTGCGAAGCGTGTTGCCAATGGTGCTTCCACAGCTCAACGAATTGCTTGAACAACTGGGATGCGCGTGCAAATTCTCCGGCGCTCCAAAGCCAACGCACCGAGGAGAGTGCATTGAACATGAAATGGGGGCTCAATTGCAATTGAAGGGTTTCGCTGTGGATGCGCCTGCGGTCGCGGGTGAGGTCTCCTTGTCGAGCTGCAAGCGAAGCGCGTTCACGCAACCGCTGGTGACGCTCGGCCCACGTTTCTTGTTCAGGTGGAGGTTTGGTGGGCAATTGGTCGCGGTTTTGAGCCAAAGCCCATAGATGCCTTTGACGTCCTCCAAAGAGCATGCCTGCTCCAAGGGACATGACCATCAAAAGCAATTCCAACAAAAGGGACATGCTTTGAAGATAACCGGCTGATTGCCAAGGGGGATGGGGTCAGTTCATGGACTTCACGAACGTGGCCTCAATCTTCATCGTTGAACGAGTGCCGAAGTGCAGTTTTGAGGTTTCGGCAGTACTCTTCCTCAAGCCAGCTGCGGTAATTGGGGGTTGCCTTGGCGATGCACTTGGCGTATTGTTTGACCCGAAACTTGACGTCGTCCAGCAAAAGGTCGACCAACTCCACAGCGTCCCAATAATCTTCGGATGCGTATCGGATGATCTTCACGTGCTGGTCCATGCTGCGCTTGATCGCCTCTTTGGGACGCAATCCCTCACGGGTGACTTCGACATAAGCCTCGGCCATGTCAAATTCTGTCACAGGGCCACCTTCGAATCGTTTGGCCAATTCATCGGGCATCTCGTACACAAACTCATTTTCAATCTCCTCGTCAGTGTACAAACCGTCGATGTAGGATTGCGGAGACTTGAAGATGTCATGCCAATTGATGTGCGCGTCCCACAATCCAAATCGCCTCGCGTTGTTGCCCAAGTCAATGACGACAAACTCCTTTTTGTTTTCCAAAACGCGGGACCCACGGCCAATCATTTGGTGGTACAAGGTGAGGGATTTTGTGGCCCGGTTGAGGATGATGGTCTCGACCGTGGGTTCATCGAACCCGGTGGTCAAAATCGACACAGAAGACAACACGGCATCGGGGGTGGTGTGAAACCACTTGAGGATGTCGGCGCGCTCTTTTTCGCTGTGGGTGTTGTCGAGGTGCATGCACGGATAGCCCTCTTCCGCGAACATGGCTTGCACTTGCTTTGAGGTGTTGATGCCGTTGTTGAAGATGAGGGTTTTGGTGCCCTTGGCCTTTTCCTCGTAGGCGTAGAGCAGTTTTTCCTGCATCAGAAAATTGCCGTAGAGGCGCTCGGACGAGCTCACCGTGTAGTCCCCGTTGATGCCCACCTTCAAGGCCCGGAGGTTGACGTCGTAGCAATACGTGTTGGCTTTGGCCAAAAAACCTTGCTCCACCAACCCGCCGATGCTCTCGCCCACAATCAGCTCGATGTAGTTGTCGTGCAGCGGGAGTTTGATGTTGCTCGACAGGGGAGTGGCGGTCACCCCAAGAAGGACTTGTTGGTCGAAGTGCTTGAACAGTTTTCTGAAGCTGTTGTAGTGTGCCTCATCCACCACCACGAGGCCCAAATCGTCGAACCCAATGCGCTCGTCGTTGAGGCGGTTGTTCAAGGTTTCCACCATGGCCACATAGCACCAGTGTTCCTCGTTGTCTTCGAGCTCTTTGACCTTGCTGTTGATGATTTTGTTGGGCACCCCAATCTCTGTGAGCATGTTGGAGGTTTGGCCCAACAGTTCAATGCGGTGGGTCAGAATCAGAACGCGCTTGCCGGTTTCCAGGATGTAGCGCTTGGCCAACTCGGAGAAAATCACTGTTTTCCCGCCCCCCGTGGGCAACTGGTACAGGAGGTTGTATCCCGAGGGAAACTTCCTGATGCGTCCCATGATTTGCTCGATGGCCTCTCCCTGATAGCCGTAGAGGGTTTTCCCCTTCTTGCTGTTCATGCGCTTGGCAACTTCAGGGTCGATGGGGAGGGCTTCGGTCATGGGTCCGGTTCAAGTGGGAAAGCGCAAAAATACCCCCTAGATTGGCCCATTGAAAGGAAAGGGCGGCCAAACCGCCCGTCTCTTTTCCACAAAACATGCAATTTTCCACATGCGCTCAGATTCAATGATGTGGCCCAAGCCCCCAAAACCGTGGAGAGCGTTGATGCCCAAGTGGTGCCAAACTGGGGCCGGGGAGGGCGCGCCTGAAGGCTTGGTTTCGCAAATCTTTGAGGCGTCAAGACGCGGTGCGCTGTGTCCGTCCCTGGGGCAAATCTGGCAGGCGCTGACATGGACGGCACCGGAAGACGTGCGCGTGGTCATCCTGGGTCAAGACCCTTACCATGGGCAGGGTCAGGCCCATGGCCTGGCGTTCAGCGTGTCCGACCCTTCGTTGCCGCTGCCTCCGTCCTTGCGCAACATCTTCAAGGAGCGCGCGGACGATTTGGGAGTGCCCGTGGAACGGCCTTCGAATTTGAAGGATTGGGCAGCACAAGGTGTGTTGCTTCTGAATGCCACACTGACCACGGAGTTGGGCCATGCGGGAAAACACCAAAACGAGGGATGGGAAGAGGTGGTCGACAGCATCTTGGTGGAGCTCATGCGCCGGGAACGTTCCGTCGTTTGGATTTTGTGGGGCCGCCCTGCACAGACAGCGCATGCCCGCGCTCTGAAGGCGCTGGGCATGCCCCGGCCTTTGGATGAATGCATCGCTTCTCCACACCCGAGTCCGCTCGCCGCGTACAGAGGATTTTGGGGCAGCAAGCCGTTCAGCCGAGCCAATGCCGCCCTGCGGTCCCGCGGGGAATCGGAAATCGTTTGGTAGCGTTCAGAAAGACCAAATCTTGATGGATCTGTCGTCGCTCCCGGTGGCAAGAAGCTCCCCGTTCATCCCCCCAATGGCCAAGGCATTCACCGATCGGGCATGCGGATTGGGCAGCTTTCCCATCGGGTCGAGACTCTGAGTGCTCCATGCTTTCACGTCCTTGTCACGTCCGCAGGTCCAAAGCACCCCGTCGCGCACCATGCCCCGGTACAAGGCACTCTGATGGACTTCAAGCCGGAGCACCTCGGCGTCGTCTTGATGGACGCAGACTTCGCCATCTTGCCCACCGCTGACCACCACATTCTTGTGTGGCCAGTGCATGGCCCAATAACAACTGCGGGGATGGGCTGGCACGCGCTGCAGGATCGTGCCTGCGAGGTTCAGAACACACCACTGTCCCTCCCCGCCAGCCACGAGAAGGCCCTCAGGGTGGTTTTCGATGTTTCTGATTTTCCCAAGGTTGGTGGAGATGAGCTGGACGTGCGCAACCGTGGACCCTTGGCAGGACCAACGGCAGAGTGTTCCGTTTCCATCGCCGCTCCAAAGCGTGCCCTCTCCATCGACGTGGAGGGCGAAGACGGATGCCTTGTGTACGGCTTGAACCGTGTATTTTCCCTCAATGTTGAAGAACAGCTCTCCAGTCGCGTTGCCGCCCACGATGTGGCCCTGCCATTCGGCAACAGCATAAAACGGCGACGTGTGTTGGAACAACGCAACACCATCTGTTGCCCCCGTTTCCCAGCGGGCGATCACCCCGTCTCCACCGGCAGACGCCCAAGTTTGGTTGCCGGCATTCCAGGCAAGGTCATAGACCGCGCCATGGTGGCCCCGGAGTGTGCACAAGAGGTTGGGCAAAGGCATGCGGCGAAAGTAGCGCTTGATTCAGCACTTTCAGTTGTAAGTTTCCGGCATGCAAGTCATTTGGATTTTGACCGCGGTGTTGATTGTGACCTTGTTCATTCAATATCGTCGTCGCCTCAAGCGCTGAGTGCTGACCCCTATTTTTGAGGTCCATGAGCAAACCATCAATCCCCAAGGGAACGCGCGACTTTGGCCCCCGTGCCATGGCGCGGAGACAATGGATGTTCGACACCCTTCGCGGGGTGTTCGAAAGCCACGGTTTTGTCCCCATTCAAACCCCGTCTTTTGAGAATTTGTCCACGCTGACGGGCAAATACGGAGAGGAGGGTGACCAGCTCATTTTCAAGATCCTGAACAACGGGGATTACCTCGCAAAGGTGGATGAAGGCGCCTTGAAATCACACGACAGCAAAGCGCTGACACCTCAAATCAGCAAAAAGGCGTTACGGTATGATCTCACGGTTCCTTTTGCCCGATTTGTGGTGATGAACAGGAACGAATTGTCCTTCCCATTCAAGCGGTATCAAATCCAAAACGTGTGGCGCGGCGACCGACCGGGCAAGGGGCGGTACCAGGAATTCACCCAGTGCGATTGCGACATCATCGGCACGGACAGCTCGCTCTGTGAATTGGAGTTGGTGCAGATCTTCCACGAGGGACTGTCCGCATTGAATGTTCCGGGTTTCAAAATCCTGATCAACGACCGGCGCATCCTCCAAGCCCTGGCAGCGCGGGCCGGGGTGACGGACGAACAATTCTCGGACTGGACTGTGGCCGTCGACAAGTTGGACAAGGTTGGGGTGGACGGGGTCGTCCGAGAATTCGAACAAAGGGGGCTTCCCGAAGACGCATCCTCCCAACTCCCAGACCTTTTGTCCATCCGCGACCACAAGGACTCAGAGTCGTGTTTGGCCGCGTTGTCGGGCTTGTTGGAGAACAGTGAAGCTGGGCTGGAGGCGCTTGCTGCGCTAAAAGAGCTCGTCTCTTTGGCCATGGGCACTGGCGTGGCCAAGGAGGCGTTGCGCATCGATCCGCTGCTTGCGCGTGGATTGGATTACTACACTGGGGCCATTTTTGAAGTGGTCGTGGACGATGCCCCGGTGGGGAGCATTTGTGGTGGAGGCCGCTACGACGACCTGACCGGGATTTTTGGTTGGTCGGGCATCAGTGGCGTCGGCGTGAGTTTTGGGGCCGACCGAATTGAAGACGTACTCAACCACTTCGACGCATGGCCAAATTTGGCCACGGTTGGCTTGGATGCCATGGTGGTTCAAATGGAAGGAGGGAGCTTGGCCACAGAGTTGAAGGCAGTCAAGTCCATCCGAGACGGTGGCATGTCGGCAGAATTGTATCCCGCCAAGGCCAAATTGAAAAAGCAATTCAAGTACGCCAACGACAGGGGGGTGCGTTGGGTGCTCATCTTCGGAGAAGAGGAGTTGGTAGCGGGACACGTCATGCTCAAAGACATGCAGGAAGGGTCGCAAAAGGCAACCACCTTGGAAGAGGCCATTTCTGTCATTGGCAGCTGACCAAAAGGCATCAAGCGCGATTTCTGAAAGACTCAATAATTTGTTGACACAAGTCGATTGAAGAGTCCTGATTTTCAATGTTTTGAAAATCTGTCAAATTAGGTTTTGACAAGTCGGGAACGAGCAAGTTCAAATGCTTGTACAGATGTTGGATGGTCGCTGCCAAGTCGATGTTGGATGGGTTGGAATGCTGCCCGATGTCGAGCAACATGCGAAGCGATTTTCCAGTGGCGTCCAGCAGATTTTCCAAGTGTTCTGCCTGACTTGGATGCAGGGAGTCTGGTGCGCATTCGGACATCTGTCGTTCCACCTCACCGAGCATCCATTCCACTTCGAGCTTCAGCTTTTGGAGACTTTGGAGTTGCCGTTTTTCCCCTGACAAACGCATTTCTGAGGCCGCCAATTCATTCAACCTCATCCCCACATTTCGGACATGCATCAGCCGTTCATTCAACCGTTCAAGGTCGGGTGGGTGTCCCGCAGGAGCACGAACCAACAACCCTGTGTGGCGCCCGACGGCCCAGCCAAGGACAGCCAATCCCAACATCCACCAGATCATGGTGTGCCTTTGGGCTGATGCACCCAGGACCGGGCTGATGCAAAGGGACTTTGCTCGCCTCTTCTCACGCACTCTTCCAACTCATTCCAGGCTTGGGCCTTGTGGTGCATGTGCGACTCGATGAGCAATTGTCTCGCATGGCGGTGCATGGCCTCAACCCTCTGCCGCGCCCTCTGTTCGCCCCACCAACCCGTTGACTTCCATTCGGACGACATGGCGTCAAGCTGATCCCAAAGGTCACCATGCCCCGCACCCGTGAGGCTTGAGAGAAGCAACACTTCGGGCCGGATGCCAGAAGGCGGTATTGGCAAAACGTGCAAGGCTTGACGGTAGGCATTGGCTGTGGCTCTGCACGCCTTGAGGCGATCTTCTTCCGCCTTGTGCACGACGACCAAGTCGGCCATCTCGACGACCCCTCTTTTGATGCCTTGCACGTCGTCTCCAGCCCCGCCAATCAGCAGCAGGACAAACATGTCCACCATGCTGCGAACGGTGACTTCGCTTTGTCCGACCCCCACGGTTTCCACCAGGATCATGTCGTAGCCTGAAGCCTCGCAAAGTTGAATGGCCTCGGAAGTGGCCCGAGCCACCCCGCCAAGTGTGTTCGACGCGGCAGAAGGTCTGACAAATGCCTGGGGATGTTTGGACAATTCGTGCATGCGCGTTTTGTCGCCCAACAGTGCACCTCCAGTGCGCTGAGATGACGGGTCCACGGCCAACACGGCCACCTTGTGGCCACGTTGAATGGCGTCGAGTCCAAACCGTTCGATCAACGTGCTCTTTCCTGCGCCTGGGATTCCGGTGAACCCAATTCGGGTGCTTTGGCCATTTCCCGGAGCGTGTTGCAGCAAGGCTTCGATGCGTTCTTGGTGCTCTGGCAATGCGCTTTCCACCCAGGTGATGGCCTGTGCCAATGCTTCTCTCTGGCCATCTTTGACGGCTGCGGCGAGGGTGGATGGAGTCCATGTTGAGGCATCTTGAATCGTGCTCCGAGCCTGCGCCCGTGCCCTGGCCTTGGCCGTCTCTTTGGATGACGAAGTTGCGCCCATGATGGGAAGGTACGTTAAACGCCTGCCGGCCGATGGCCAATGGCACCTTACTTTGTGGACATGGGTGCCCGTTTTGTATTCGTCTGCGTATCGCTGCTTGTGTCGTGTCTGATGGGCTGGTCCCAGTCTGTGGAAGATGGAGCTGCGCCATTTCATGCATGCGACAGCACTTGGATTGTGTCAGGTGTGGTGAGCGACATCCATGGGCGCTGGATTCCATCCTCTATGGTGGTGAACCGAAAAACCAAAGCAGGTGAGTTTGTGGGCAGCGATGGCGAGTTTTTGGTGCGGGCTTGCGAAGGGGACACCTTGGTGTTTGGCGCCGTGGGGTATCACACACAAGAACGGCGTGTGTTGTCCAGCGGCGCGATGAACGTGGTGTTGAATGTTCTGAAGGTTCAGGTTGGCACGGCCGAAGTGATCGCACCAAGAACCCTCCAGGAAATCGTGAAGGACATTCAAGCTTTGGGCTACCGAGAAGAGGATTTCAGGGTGTCTGGCATCGATGCCATTCAAAGCCCGATCACGTGGCTGTACGAAGCCTTTGCGCGCGACCCAAGGAGCCAAAGAGAAGTGGCACGCCTTGAAAACGACGACCGACGTCGTGCGTTGCTGCAAGAGCTATTCACGAAATACGTGGACTACGAGATTGTGGACCTCGAATCATGGGAATTTGATGCTTTCGCGCGCTTTTGCGACCCAGGCGAGGATGCCTTGAAAAGGTGGTCGCAGTACGATTTTATTTTGTACATCAAGCAGCGATATCAGGTGTTTCGCATGATGCCGCGCACCATGCCTGCAGGGGACATGGAGTACCACTTGGATTCGCAAGAGACAGACACACCTCCGGGTGAAAACCGGAATTAGGGCTGGAGCAGGAGGCGTTCAGTGGCAGCTTTTGGGCATTCAATCCACCAAATAGCTCAAGTGCAGGTAGAGCACAAACCATTTGAACAACAGGCCGGAGACGCAGAGCCCCACACCCACGACACGGGGCACTTGAAAGGAAGGGATGATTTGGTCAAATCGAATCACCAGGTCCACGAACAAGGACACCACCGCAATCAATTCCAAGATGTTGAAGATGGCTTGCACGTCTTGAAAAACAGACTTCCACATGCGGGCCTCGCCCCCGATATGAAGGACAAAAAACGCAGCGTTGTAGAGAAGGAGCGCGGCCAAAACGCCATTCAACAATTTGTGGGTCGAAGCCATGGCGTCAAAATTAAACGCCCCAATGTTCAAAATCACACCCAAAGAGGTTGACTTTCTGTCGATTCCTGTAGACATTGGTTCCATGAAAACGAATCCACTTTCCATTTTCGCTTGGTTTGCATCGGCCCTGTTCCTTGTGGCATTGTTGGCTTCTTGCTCCACTCAGGGACAGCAGTCTTGCAGCGCCTACCAAGGCGTTGAAGCGCCCGCCCACAGCAATCGCTGAGGCGATCAGAACTGCCAGTAGATGAATGGCTTGGGGTAGCTCAAGCTGCACCAAATAGCCAAAGTTGTGGTCGCGCACCACACCAGCCACGTTGCCCAAAGCGGGATCAATGTGGCTTGTTTTTGGAGCCGATTTCTCCAAGCCGAAGGAACCCAATGAAGTGCGTACCCGCAGGCAATGAGAACCATCCCAGCCAAATAGGTGGAATCCCAAACGAGCTCTGACAGGCGGGGAGGAGATGCATTCAATTGTTGCCAAAGGAGTTGGGCTGTTTTCCAAGCGTCTTCGGGATGGGGGTTGGACGTGGTTTCGTCCCATGCGATGAGGGAACCAGATCTGAACCAAATCCGTGCGAGCACGACGGAGTGGAAAGTGATGGCCCAACCCGCAAGTTTGGTCCAGAGGCGATCCATGCGGGGACTCACCCCAACCCAAACCACCAACACCAAGCCATTCAGGGCACCCCACGTCACAAAATTGAGGTGTGCTCCATGCCAGAGTCCGCCAATGAGCATGACGAGCATGGCATTCATGCCGGCGGACAATTTTCGGTGCACCCGTTGGGACATGAGCGCCCCCGCAACGGCCAAGAGGGCCAGTCCAAGAACCACCATCGCTCCACCCATGTCTCCCCATGCCCAAAGTCCGGCAAGGATGGCTGTGCTGTAGACGGCAATGGAGAAGATCCCCACGTCACGGTTGCCTCCCAGGGGAATGTAAACGTAGTCTTTCCACCATGCCGACAAGGTCATGTGCCATCGCCGCCAAAAGTCAGACGGCGTGGTGGCCCGGTAGGGGAAGTTGAAATTGTCCGGCAATGTGATGCCTAGCAGGCCAGCCATGCCTTTTGCCATGTCGGTGTAGCCACTGAAGTCAGCGTAGACCTGAAGGCTGTAGCCATACAGGGCGACCAACACTTCCCAAGAGTGCCATTCGGTGGGGTGTTGAAAGGCGGGGTCCACCACCCATGCCCCCACCAAATCTCCGAGCACCAATTTTTTGAGGAATCCTGACAAAATCAGCTGCACATGGCCATTGTCCTCGTCCCGCGAAGAGGTCCATCTGTCTGAATCCAATTGCGGCAAGAACTGCTTCGCCCGCACGATGGGCCCTGCCACGAGTTGCGGAAAAAACGTGAGGTACGTGGCGAACGCAAGGAGGGAAGGCTGCTTTTCAATCGTGCCTCGGTGCACGTCTACAATGAAGCTGATGGCTTGAAAGGTGTAAAACGAGATGCCCAAAGGCAACATCCAATCCTCGAGATTCCAGTGTTGGAGACTTTGGTCAATGGCGCGGCTGGGCCACAGATCGGCCACGAAATAGGCATACTTGAAGGTGGCAAGCAGCAGGATGTTGAAGGCCAAACCCAAGACAAGCCAGGCCTTGCTTTGTCGTTTGCCGCCTCGGACCATGAAGGTGGCGACCCCATGGTTGAAAAGGATGGAGGCGATGAGCACGCAGACCATCTCCTTGGCAAGCCAGGTGTACACCGCCAGGCTGAAGGTCAGCAACAGCGTTTGGCGAACCCATGGCCTTGCCGCGCGATGGGTGGCCAAGGCCTTCCAGGCTGACAGAATCATCAAAAGCGCGGCAAAGCCCGACCAAAATTCCCAGCTCGTGAACGTGACCTGACTCATGGGCGTGTCGTTGGGTTCAAGGCTGGATTCGCGCCATGCGAACCGCGCATGTTTCGCCACTCCTCGTGAAGGCTTCTCACCAAGCGACGTCCCACCTCTTTGGCCCCTTGGCGGGTGAAATGCACATGGTCCGCAGAAGCCCATCCCCGTTCCACCCATCGCGCCATGCTTCCCGGGCCTCCCATGGCAAGCTGCAAATCCCACAAGAGCACGCCCGTGCGTGGCACCTCAGTTTGGATCGCATCCACCACCCAAGAAAGGCCGGGAAAGTCCTCCGCAGTTGC
>Ga0163109_10003360_pt1 | contig 12240 bp, 9 predicted proteins | sample CRUFie1St13metaG_FD_108704 | JGI IMG/M metagenome (GOLD analysis project Ga0163109, IMG submission 108704) | Marine microbial communities from the Costa Rica Dome - CRUD Field 142mm St13 metaG | ecosystem: Environmental > Aquatic > Marine > Oceanic > Photic zone | place: Costa Rica: the Eastern... | reverse complement strand
TCACCCATTATATTTACTCCATTACTATTTATAATCTCATTTACTTTTGTTAATTCTGAATTTCCACCTTGTACAGCTGCAAGATCATATATAACAGATCCACTTGGCATTACATCTATCATATCTTTTTTTATTATTATTGGAGCTTTTTTCCCAGGTATTAAAGCTGTACAAATTACAATATCAATTTTCTTTAATGTCTCTTTTAATAACTCCTCTTGTTTTTTTTTAAAATCTTCCGTAGCCTCTTTGGCATAACCTCCCTTAGTTTCAAGATTTTCCGATCCTTCAACTGTTAAAAACTTACCTCCCAAGCTTTCAACTTGTTCTTTAGAGGCTAATCTTACATCAGTAGCAAAAACTATTGCGCCTAACCTTTTTGCTGTCGCGATGGCTTGTAAACCAGCAACGCCTGCACCTACAACTAAAACTTTAGCTGCGGAAATTGTTCCAGCAGCGGTCATCATCATTGGTATTGCTTTTTGAAAATATGAAAAAGAGTCAACAACAGCTTTGTATCCTGCCAAATTTGCTTGGGATGATAATATATCCATAGATTGTGCTCTAGTAATTCTGGGCAAAAGTTCTAACGAAAAACAATTGATATTTTTTAAAGTAATTTCTCTTAATTTTTTTTCGTTTAAATATGGATTTAAAACACCAACTAAAGTTTGGTCCTTTTTAAGTTTATTTAAACTTTCATCATTTAAAATATTCATTTGCAAAATAGCATTTGCACTCGAAAGTACCTCATCATTACTTTTAATGTTAGCTCCCTCTATTTCATATTCTTCATCTTTTATACCAATGTGTGAAGCATAATCTTTGGTTAAATAAATTTCAAATCCCAATGACTTGTATTTTTTTATAATATCAGGAGTTATTGCAACTCTTTTTTCTATATTTATATTTTCTGAGACTGATCCGATTATCATTTACAATAGAAATAGAGCCATTAAAATTAGAACAACAACAACAGCTATTGATCCCCATAAAACAAATTTTGTAAAGTTATTCCAGGTATTTTTATGACTTTCATTATCCATAAAATTACTTTTGTCGTGCTTTAAATTTTGGATTTACTTTATTAATTACGTAAACTCTGCCTCTTCTTCTAACAACCTTTGAATTTAGATCACGTTTTTTTATTGATTTTAATGAACTTTTTATTTTCATAAGTATTTATGCCGGCAACGTCCTACTCTCCCGTGTCTTAAGACAAAGTACCATTGGCGCAGAAGAACTTGACTTCCGAGTTCGGAATGGGATCGGGTATAACCTCTTCGCAATAATTACCGGCACATCCTTATAACTCAAAAAAAAATCTTGTAAACAATAGAATTATTACTTTATTTAGTATTAATTATATCTGAAATATAACTTTTAAGCTGAATTTTACCGAAATGTTTATAAACTCTATTTGATAAATTCATATTGGTGAGGGCAGATGCATATCTTTCGCCTTTCCTGGGTGCCAAAAACTTGATTTTAGTTTTAAACATTTTTGCAACTTGAATAATTGAATATGATTTTTTGTTAGAAATACTATAGTGTTTGTTCTTATTTTTTTTCCAAGCATAATAACAAGTTTTAATTGTATCCGAGATATGTGTAAATCTTCTTGACTGAGTTCCGGGTTTGACCACAGTTAATGGTTTTTTATTTTTATACTGATTTTCAAATATTCCAATTACAGTTGCCATTTTTCCTTTAAATATTTGTCTCTTACCATAAACATTAAAAAAATAAATTATTTCAAATTTAAAGTTAAACCATTTTTTTAAATTTTCTAAAAACTCTAAATTTTTTGCCTTTGAAAAAGCATAAGGTGACAAATTTTTATCATTTCCATTATTACCGATTGTAGCAGAGGTAGCAGAATAAATTAATTTAATGTTATTTTCCAAACAGAAATTAAATACTTCCAAAGTTCCAATATTGTTTGAGTCAATACATTTTTTCATATTTATAAAGCTTTGATAAATTCTTGAAAATTCACCAAAATGAAATAAAGAATGAATTTTATTTTTTTGTTTTTTTAATATCTTTTTAATTTTTTTTGTATCACCTCTTAGATAAGTTATGCGTGGGCTTTTTATATGATTTTTTTTTGTCCCTGATGAGTAATTATCTAAGCTTATTATGTTAATATTTTTTTCATGTTTAAGAAGATATTCAATTAGGTTAGAACCAACAAAACCTGCTCCACCTGTAATTACAACTAATTTTTTCATTTATCTTTTTTTTTTATAAATCTTTGTTTTTTTAGGTAATCATCTATTGTAATTGATAGACCTAAATCAAGGTTTGTTTTAAATTTCCATCCATATTTTTTTGCTATAGATAGATCCATTAATTTTCTATATGTTCCATCTAATTTTACATTTTCACGTTTTATCTCTAAGTTTACTCCTAGATAATTCATAATATATTTAGCATATTCATTAATACTTTTTTCAAGTCCAGTGCCGATATTAATTAATGAGTGTTTTGTTTTTTTATTTAGAAAGTAAATACATGCATCGGCAACATCATCACAAAATATCAGTTCTCTACGTGGTTTGCCGCTTCCCCATATTTTAATAAAACTTTTATTATTTTCTATTGCATTTATCGTTTTTCTTATTAATGCCGGAAAAAAATGGGAGTTATTAATATCATAATTGTCATTAATACCATAAGCATTACAAGGCATTAAACATTTATAGTTGACTCCATATTGTATGTTGTAACTCTCACATAAATTAATCCCTGCTATTTTAGCTATTGCATAAGGTTCGTTGGTTTTTTCAAGATAGTTTGAAAGCAAATAACTCTCCTTGATTGGAATCTTGCAATTTTTTGGATAAACACAACTTGAGCCTAAAAATATGAGATTTTTTACACCATTCTTAAAACTAGAATGAATTACATTATTTTGGATAGCAAGATTTTCATATATAAACTCACCTCTTTTTTCATTGTTTACTTTAATACCACCAACTTTTGCAGCTGCAATAATGACTGCATCAGGCTTAATTTTTTTTAAATATTTGTAAACTTTTGTTTGATTAGTTAAATCAAGTTGATTTTTAGATCTAAAATAAATTTTTTTATAATTTAATTCATTTAATTTTCTTAATATTGCTGAACCAATCATTCCTCTATGACCTGCAACAAAAATTTTTGATTTTTTATTAATCATTTTTATGAATTTTTTAGTTCATAAGAAATCATATCATCAATAAGAGAATGTATATCGTGCTTAGGTTTCCATTTTAATAATTTTTTTGCTTTTGATGAGTCGCCTTTAAGAGTATCTACCTCTGATGGTCTAAAATACTTTTTACTACACTCAATAATGCATTTGTTATTGTGATCATATGCTTTTTGATTTAAACCTTTTCCTTTCCATTTTATTTTCATTTTTAGGGCTTTTGAAACCATATTTATAAATTGCTTAATACTATATTGTTTTCCAGTACTAATAATAAAATCGTCAGGTTTTTTATATTGCAGTATTTTCCACATTGCCTCAACATAATCCTCCGCATGCCCCCAATCTCTTTTTGCTTTCAAATTTCCAACAAATAATTTTTTTTGTTTTTTAAGTTTTATATTGCATAATGCTTTCACTACTTTTTTTGTAACGAAAGTTTCTCCTCTTAGTGGACTTTCATGATTAAATAAAATTCCATTACTAGCAAATAAATTATAAGATTCTCTATAGTTTATTGTTATCCAATGTGAATAAACTTTTGCAACACCATAAGGACTTCTTGGATAAAATGGAGTTTTCTCATTTTGTGGAATTGTAACTACTTTTCCAAACATCTCTGAAGTTCCAGCCTGATAAAATTTTATTTTTTTATCAATTCTTGTAATCGACTCTAATATATTAAGTGTTCCACATGCATTAGCATTAGTTGTATATCCCGGTATAGAGAAAGATACAGCTACATGTGACTGTGCAGCTAAATTATATATCTCATTTGGTCTAATTTTATTTATTATAGTTAAGACTGAAATTGAATCAGTAATATCACCATAGTGTAGAAAAAAATTACTTTTTTTTATTAATGGGTCTGTATAAATATCGTCTATTCTATATGTATTATGTTGTGAAGCTCTTCTCTTGATACCATGTACAATATATCCTTTTTTTACTAAGAATTTAGAAAGATATGCTCCATCTTGACCAGTTACACCAAAAATTAATGCGATTTTTTTTTTCATAAATTATAATAAATATTTAATATCACAAATTTTTATAAATGTTCATGAAATCTATAGTTTTATTTGTTTTATTTTTCTAAAAATTTTTAAAAAAATATAAAAGTACTTAAATCTAATATTGTGTAATTTAAAAGACTTTAAGACCTCAATATTAGATAGAATGATATTTTTTAAAGATTTAGTGCTTACCCCACCAGTTCTCATCGTTATTATATTTTTATTTAAATATTTTGATTGTACTTTAAAAATTCCAAATATTCTTAACATAAATTCAAAATCTGAAGCAATTTTAAAAGAAATTTTATAATTAGGATATTTTCTATAAATTTTTTTTTTTATAAATAACGATGTATGTGGAGGATGCTCTCCCTTCAAAAAATCATTATACGATAATTGTCTTGAATTAAATATTCTTTTTATAACTTTAATATTTTGTCTATCTACAATGGTAACGTTTGAATAAACTGCATCAATTAATTTATTCTTTTTAAAAGTATTAAATATTATTTTTAGTGAATTTTTATTATTAATAAAGTCATCTGAATGAAGTAATGCAATATAATTTTTATTTGCTTTTTTTACTCCAAAGTTTATTGCTTGGTAAATTGAAGTTTTTCTTTTAATAAATAATTTTACATATTTATTTCTTTTTTTAAATTTTTTAATTATTTTAATTGTATTATCAGTAGAACCTCCATCAATAATGATGTGTTCGATTAATTTTTTATTAAATTTCTGCTTCTTTAAAGATTTTAGACAATCTAGTATAAATCTCTCATTATTTAATACCGCAGTTATTATTGAAAATGACATTAAATTAATTAGTTTTATTTAGTGAAAATACTATATTTAAAAATAGAATATATAGCTCTAAACGCATCTTTTAGACCTATTTTTTTTCCCTCTTCATATGATCTGCCAGCGTATGAAATTGGTACCTCATAAAAAACAAATTTTTTTTTTGCTAATTTAATTGTAATTTCTGGCTCTATACCAAATGATCTCTCTTTAAGTTTTAAATCTAGTATAGTTTCCTTTCTGAAACATTTATAACCAGTTTCCATGTCAGTCATGTTTAAATTCGTAAATATATTACAAATAAATGTTAAAATTTTATTAGCAATATAATGCCAGAATAAATGTATTCTTGTATATTCATTGTTACCAATAAACCTTGAACCATAAACTACATCCGCATTAGCTTCCACGAAAGGCTTTATTAACTGCTTATAATCTTTTGGATTATATTCCAAGTCTGCGTCCTGAATTATAATTATATCATTCAATTTCTCGTATAAAGCAGTTTGAATGGCTTTTCCCTTTCCAAAATTTTGTTCGTGAAATTTTATCACAATATTTTTTTCATTTATATCTGAGAGTAATTCTTTAGTTCCATCAGTTGAGCCATCATCAATTATAATGATATTATCAACCTCATTTATATTTTCTTTTACTCTTTTTAAAATTTCTGAAATTGTCTTTATTTCGTTAAAACAAGGAATTATTATTGTCTTTGATATCATATTTTAACATTTATATTTATAGTTAGACAAAATATTATTCTATAAAGTATTTTATTTTTAATATTATTAATAATAATTGATATAGTTCAATAAAAATGAGCTTTTACTTCATTATAAACAACATAATTTATATTTTATTTATTTTTTCAGTGGGATTTTTAATAAACAAAAAGATCTTTAAAATTGATATAGATAGGAATCTTACAATAATTTTCGGAATTATTTATATCTCTTTTTTTAGTTTAATAATTAATTTTTTTTTTCCACTTTCAAAAGGTGTTAATACAATTTTTTTATTTTTAATTACTCTTCTTGCTATCATTAATTATAAAGAAATTCTATCAAGTAGAAACTTTAAATATTTTATTATAATTGGACTGATAAATATCTTTTTAATTTTAGGCTCACATCACAATAGACCAGATGCACTTATTTATCATTTGCCTTTCATAGCAACTTTAAATGAGGAAAAAATTATTTTTGGTTTAAATAATATAAATTATAGATTTGGTCACACAAGTATTATTCAATATCTTTCGGCTATTTCTAACAATTATATTTTTGGTATTAACGGTATATCGCTTTATCTACCAGTGGCTTTTTCCTCATTATCATACTTTTTTTTTAAAGAAATTTTTAAAAATAAAAATGAGCTATTGGGTATTTTATCTTTATTTTTATTGTGCGCAATATTACTAAAACTGAATCGTGTAAGTGAATACGGAAATGACTATTGGGCACATTTTTATTTTATAATTGGGTTTTATTTAATTTTAAAAACCTTCAAAAAAGGAAAGTTTTATTATAATGATTTTTTCCAAATTTCTTTAATTTTATGTTTTGCTTTTTTAAATAAAATTTTTTTTCTCATAAGTTTAATATTTTTAGCCTATACCATCATAAAGTTTAAAAAATTTCATTTTATCATTAATAAGAAAAATATATTTATATTTATTTTTTTATTAAGTTTTTTGCTTAAAAATATAATTAATACAGGATGCTTAATATATCCAATTAGTATTACCTGCTTTGATGAATTAAGCTGGACAGCAAAAAAAGGAGATTATGGGTACGCTGAGGATGTTAAAATTGATTCTGAGGCTTGGTCAAAGGATTGGCCAAATTATTATAAGCATAATGTAAATAAAATATCGCAAAGTGAATACATATCTGACTTTATTTGGTTTGATACTTGGAAAAAAAATCATTTATTAATAATTTTAAAAAAAATATTTCCTATAATATTAATAATGGTTTTTATTTTTCTTATATTAAATAAAAGCAAATATAAAGAATTAATATTTAACAAGTTTTTAATTATAATTTCTTTCTTGCTATTATTAATTTGGTTTTTGAAGTTTCCATTATACAGATTTGGTTTATCAATATTACTCATTTTTTTGACTTGCTCATTTTTTTATTTTTTACAGAATTTAAATATTAAAATTTTCAAGAAGAAGTATTTAATTCTACTAGTAGCGTGCTGTGTTGTTGTAGCATCATTTCAAAATTTTAAGAAAATTATAAAAAATAGCGATAATTTAATTCCAAAAATATATGCATATCAAAATAACCAAAAAATATTTTTAAAAGATCAATTTATTATGCAACTTAATAAAAATGATTATTGCGGATTTGCTAAGCTATGTAGTAATTTTGATAACTCACAAAAAATATTGCTAAGTAATTTTATGGATTATAAAATTTATAAAATCAAAAATTAGTTTTTTTAGACTTAAAGTAAAAAATAATTAAAAAATAAGATATAATAGAAAATCCTGATATAAATTCGAAATTCTGGTCAAAGAAATAGTACAAAATCGACGGTGATAAATATAATAAATTTACAATTATAAGTGTTTTACTTAAACCTAAATTTTTAATTATTAAATGATGAATATGACCTAGATCCCCTTTCATTGGATTTTTTCCAGCCATCAGCCTTTCAAAAAACAGTCTAAAAAAGTCTAGAAAAGGGATTAACAAGATTATAAAAATCTGCTCAGCAATTAATATATTCTTATTATAATTAAAAATAATTAAGCATGATATAAGGAAAGAAATTAGATATACGCCACCATCCCCTAGAAAAATTTTTTGATATTTATTTAAATATAGGTTGAATAATAATGTGATAATTAAAAATACTAATACTAGTGACTCAGTAATTACAAATAGATAAATAAAGATAAAAATTGCGTATAATGAAAGTTGCAAATCAATACCATCAAAAAAATTTAGAATTTGTATCAATAAAATAATTGAAATTGCTGTAAATAAGAATGAAAAACTATTTAAAACTAATAGAAAATCAATACTCTTAAAATAGATTCTATAAACTTTAAAATCCTGTAAATATTGTAGAAAAATTAATACAATTATAAATAATAATATTAACCTTATTGTGGGTTTTAAATTAAACATTTCATCTATTAAAACAAAAAAAAAAAAAAGGGTCAAAAAAAAAAAAAAATAAATTTTATTAAATTTCGTTAATTCATACTCACTAAATAAATTTGTTGAAATTATTGAGTCTATAGAGATGAAGATTATTAAACTTAAATAAATAAAAATTCCGCCAATAGGATAACTAATTGATTTATGAATCTTTTTTTCTTTATCAGGATTATCAATAATCTTAAATTTGTTTTTAAATTTTGTAAAAATTATAATTAAAAATAAATTAAAAAATATAAAAGGAACAATTAATTTAAACATTTCTAATTTTGTTTCTTAAGTGTAAAAAAAAACCAAGAGAAAATAAAACAGTAATACTATACCAATTATTAAATATATTCCCAGTAGGTGCTAATGGAAAAAAAGTCATTAAAAGAAGAGTATTAATTATTATATTTGACTTAAATTCTCTATTTTTAATATTTAATATATTATTAATAAATATTAAAAATAATCTTAAATAAAAATAAATAGCTATTAAAAAACCAAATATACCTGTTTCAGATAAAAGTTGTAGATACAAATTATGAGGATGAGTTGAGCAACCAGTTTCAATATTTTTATTTTGTTCTATAATTTTTTTACATTCATATCTAAAAGTATTTGGTCCAGCTCCAATTAGAATATTTTCTTTAAAAATTTCTAAAGTTATTTCGTAATGCTTTCTGTGAGCGGGTAGTAATTGTCCTTCACCTATAATTGATAACTCTTTTAAAGGATTTATTAGCATTTTATTAAAATACTTAGGTTCTTTAATTGTTTTATAACTCAACAATGATAAAGCAATAACAACTGAAACAATTAAGATTTTAAGATCTTTTTTATTAATAAATTTAGAAAATATTAAAGATAGCGAGATTGCACTCAGTGAAAACAATATAAATGAAGTTCTTTCTCCACTAAAATATATTAGCACCCATGAAAATAAGACAATTATCAGAGAAGACTTAATAAATTTTTTAATATAAAAGCTCAAAGCTAACAAAAATAGAGAAAACTTTGCCAAATAGCTTCCTAACTTTAAATCATCTGCAAAAAAGGAAGTTGGTCTTAAAATATAAGCCTCTTTTAATTCGAAACCTAAAATATTTTTTCCGGTAAAGAGTTGTAAAAAGGCGTCTAAATTAAGTAAACATAAAGTTGCTAATAAAAAAGTTAATTGGTACTCAACAAATTTTTGATTTCTATTAGAGAGATAAAAAAAAATTAGTGCAAATAAAATAAATCTTATATGAAATAGCGATGATTTTAGTGAAGAAATAACATGATCGCTAAATAAAGAACTTACTACAGCTAAGAGTAATAAGGATAAATAAATAAGTATTTCCCTATTTTTTAAATATATTTTTGTAAAATTTATAAAATTTTTATCTAATAAAAAATATAAACAGGTTAAAACCAAAAAAAAATCGGGTAAAAAGGGTCCTGTAATTAATAATGATGGTATCAGTAAAGGAAGAAAAAAAAAAATATTTTTCATAGAAAATTTAGTAATGATCTTTTATATATTTAATTTTCTTTAAACCTTCGTCGATATTGAATTTAGGCTCAAATCCAGTACATTCCTTTATTTTACGTATACTTGCCTGTGCATTTTTAATATCACCCACTCTAATTTTTTTATAAACTATTTTGGTATTATGATTTCCAAAAATATTTTTAAATTTTTTTGCCAGATTTTTTATATTTATTTTTTTTCCTCCACTAATATTAAATATTTCATAATTTTTTCTACTTTTATAAAAAGCAGTTAGAAGAATTGATCTTACAGCATCGTCAATATAACAAAATTCTCTAGAACTATCTCCAAATACTTCAATGATATTTTTCTTTTTAATTGAATTTAACCATGTTGGAATAACTGCAGAGTATTTTTTTTGATTTTTTTGATTATATCCATAAACATTGAAAAATCTTAAACCAATAATTTTCATAAATTTATTAGAATAAATTTTTGCAAAATATTCGTTTGTTATTTTAGATATTGCATAAGGTGAAATTGGATCGATGTATTGTGTTTCTTTTTTTATCTTTTTTTTGCTATTACCATAAACAGAGCTAGATGATGCATATATTATTTTCCGAACATTTATTTTAGCGCAAAATGAAATTACGTTAATAAATGATAATATATTATTTTGTGATACTTCTGCCGGGTAATCAAAAGATCTTGGTACTGAGTTCAGAGCAGCTAAATGAATGCAGTAGTCTATTTTTTTATTAATTTGAAATTTTCTAGTTAAATCTAATTTATAAAATTTAAAATTCTTAAATTTTCTTAGTTTTTTTAAATTAGACATTTCACTTGTTTTCAAGTTATCGATGCCTAATACTATTTGATTATTTTTTAATAAATAATAAGCAGTATTTGATCCTATAAACCCTGCCACACCTGTAATTAGCCAGATTCTCTTTCTTTTAAGTCTATTTATTAATTTAAGCATTGTTTTTTGAGGTTGAATTTACATTATCTTTTTGAAAAAAATAGTTTTCTATAACTAAGTAGTCCATATTTGTTCTATTAAAACATTCTAGTGCATCTAGCGGTGAATTTACTATTGGTTCATTTTCGTTGAAGGAAGTGTTTAAAAGAATTGGAATTTTTGATTTTTCAAAGAACTTTGTTATTAAATTAAAATACCTTCTATTATCATCTATATTAACTGTTTGTATTCTGCATGTTCCATCATTATGCACAATAGATGGAATAATTTTTTTTTTTTCTCCTTTTACTTTATATACTTTCGACATAAATGGAGAGATTTCATTTGTTGGACATTCAAACCATTCGTTTTTATGGCTTTCGAGAACAGATCCGGCAAATGGCCTAAATGTTTCTCTTAATTTTATTTTTTCATTTAACTCAGATCTTGCATTTAGCATGCCAGGGTTACATATAATTGATCTATTTCCTAATGCACGTGGTCCAAATTCCATTCTTCCTGAAAACCATCCAATTATTTTGTTATCTAATAGTTTTTCTACAGTATTGGTTATTAGTTGCTCCTCATTAAGAAATGAATATTTAATATTATTTTTTATTAAAAAATCTGATTTTTCATTTAGATAATTTTTAATTTGTTCATTGGAATATGTAGATCCAGAAAATCCATTAAATTGAAAACTCGAAAATTTTGAAGCATTAATTGCGGCTCCTATTGCACCTCCAGAATCTCCAGGTGAAATACAAATAAAAACATTTTCAAAAATTTCACTATTTGATATTTTACCATTAGCTAGTGAATTATTAATACAACCTCCAGCTAAACAAATATTATTGTGATCTGGATATTTGTTTTTTAAATACTTCACTAAATTGATCATATATTCTTCATAAATTTCTTGAAGAGAACGAGCTATGTCAAAATGTTTCTGTAATACTTTGTCATTTGGGTCTCTTTTAATTCCCAATATATTTTCTATCTCATCTGAAAATAGTGGGTTTATCTTTACAACGTTTTTTTTTATATCAAAATAATTTTGCTTATGATGATTGAAATATTTTAATTTTAACTTTAAAGAACCATCTTCTGAAAAAGATATTAATTCTTTTAATTTATTTTTATAAATATCTGATCCATAACTAGACATTCCCATAACTTTGTATTCGTCGCCATAATTCAAAAAACCTAAGTGTTGTGTTACTGCAGAATAAAAAATTCCCATAGAATTGGGAAAAAGTATTCTTTTTCTTATTTTTATTTTATGATTTTTGGCTTCACCCCATGCTACACTTGTAAAATCTCCAAAACCATCGACGGATAAAACAACAGAGTTTTTTAGTTTTGAAACTGAATAAGATGAAGTAATATGAGACAAATGATGTTCAACAAATTTTATTTTTTTTTTGTAGCCAATTTTTCTTAAATTTTTTTTTAATGATTTTTTTCTAGACTTTAATATCCGTGCAAAAGCAAGTTTTAAGCTTACCGGATTTGTTAAAATATAATTTATTTTACTTATTAAATTTGCTTTTGGATCAGAATTTACTGCTACAAGATCAACGTCTTCTATTTTCAATTTAGCAAAATTTAAACAATGTTGA
>Ga0163109_10003357_pt1 | contig 12245 bp, 5 predicted proteins | sample CRUFie1St13metaG_FD_108704 | JGI IMG/M metagenome (GOLD analysis project Ga0163109, IMG submission 108704) | Marine microbial communities from the Costa Rica Dome - CRUD Field 142mm St13 metaG | ecosystem: Environmental > Aquatic > Marine > Oceanic > Photic zone | place: Costa Rica: the Eastern... | reverse complement strand
TATTATGAAAAATAAATTCTTGTTTCTGTTACTCTTCTCCTTCATAGTTGTTAATCTTAAATATCTAAAAGCTCAAAACAATACCATTGTTCTAGGTCCTAATTATCAAAATCAAAGTTTTTATAGTTTAGAAAACGGAGAAACACAAAATATTTTAAATGACAACTGGGATCTTGCTTTTTCTACTGATGCTTATTCTACAACTATTAGAATAAATGGAGGGAAAGAGGTAGAACTTTATATATATCATTTAGGAGATACTAGTGGCTGGACTAATATTAATAGCTCTATAACAAATAATCTTACACAACCAGTTAATAATAGTGATACTGGATGGAGTATTGGTGCTTTTGATATGAATAAAGATAACAATAATGCTCTAGATTATGGATGGGGTGTATATAGTGTGGTTACACATAAGGTTGTTGGAGATTCAATATTTATTATCAAAACAGTTAATGGAAACTGGAAAAAGCTTTGGATTCAAGAAAAAGTTCTTGGCGATTATAAAATTAGATTCGCAAATCTAGATGGTTCTAATGAATATTCAGAAATTATTAATGCTTCTACTTATAATGATAAGCATTTTGTTTACTTCTCTTTAGATAATCAAAGTGTTTTAGATCGAGAACCAAATAAAAATAACTGGGATCTAACTTTTACAAAATATATTACTGATTACCCTTTTCAAGGTAGCTTTGTCCCATATCCCGTTACTGGAGCACTCGCAAATATTGGCGTAGAAGTCGCTAGAGCTGAAAATGTAACAATACCTTCTAGTTATACTAATTTTAATAATCATACATTTAATACTGCAATAAATTCAATTGGTTTTAATTGGAAAAGTTTTGATGGAACTGGATATTCAATAAACCCAAACCTATGTTTTTTTGTAAGAGACCTAAATGAATCGATTTGGAGAATAATTTTTACAGGATTTTCTGGCATGTCGGCTGGAACAATTGAATTTAATACTGAAAAATTAGAACCGAGTACAACAAATAAAAATTTCCCATCGGTACACTCTTTTAATATATATCCAAATCCTGTAAATAAGCAAGATGCAACACTATTATATGAGGTAGACAATTCTATAAAATCTATACAAGTCATTAGCCCTCTTGGGAAAATAGTCTTTAAAAATGATTTAAGTCATATGGGATTCAATGCACTTAAAATTCCAACATCTAGTCTTAAAAGTGGAGTATATTTAGTTACATTTAAGGATCAATTGAACAATATTGTTTTATCTGAAAAGATTTTAGTGTACTAGTAAATATTAAATATGTAAATATTATATGAAATACTACTATATAATATTAATTTTTACATCATCTCTTAATATTTTTGCTGAGGATTTTACACAAAATTCTGACTCAATTAAAATAAAAAAAGATCTTGATGAAGTTGTGGTAACAGGACAATTAAATCCTGTTGCAAAAAATAATGCTGTTCAAGACATTATTATAGTAAGTAACAAAACAATTAAATCAAATCTGTTTAATAACTTGGGTGACCTTCTTAAATATCAATCTAATTTTAATTTGTCAAATGATAATATTCTAGGCTCTTCTATTTTAATGCAGGGTGTTTCGGGGCAAAATGTAAAAATATTAATCGATGGTGTTCCTGTTATTGGAAGGTTAAATGGAAATATTGATGTTTCTCAACTAAATTTATCAAATATTGACAAAATAGAAATTATTAAAGGACCCCTTTCTGTAAATTATGGAAGCGATGCACTAGCAGGAACAATAAATCTAATCTCAAAAAAAGTAATCTCAAATAAATTAAATTTTTCATTCAAAAATTATTACGAAACAGTGGGGGTTTACAATCTTGATTTTACAATTAATTTTGGTTATAAAAAACATAAATTTTCCTCTATTTTTCAAAGAAATTTTTTTTCTGGATGGTCTAAAAATGATGCATTTAGCTTGTTGCCACAAAAATCTGTTGCAGACACAAATAGGTTTAAAGAGTGGAATCCAAAATTACAATTATCAAATAAAACTGTTCATGCATACAAACACAAAAATTTAAATATTCGAAGCTACGGAGAGTATTTTTATGAAAAAATCACAAATAGAGGGCGTCCATTATCCCCTTATTATATAAATGCATTTGATGACTACTACTACACATTTAGGAAAAATTTAGGATCCAAACTAATCATTAAAAATGAAAAATATAAAATACAGTCAATTATAGCGTTAAATCAATTTAGAAGAGTGAAAAATACATATTATAAGAACTTGATAACGCTATCTGAAAATTTAGTAGATAATAGCTCTGATCAAGACACCTCAATTTTTAATATGTTTATGGCAAAATCTTGGTTTAGTTCGAAAAAAAAAACTGTTAATTATCAAATTGGTCTAGATATAATTTACGAAACTGCATCTGGCCAACGAATTGCAGATAATACCCAATATCAAACTGACTATTCTTTCTTTTCAAATGGTGAATTTAATATTAAAAATTTAGATTTAAGACCTGGATTAAGAGTTATATACAATACTAAATATAAAGCCCCATTAATTCCATCTCTTAATTTAATGTTAAAACTTAATGAAAACTTTCAAATACGAAGCTCATATGCAAAAGGATATAGAGCTCCAAGTCTTAAAGAGCTTTTTTTTGAGTTTATAGATATAAATCATTATATAGTTGGAAATCCAAATCTATCAGCAGAAAAAGGTGACAATTATCGTTTTTCATCAACTTACTCTATTAAAAACAAAAATTATAAAAGCTCAATTAAAGGTTCTATCTTTTACAACAATATTAAAGATAAAATTGATTTATATAACATTAGTGACCAATATGTATATTTTAATCTTTATGAACTTAAAACCATTGGAGGTAATATAGATATTTCTTTGCTTTCAAATGCTATATCTATAAATACCTCTTTATCGCATATAGGTAGATCAAATAAAATTAACTCAAATGATCCTTTTAAATATATATTTTATTCAAATTACACATTAAACTGTATATATGAGATTAACCCCCAGCTGACTTTAAATGTTTTCTATAAATATAATGGAGAGAAAACAGAATTTATTACTTTAGAGAATGATGATATTATCGAGACTAAACAAAAAGCATATAATTCTCTTGATATCTCAATAAATCAAATATATTTGAATAACAAACTTAAACTTAGTTTTGGAATAAAAAATTTATTTGACGTGACAGATCTTAGTTTTCAATCTGGTTTTTCAGTTCATTCAAATTCAAATAATAAATTGTCAATTGGATATGGAAGAACATATTTCAGTAGTCTTTCTATTAATCTATGAAAATAAAAACTTATAAAATAATAATATTATTATTTTTATTCTCTTGTGAAAAAGAGGAGATTCCAATCTCTCTAAATACATCACAACTAAATATTACTCAAATAAATTTAGAATCAAATTATGCCAAACAAGTTTTTTATAATTTAGAACAAAACTCAATTATTTCATCAAATATTAAAACAGACTGGGATTTAGGTTTTAGTAATGAAGTAGGGGTTTTTAATATTATAATTAATTCATCCGTTTTTAGTCAAATTAAAAAAATTAATAATCTCTTGTTTGAAGAAATTACTACAATTCCCGATTCTATAAACTGGCGTTGGGATGATCCTTCAAACTATAATAATACTGCTATAGGAAATACTTGGGACAACAGTATTACTTATATTCTTGATTTAGGATTTGACAATGATGGAAATGCCAGAGGATATAAAAAGTTCAAAGTAGATACTTTCTCCAACAATTATTATATTATTACTTTTTCAAATTTAAATAATTCTGAGCTGAGAACAGTTCAAATTCCAAAAAACGAAAACATTCAATATTCTCGGCTTTCATTATCAAGTGAAACAATAATTTCGTCACCAAATAAAAAAAATTGGGATTTACTTTTTTCGCAATATACTCATCTATTTAATGACCCAATTACACCGGCCTATTTGGTGACTGGTGTATTAATCAACCAACAAAATGAAATAGAAGTTGCTATTGATTCTATTAATTTTTTTAACGATATTAGTTTCTCAAATATTAATGACTATATCTTTTATAAAAATCAAGATTTAATTGGATATAACTGGAAATCATTCAATTTTGAAAGTGGATACTATATAATCAATTCAAACATTAATTATATTATAAAAAATACTGAAGGCAGGTATTATAAACTTCGTTTTATAGACTTTTATAATGATGATGGAGTTAAGGGATATCCAACTTTTGAAGTACAAGAAATATTACCATTTTAGCAATTTATATATAAATTTGCTAATCATTTAAACACTTAAATATTGGCTAGTATATATATACATATTCCTTTCTGTAAACAAAAATGTGTATACTGTAATTTCTATTTTAGTACTTCAATGGATAGCAAAGATCTTATTGTTGAATGTTTGAAAAAAGAAATTGAATCAAGAGCTAATTATCTTCATAACAAAAAAATAAAATCAATCTATTTTGGTGGAGGAACTCCATCTATTTTAGAATCTAAAGATATTAACTCAATATTAAATTATATTTATAAACATTATAATTTAGATGAAAATATAGAGATAACATTTGAGTGTAATCCTGATGACTTAAACTTCGAAAAACTAATTAGTTTAAAAAAAAATGGGATTAACAGACTAAGCATAGGACTACAATCCTTAAACGATAAGGATTTAAAATTTATGAATAGAAATCATTCCGTATCACAATCTAAACAAGCTATTTTTGATGCTAAAAAAATTGGATTTAATAATATTTCAGTTGACTTAATTTATGGGATACCTAGTCAAAACTTAAATTCTTGGAAAAATACACTTTTAACTATTTTAAAACTAGAAATTCAACATATATCTGCATATGCGTTAACTATAGAAAAAAACACTCAACTATATCATTTAGTTAAAAAAAAGAAAGTTAATGAATTAAATGAAAAAAAATTTTTAAGACTTTATGATGAACTAATTTCATTTACTAAAAAAAATAATTTTATTCAATATGAAATTTCTAATTTTGGGAAAAAAGATTTTTTTTCTAATCATAACATAGGCTATTGGACTGGTAATCATTACTTAGGAATAGGACCTTCTTCACATTCATTTAATGGAAACAGTAGAAGATGGAATGTCTCTTCCAATAAAAAATATATTGATAGTTTGAAAAAAAACAACTGTAATTATAAAACTGAAACATTGTCTATTAAAGAAAAATATAATGAATATGTTTTCACTTCTCTTCGAACAATTTGGGGTGTTAATATTAGTTACATAGAAAAAAAATTTGGTGGAAAATTTAAAGATTATTTTTATAATGAAGTTCAAAGATGGAGCAACCATATAATAATGTTAAATAAAAAAAACACTTATATTCTTAATGATGAAGGAAAAAAAATTGCTGATAAGATTGCAGCGGACCTATTTGCTGTTTAAGCTTAATCTTAATATCTCTTGAAAATAACTTTCATATTGGTCTATTACAAAATCCCAATTATAAATCTGATTAATTTTTTTTAAGTTGTTCTTAACAAACTTTTTTTTATGTGAAAAAAGTTTGATATCTAATAAAAGACGAATCAATTCATTTTTATTCTTAAAAAAAAATGCATTTTCTTCAACTACGGATTTATTAAATTTATTATTATGTGAAATAATTAATGTGCTTGCAGCCATAGCTTCTAAAAGAGCAGGATTAGTTCCTCCAACGGAGTGACCATGTAAATACAATCTTGAAAAATACCTGATATTGTCTAAGTCTTGCTTATTAAATATTCCCCCTAGAAAAATAATTTTGGTATTTCTATACTTATCTTTTAAAAAATCTCCATAATTGGTCAAATGATTTCCTATAATTACATAATAATATTCTACCTTACTTTCAATAAACGCATCAAGCATTAATTCTATATTGTTTTCAGGTTCTAATCTTGCAATAGTCAGTAAATACTCTTTATTCTCAATTCCATAATATTTTAAACATTTATTATTTGGAGGATTAATTTTTTGTGTTCCATAAGCAATAAATTTAGACTCTCTGTCATATTCTTTTTTTATATATTCTTGTATTGCTAAATTATCGGCTATCAAATAATCTGAAAATTTGACACCATACTGTTCTAAAGATTTAGTTATTACTTGCACAATTTTATTCCACTTGGATCTTTTCCACTCAAGCCCATCCAAATTTGTTGCAATTAATTTTCCCCTATGGCTACAAAATATCAGTGATAGTGACGAGGTAATTAATCCTAATTCTAATATTATATCAAAATCGCTATTAACGGCATCTTTTAAACATAGATAATCATAAATAAAATTTGCTGCAGAGTTGCCTAAAAAATATTGTGGACTATATTTCTTTTTAATCTTAACACCTTTATATTCATCTTTAACATAGGGGTGAAAATGTGGAGAATATATACTTACCTCATGTCCCTTTTTTACTAGTCCAACTGAAAGATATTCTGCACATTGTTCAAAGCCTCCGTAGTTATTTGGAATCCCTCTTGTGCCTAATATTGCTATCTTCATTTATATTGATACTCTTATGCAAATATATTAAATCCTTTTTATGAAAATAATTATATATTCTGTTAACATTTTCCTGTTAACATCTAAATGATAGTGACAAATAATAAGCACATTTACTATATATATTTGCACTGTCGTAATACTTGTTTTGGGTTGTACATACTTTTCTAAAAACGTACAACAAATATAAAGGCCCTTTTCTATCATAAGGGCCTTTTATATTTTAAAAGGAATATTAAAAGAATTTGAATCCTAACATAAATTCATGTGATCCTGATTGATAAGAACTAGTGCTAGAAGATGGAACACCAAAAGAATAACCTATGTTAAATCTATCACTAATGTTATAGCCTAATAATAAGCCCAATGGAGATAATTGGTTATTAATATTATAATTTACTCCTGTCCATAATAGTTGTTTATATTCTGTTTTAACTCCTAAATCTATCTGAGTTTTCGATCCAGAAACATATTTTAGAAAAAGGTTTGGTTTAAAAGTAAAATCTTTATTTACTACATATATATATTCACCTAAAACAAAAACATGACTTGATAGTTTCCCATTAACACTTGTAGTATCATATCTTCTTGCAAAATCTTCATCCATCAAATTTAATTCGGTACTTAATAGTTGTGGCACTGAAAGACCTAAATACCATTTTTCTGTAAAGAAATTTAATGCAAATATCGCATCAGGCAATGTTCTAACAATATCTCCTCCTTGTATAAATGGATCGTTAGCTTGTTGAACTGATATAGTTGATTTAATTAATCTAAATTGTGTAAATCCTCCAGAAATAGCCAGTGAAAAATTTAGCTTCCCATTAATTGGAAGTGTATAAGCATATGAAATAGTTCCACCTGTTCTACTAGTTGGACCTGTAATATCATTAAAAACAGTTCCTCCTAATGCAACTCTTTCATTTTGTTTCCCATAAATACTTAGAATTGTTGTTTTAGGACTTTCAGAAATCCCAGTCCATTGATTTCTTATGGTCGTTTTTACCTGGTAATAATCATACATTGCAGAAACCGCAGGATTTATAGCATAATTATTAAGCATGTATTGAGAAATTTGAGGTAATTGTTGCGCTTCAATTTTACCAAAGTAAAAAAATGTAAGAATCAGAATAGTAATTTTTTTCATCTTTAAAATTTTCATATTATCTAATGATGGTAATTGGTCCTGTTTGAGGTTCATCTTCAGTTTTCAAATCAATTATATAATAATATGTTCCAACTGGCAATTCTTTTCCATTATTTGTTCCATCCCATGCCTTATATTCTACACCTCCATTAGACTCAAAAATAAGTCCTCCCCATCTATTAAATATTTTAATAATAGCTTCGGGATATGATTCAATATCTCGTGGTGTCCATGTATCATTATAGCCATCATTGTTTGGAGTGATACCTTCATATGGTAATACCCCTACAACAACATAAATTGAATCATATCCTAAACATCCAGCTGAGTCAACGCTTATATAATACCAAGATGAAGATTCTGGATTATCATTAAACGATTGAGATGAGGTGGCTCCATCCTGCCATACCCAATTATATTCATCACAATAATTATTATCAGAAAAAATTTGAATAGCATCGCCATTTACAATAACAGGATGAGGACCATAATTTAATGAAGGATTGGATGTTGGTTTTGCATCTACAAAATCCACATTAACATTTGCATATACAGAATATGTATCACTACAAAAAGGGTCGTCAATAATTAGCTGATATTGATTAGTTCTTTTTAAAGGAAACACCCATCTATCAGCAACAGTACTTCCATCATCCCAAAGATAATTGATAGATGTTTTTTCATTAATATCAATAAAAACACTATCTCCTAAACATATTTCATATGTAATAGATGATTGATTATCTGGAAGAAATACATTTTGTGTTCCCTTTACTAAAGCAGAATCTTTAAACAGACAATTATTTGCATCTGTTATGACAATTGAATAATATCCTGCTGATAAGCTAGATAATTGAGTTGAGTTTCCTCCATTATCCCATAAATATTGATATGGCTCTGTACCTCCGTATGCAAATACTGTTATTTCTCCTGAATTTTGAGAACAACGATCATCTACAGTTGAAAATAATAGTGTTAGTGAATCAGAAGGTTCCGAAATATACAATGATCCAGATTGGATAATACACCCGTTCATATCCTGAGATTGAACTCTGTAAATTCCTGGAGTAAGATTGTTTGACTCTGAAATATCTGACTGTATTGTATTAATCAGATTTCCTAAATTATCGTAGTAATTGTATATGTATTCTGGTGGAATGCCTAAAAATGGTGTTCCTCCACTAGACTGCGCAGAGATTATACCATCTCCAAAACCATAACAAGAAACATTTTCACTTGAAACAACTAATTCCATTTCTGGGGGTTGAATTAGCTCAATACTATCGGTAGCGACACACCCATTTTGATCTTTGGCTGTTACTATATAGTTGCCAACAGGAATTCCAGAACTAGTTGACAATGGATTATTTGGACTACTATTATATACAAAATTGTTGCTCCACATATATTCAAACGAGCCAGCACCACCTGAAGCGTTAGCTGTTACCCTTCCTGTAGAGTCATCATAACACAATATTTCTGTAACAAGTGTCGCAGTTACAGAAACTGGTATGTTCTGACTGATTGTATATGAAACTGTATCACTACATCCAGTCAAATCAGTAACTATACAACTATATGAAGTAGAATTAGTATTATTATTAACACATAAACCTGTAGCAGTTACTGTATTTTGAAATAATGTGTCATTCCATAAATAAGTATAAATAGAGTCCCCATTTGAATTTATATTTGCAACTCCACCTGAAACAAAAACTGAAATTTCTCCGTCACAATAATTAAAGCAACTTACGTCTTTTGTGAGCGAAGTATTAATACTAACTGATAATGCATTGTTGGCATTTATTGAACTAAACGTGTCTGTTGACATACAATTATTTGCATCCGTAACAGTAACAAAATGATCTCCAACAGCAATAGAATCAATGTAATAATCTGTTTCTTGAGGATTTGAATTCCACATGTAAGTGTATGAATTAATTGATCCACCAACACCACCATATACTGAGTCGATAAGAGAGCCATTATTCCATCCTTCACATGTAACATGAGTTGGGATAAAATTATGTTGAATTGGACTTGGTTGATGATAAATAATTGATTCAGTATAAAGACATGATAAAGAATCCATTACATAAAATTCATATTCTCCATGTCTTAAATTAGAGATTAGAGATGATGTACCATAGTATACTGTATCTGAATTAATTAAATCTACACATAAAAACATGTATGGAGAGATTCCCCCACTAGGGTATATATTTGCATATGAATTTGTATCTTCATAGCATCTTACTTGATAATTATTCCATAGTGAAGGGACAATACTGACAGATAAAGGTGAAGGTTCAGTAATAATTAAAATGTCAGAAGTAAAACAATTATTTTCATCTTTAACTTCAACGGTGTAATTGCCTGGTCCATAATTAATGAAATAAGACATATTAGATCTAGGTAATCCTCCATTTATAGAATATTGGTACGGAGGATTTCCTCCATTTGCAATGATTGATTGTATAGAAGCATTACTTTCACCATGACATCTGATAGGATTAACAAGAATTGTATCTATAGATAATGGAAGAGGATTGTCGACAATAATTGTCAACTCATCGTAACAATTAACGTTATCTTCAACTCTTAGAGTATAAGAATTAGAAGATAAATTAGAAAAAACGGAATCACTTCCATTACTTATTCCATTGATAGAAAAAGTATATGGAGGAGTTCCTCCACTAGCGTGTACAGTAATTTTTCCATCAGTAGCATTATGACAGCTAATCTCAACAAGCTCTAAATTATCTATCTTAACAGCTATAGCTGATGTATCTACATTTACAGATTCTGAAATTGAACACCCAGGAAAACTAGCATCAGTCACCGTACATGTATAGGAACCAACTGCAAGAGAAGAAACAGCTTGTAAAGTTGAAATAATGGTTGACTGGCCTGTAACTGTCCATTGATAAGTTTGACTAGTTAAAGTATTTCCAGATAAAGGATTAACAACAACTGTAGCTGTTCCAGATTGATTTCCAGGGCATGTCTCTGTACTTGTGAAGCTAAGTTCAAAAGGTAAATTATTAATTACTTGTATATTATTTAATGCAAGGTCACATCCATTTTGATCTGTAATAGTAACGGAATAAGATCCTGCGCTTATTGCTGTTAAATTAGCGTTAGATGAAGTAAAGTTATTTGGGCCAGTCCAAGAATAAATATAAGGGTTTCCACTACTAAATGGTGTTCCACCTTGTAAATTAGTAATGTTTATTGCCCCTGCAACATCATTACAAAATTCATCTGTAGTAGATATGTTTGCAGAAATAGCAAAGGGATCATTCAAGCTAATCGAAGTATCTCCAGAACAACCATTAGCATCATCAAATGAAACTAAATATAGCCCTGCACTTAATCCAGTGGCTTGTGGTGAACTCAGTGATGGAATTTGAATCCATTGATAGTTACTATATGTTGATATAACCCCTCCAATGGGCTGTAATAATATAGTGCCGTCACTAACTCCATTACATGAAGGAGAAGTAACAAGTGCATTTGCAAAAATTTGTGCTGGCTCGTTTAGAACAATACTATTCTGTTTAATACATAAATTTGCATCTCTTACTTGAGTATTATAAGTTCCTGAAGTTAATGTATTGAATGTATTTGAATTTTGCCAAGTAGTCCCCCCATCTATAGAATATTCATAAGGTGGATTTCCTCCAAATGGAGGATTAAAAGTAATTAAACCATCATTTCCACTAAAACAACTTATCTCATAACCATTGTAATCTGATTCAGATGTTGTAAAAAATATCTCACTTGGTGTAGTTAAATTAACACTAATTGAATCTTCACAAGAATTACCATCCTGTACATAAACATCATATGTAATACCTCCATTTAATGACCCTAACAATGTGTTATTGTATGGGAAAGTTAACCCTCCATCTACTGAATATGATTCATTTCCAGCTCCTCCACTAATAGCAACTGAAATAACTCCAGTAGCATCTCCATAGCATAAAGGAGGTGTGGCAGAAACAAGCGACAAAACTAATAAATTTGGTTCTACTAAAACTACACTTTGAGTTTCTTCACAACTATTAAAATCCCTAACTAAAACCGTGTATGATCCCGCCGTTAGTCCAGGAAATGATGTTGAAGACTGAAAATTAACTCCACCATCTATAGAGTATTGATAAGGGTTTGTTCCTCCAGAAGTAGTTAAATTTATAGTTCCATCACTTCCTCCATTACAACTAATATGTAATCCATTCTGATTAATTAAATATGGTGTTGCACCTGGGACTATCGGAAGTGGTTCAGAAATTAAAAAGTCATTGTTTGACAGTATAAAATTTGTTTGTAAAAGAGAAAAAGGATTTTGACTTTGGTGTGAGCCTGTTTGACAACCATTAGCATCGGTTATACTTAAGTTATACGAATCAGCACATAAATTTTTTATAGTGTCTACATTTTGACCAGTTGGTAAATTTACAGTTGTACTTGGTGGACTTCCATCAGACCAAGAGTAAGTATATGGGGATGTCCCCCCTGTTATTTCTATTCTTTGTTGAGCGTCACAATCAC
>Ga0163109_10003356_pt1 | contig 12246 bp, 17 predicted proteins | sample CRUFie1St13metaG_FD_108704 | JGI IMG/M metagenome (GOLD analysis project Ga0163109, IMG submission 108704) | Marine microbial communities from the Costa Rica Dome - CRUD Field 142mm St13 metaG | ecosystem: Environmental > Aquatic > Marine > Oceanic > Photic zone | place: Costa Rica: the Eastern... | reverse complement strand
ATACCATTTCTACAGCTTTACCAACCGTACTTAATAAAAAGTTACTATTTGTACCATTTATTTTATCAGAAGATGCAATAGTTAATGCATTACTTTGAAATTTAAAATATGCATCTATTACAGCAACAGTATCTCCAACAGAAGGGCTACTAGGCATAGTCATTGTTATAGCGGAAGAAGTAGTATTTATAAAATACCCTTTTCCAGCAACAGCTGTAAAATTAGAATTTTGATGAGTTGATTGCCAATCTATTGCACCGCTACTATCGTTATCACCCGCTGTAGCTCTTATATTAACTATTTCAACGACAGCACCCGTTGCAGGCGCAGTGTTCAAAACTACATTACTTCCTGAAACAGAATAATTATTTTTACTTTGATAAACACCATCTATATAAACTTGTGTATCATTTTCAGATGATATATTACCTCCTGCATTAAAACTTGTTTGGCCAGATGTTGCAGTATGTGTTTGTAAAAATATATTAGCATTCACTACAACAAAATGTATTATTTCTAATGAGGAACCAGCGGGTGGAGCAGTACTTAATGTTACAGTTGTTCCGCTTACAGAAAATGTATCTTTTGATTGGTAAACACCGTCTAAATATATTTGTAAGTTGTTTTCGCTAGCGGGAGTAGATGATATTGTAAATTGAGTTCTTGATCCGTCTGTAGCTTGTGTTGGGCTTGTTCCCGATATATCTGCCTGTGTAGTTACCTGCCCTGCATTACCTGAGGCAGAGGACGCAACAGTAACTTCAGCTGCACTATTTCTAGTAAGTGTTATTCCTGTACCTGCAGTTAATTGAACTACAGAGTTATCACCGCCAGATCCAGATGTTAAATTTATATCTACATTATTTCCGTCTTGTACCGCATTTAAATCATATGTTTCTCCTGACGCAGTTGATGCTATTGTAACCTGTTGAGCATCGTTTCTTGTAAGACTTATACCTGTACCAGCTGTTAATTGTACAGTTGAATCTGTACCACTTGCTGCATCTAAATTTAAATCAACATTACTTCCATCTGTTGCTACATTTATAGAATATGTGTCGCCTATTGTTCCTGTACCAAATTTAACATAGCTACCCATAAGTGAATGAGAGCTACATTGATAAAATAATATTGGTGGTGTAGATGTTGTTGGTGTAATTTGTGTATATGCACCTGAACTTCCTGCTGTACCATTTGTAATTACACCTGTTGTATAAGCAGTAGTTTTATTTGCTTCTTCATAAAATCTTAATGGATGAGAAGCATTAGAATTATCTGACTGATCAAATTTATATGTATTACCTGGTGTAAGTTCAAGATAAGCACCTTCAACACCATCTATAGTATAACCACTTGAACTGCCATTCCCATGTTCTGGGTGTGCGGCAGTTTTATCTATAACCTTTACTATAAGCGTCTTAGCGGTATCGCTATGTGCTATTGATCTATGCGCCGATAATTGTAACGGCGATTTGAACTTAATACCCATATATTAGTCTATTTTAGTAATGAGAATTTTATAATCTCCTGGTGTAACTGCTGAAGCAAACACAACTGTTACTGTTGTTGTTGATGCTCTTGCAATATCTACATTTATTGTTTCATACGGTGAACCAGTTTCAACTACTTGACATATTACATCTCTTGTATTTAAATCATGTGTTACCGTATATGTTATGTTATCTGATGATGCAACTGCTGATTCACTAGCATTTAAATTAACAGCAAAACTTCTTGCTGCTAAACCTTCTGGTGTTACAGCTTTTGTTGTATTTGTACCGGCTAATGCTTCAGCTGTTGTTGCAAGTTGTACACCTCCTATAGCACTTGCACTAGCTGCAGATGTTGCAATACTAATTGATCCTGCACCATTTGTTACTGTTATACCGTTACCTCCTGTTAGTGTTCCTAGTTGTAAATCACTATTAGAACCATGACCTATTAATAATTGGCCATCTGTAGGATTAGCTCCATCATATGTTGTAATTGAACCTCCTAAATCTAAACTACCTATATCAAGACTTCCCTTTGTACCAGAAAAAACTTCAGATGAATTTGTAGCCTGTGTTAATACTGTAAATTTACCTGTTGAATCATCAAATCCAAAAAATCCAACTCTTGCGCTTCCATCATTATATTTAAATTCAATACCTCTGTCTTTATTATCATCAGAACTATTACTTCCTAAAGTAAATATAGGATCAACAACTGTTACTGTTGTAGAGTTTACTGTTGTTGTAGTACCACTAACAGTTAAATTACCTGTTACAGTTACGTTACCAGAAAAACTTATTGTATCTCCAGCATCTGTCCCTATAGTTATTGTTTCATCTGCAGCACCACTTGCAGATTCTAAGTTAGATAATAATGATAATAGTTTTGCATTATCTACAAAACCATCTACAAAATCATATATTTGATCTCCTGTAGCAAGTGCTGAACCTCCATTTGTAACTGTACCTGTTACAACATTTAATCCTGGATTAGGACCATTTGGATTTGTTACAGTTAATTGATCTGTATTGTTTGATGTTATACTTTTTATATCGCCAGATACATCTATCCAAGTGCTGCCTGCATATAAATATAGTTTATTATCACTAGAATTATAGTATAATTGACCATCAACTGGGGAGCCAGGATTTGAAGTAGCAACATGCACTACAATGTTTATAAGTTGATTTTTGCCAAAGTCAACATTAGATAAATATTTTATTGCCATTTTTTTTTAGTTTAGAAATGCTTTACCGCTAAAAGGAGCGGAAAAATTTATTATTAATTTATTACTGTTTGTGTATGATATGTCACCAAAAACTACATCATTATCTGTATCATCTATTACTGTTACAGAAGGAAATTTATCAAGATTATGCGTTATAACCCATTCTAATGAAGCTGATGATTGTACAAAAGTTACTGTTTCTCCTGGTATATTAGCATTAGTTTCTATATATGTTTTAATACCACCTAAAGTAAAATTAGAGGTAGCATTATTTTGATCGGCATCTGTTCCTATTAAAGAGTCAGCATCTGTTAAATTCGTATCTTTTATATATGTATTTATTCTTGCCATTACTTATGCATTTTATTTCCAAAAACTTTTTCAACACCTCTTGAACCAAAATAACCTCCAATTACAATAGTTAATAAAGATGTAATTGAATCAAGTGAATATTCTAAAAACCAACCTGTAACATAACTTATAACTAAAAAAATTAATGTTAAAGGCCTTACATTAGCTGCAAGCCATGTTCCTGATCTTGCATCTGCTACCCATCTTTTTGTTGTACCGTCTATTTCAGCTCTTTCTAATTTTAATTTTTCTAAAGCAACTTGTTTATCTGCTTCAGACATATCACTATTTCCTATTATAGCTTCTATAATACCACCTGCAGGTGTACCACTTGCTATTGATGAAACTACATTTGGAATTTTACCTAATAAAAATTTTCCAACTGCAGTATCTTTAAATTTTTTTTTCATAATTTAATTTAACAATTCCATCTTCTTCTTGCTGCTCTACCTCTTTCTGATTTCCAGCTACGAGATCTAGCACAAAAAGATCTTCTTCTTCTTGCCGCTTTACTATCAGGATCTAATTTAGAAGGAGGTGTTGTAACAGCAGTTCGAAGCTTACTGCCTGGATTATCTCTTTTATATTTATCAACACCTTTCTGGCTCATACCACCTCCAGCTGCAGCACCTGTTCCACTTTTATTAGCTTTATTATAATAGCCTAATGATTTCTTTTTTGAAGGAGCCGGTGGCTTTTTTTTCATTAAAGGTCTACCACAGGGTTGTCTTCCCATAGATGCCATTGTTGTTTTATTTACTCTAGTGGTTATTGGTCCCATAATATATATTTTGTTTTACCTTTTTCTTTTATAGCTTTTAATATTCTATTTCTATTTCCTTTCTCTTTATAACTAACATGCACCCATGCTGGGTTTTGTTCATCTCCAAATTCCCATATAAGCTGATCAAAATCTAAATTTTCTTTTATATAATTAAAAAAAACTTTATTTTTTACTTTGCTATACACATCATCTAAATCAATAGCTTCACCTTTACAATGCTGCGAATTTTTTGATCCTCCTATAGCTGTATTAAGTTCAGGACTTCTATAAAAACTAGAAATGTAAATAGGACAATCAACATATTCTCTAAGAGGTTCAAATATTTTATTTGCTATTAATTCCATTTTTATTAATACATCATTAGTTGGGAAATTATCTATTCCAAGTCTTTGTGCTGTATTAGATCTAGTTGCTTCTTTTAAACTTATATGTTTACTTATTTTTCCGTCCATGCGCTTTTCGTATTTGCTCTTTACCTTTATTAAATATAGAGGCAACCTGACGTTTACCCATAACCTTTGCTCTTTGCTCGCCCACAGTTAATATTTGTATTTTTCTAGCAAAAGATTTATTTACTTTTTTTACTTTAGCAACAGTAGCTCTTGCGTCTGCTGGGGTTTTAAATTTTATACTAACTGTATCTTTTGGATTTTCATCTGTATAAAGCCTACGCCCAGATCCTTTTGGTTTTTTACCTGTACCTACTTTAGGATCTTTTCTTTTGGCCATTTGCTTTTTGCATAGCTTTTATATGCCTTTCAATTTTTTTAGCTTGAGCAGCATGCATACGGGATGCTTTTTTTAATTCAGCTACGACTGATTTTAAATTTTTATCCATTTTAATATTTTTCAGTTTTTGTCTGAACTTTTTTATCAGACGATCCCATTCCAATAGGCACATTTGTTCCTTCAATAGGAGCTGATGTTTTTTTATTTGGATGAACTTTTTGTGTAATAGGTATTGCTGTTGGTCCTGGTTTTCCCATAATAATTGTTTTTATTTATTTTGCTTTTTATATGCTTCAGCCTCCCATTCTAATTTAGGGTGACCTTCTTTCATTCTTTTTCTACTATATTTTTTTCCTTTCCAATATATATAATTATCATCATAAGAAAGATCTTTTCTAAGTATTTGATCTCTATGCGTAAGCTCGTGCTTTTTAGCTATCTTTTGTTGAACTGGTGAAAGGTTTTTATTTAAAAGTATAGTTCCATCATTTAATGTAACACCTTCAACACCTTTACCGAGATTTTCTTTTTTAATTATACCATTCGTCATAATAATATTTTGAATAGTATTTTTCATTTTAAATCCCATTATCTATTGCTATCTTTAAACATATCATCTATAGCTTTATTATAAACTTTATCTGTATATGTTTTGTTTTTAAAAAAAATATTTCTTTCAGATAAAGGTAAATCTTCACTACCAAGCATTATTCTATATATTCTGCTTATTAATTGTTTACCTTTAAAAGATACTTTAAAAGTATTAAATTTTATTGTCTTTCTATTTCTTATAGAATAAACATCTATCCAACCTTCTTTTCTAAGTCTTTCCCATCTTTTTTTATCCCAAGAATATGTATAAGTACCCTTGATATAATCATTACGAGTAAATAGACCTATGCAATCAAAATAAATTAATAATTCTAAATCAGCATCTTTTAATTTATATGTTTTACATGCCCATCTTCTTATTAACCTATAATACTTTAAAAGCTGTAACTCTTTTAAGTCAGATGGCTCTAATCTCATAATACCACAATAACATCCTGTTCTTTTATAACATAATATAAATTTTCTTCAAAATCTATACCATACCCAGCATGCTTATCATAATAAATAATATCATTCTTATTTAATCCTTTTACAGCATCACCTACAGATATAACTTTTGCTTTTTTATATCTAATTTCATTTTGATGCTTATCAGCAATAATAAGACCATTTTGTTTTTTAGGTAACTCTTTTATTAAATCTATAATTATATAATGATTAATTGCTTTCATCTCTAACATTTGAAATTATACAATCAGCTGATATAATTGTAGAAGCAACAGAAGCCGCATTTATTAAAGCTGTTTTAGTAACAAGAACAGGATCAATAATACCTGCTTTAATCATATTTACTATTTTACCTGTAACAACATCAATACCTTCTTTTTTAGATTTTAATTGTTTTTTATCTAAACCAGCATTATCTAATATTGTTTTATATGGTGATTGGATAGCTGTTAATAATATTAATTCACCTTCGTTATTTGCTTTAATATCTTTTGAAGCATTTAATAAGCATATGCCACCACCTGGAACTATACCTTCTTTTATTGCCGCTTTTACCGCATAGATAGCGTCTTCAACTCTATCTTTTTTTTCTTTTAAAGCTACTTTACTATCTGCACCAACTTTTATAACTCCAACAGATCCTGTTAGCATTGCTTTTCTTTCTTCAAGCTTTTTAATAAAATAATCATTGGTTTCTTCTTTTAGCTGTTTATCTATAGCTTCAATTCTACCTTTTATTTTATCATTTATATTATCTATAGTTATTACAGTATTTTTATCGTCGGTTACTGCTTTAACACACTCTCCTAAATGATTTACCTCTATTAAATCTAAATCATCACCTAAGTCTTCATTTATAATAGTAGCACCTGTAATAGCTGCAAGATCTTCTAATAAACCTTTTTTAAGTATTGAAAACCCAGGAGAGTCTATAATATTAACTTTTATATTGCCTTTTGCTTTATTCATAATTAAAGCCGACATGGGCTGAGCAGCTAAGTTTCCTATAATTAGCATAGCTCTATTATTTTTAATAGCATATTCAAGTACAGATTGTATTTTTCTTATACTATTTATTTCTGATTCAACTAACAATACTAAAGGATTTTCTAAAATAGCATTACCTTTTTCCTTATTTGTTATAAGGTGAGGTGATTTTAAGCCTGAATCAAATTGCACTCCATCTATGATCTCAACGTGCGTTTCTGGTGTTTCAGACTCTTCCATCAATACCACACCATTTTTTCCAACTTTATTATATGCCTCTGCAATTAAACTGCCAAGTTGTATATCGTTATTAGTTGAAATATTAGCAACATATTCTAGCATTTTATCTTTTACAGGTATTGATTCTTTATCTAAGTATTTAATTACTTTTTGACACGCTGAATTTATACCTTCCTTTACTAGCCTTACATCACTATTGTTTCTTTTGTATGCTTCAGTTAAGATAGCTGAAGCTAGGACGGTGGAGGTTGTGGTTCCGTCACCAGCTTCTTTTACTGTTTTTTGAGCCGCTTCTTTTATAAGAGTAGCACCTATATTTTCTACAGGGTCTCTTAATATAACGCTATTTGCAACAGTTACGCCATCTTTGGTTACAACAGGTTTTCCTAACGCATCTTCATATATAACACATTTACCTGATGCACCTAATGTTGATTTTACCGCATTATTAAGTTTAATAACACCTTCCATTATTCTATTTCTAGCTTCATCACTAAAGTTTAAATCTTTAACAATGTCGCTCGCATGATTAAATTCCATTAAATTAAATTTTAAATATTAAAATGTTTTTACTACGATTGGGCCTTGTGTTAATTTAAGCTTTCTTTCATAGTGTTCTATAGAAGAGTCGATTGCTTTTTCAGCACCCTCTATTGTTTCTCTTCTAGTAATCCCACTCCATTCATCACCATTGTTAAATTCAGTTTGGTAATATCCGTTGGGAAGTTGAGTTATTCTCCAATTGCTTTTTTTAGCATATTTTGTCCAAAGGTTTTTGGTTTCTTCATTAATCTTTGGTTCTGTAGCCCATGTATTGGACTTGTAATAAAAATAAGTCATAATTATTAAGGTTTTAATTGGTTATTATTGGTAGATCCCTTTAATTACCCGGATCTTTATTGGTTTTTACAAATATAATATTTTTTATTTCCATTTTAAATTATCTTCATCCCAAATATAAAAATTTGTTTCGTCAGGTAAATCAACAGGTGCTTTCCATTGGCATGTATCATTATCAAGTACCCACGAATTATATGGTTTAGGCGGTATGAAAGCATCTTTTGATGCATCGTATGTATATCCAATACCAGCATAATTTTTTCTAATGCTTCCTGTATAAGATGTTTTTTTATATATTTCTCCTGTTTTTTCAGATATTTCTTGTTCAGTATCTGTATCTTTACCGGGATAAACAGCAATTACTATATTTTCAGAATTTAATTTTGCAAAGTGTGCCATATTTATGAGAATGTTATTGTTTCACTTCCAGTGCTAGTTCCTGTTATAACTGTAACATGATCCGACCCTACATCTACATTTAATGCGCTAGTTGTTACACCACTTGTAATAGTAGCATTAAAACTATTTGGATATCTTAATATAATAATTCCAGACCCACCGTTTCCACCTGCTCCAGTTGCTGATTGACTTTGATTACCCGAACCAGAACCACCACCACCAGAACCTGTATTGGCTGTTGCATTTCTAGAACCACTTCTACCTCCTTGTCCAGCACCTCCTGTAACATTTGAATTTACATGACCTGAGTGTTCCCATTTACCACCGCCGCCCCCTCCAGCTCTTGCAATAGAAGAACCTGTAATAGATGAACTTAATGCAGCGCCTCCTGCACCTCCAGAAGTACCACCTGTAGCAGCTTGGCCACCAACTCCACCGGCTCCACCACCACCACCCATACCCCAGTTTGGGTTATTATTACCATTACCTCTACCACCATCTGAACCTTGGCCAGCTGTACCATCACCGCTATAATCTACATTATTTGTTGAATCAAAAAATCCTTCACCGCCACCAGAGCCACCATCCATATTAGAAGTATTACTAGCGCTTGTTCCGCCACCCCCACCTCCGATGGATGTTATTGTTGCAAATGTGCTATTTGAACCTTTAGTACCATTATTTGCGGTTGTAGCCGCTGAACCTGCTCCACCTGCACCAACTATTACAGAATAAGCCTGGCCTGAGGTTAAAGCAAGAGGGTTTTCAGTTGTAGAATTTCCTCCAGAATTTTCACTAGCATAAGAATTTCTATATCCACCAGCACCGCCGGCACCACCATAAGCTGATCCGCCACCACCTCCAGCTATAACTAAATATTGAACATTTAAGCCAGCTGTTTGATTATATGAAATATTTCTAGTTAAAAACATATTATTGAGCTTGTCCTACTGTATAAATATAAGTTCTATCATTTCCTGATTTAGCAATGCATGTTACCTGTATATAGTTTATAGCATTTGCGGTTTTTACAATATCATCACTAGATAATCTTTTTAAAGTTGCAGTGCCTGTATCTTGATTAAAAGCAACTGCACCACCGTAGGTAGATCCAGAAGGAGCATTTAAAATAATTACTTTTGTCATTCCTATATCTGCATTTGAAAATGTTAAAGTAATACCTGAACTACCACTTCCCGGCATTGTTGCTTCAAATACTCCAAATTGTGTAAAATTGATACTCATACTACCGCCATCGCTTATGGTTGAACCAACAGCTTTTGTTGTAAATTCAGCCGCAAGTTTTTCATATGTAACTGAATCATTTGCAAGTTTTGGAGTTGTTACTTGTATATCAGCAATACCTGCTGTAACAATTGCACCATCAGCTATTTTATCAGCATCAACTGCATCATCTGCTATTTTATCATTATTTACAGCACCTGTAGCTATCATAGCTGTTTCAACCGCATTATTTTGAATAGTTGTAGCACCAGTTGAAGCAATAGTAATATCACCAGACATTGCAACACTATCAAATTTTGTACCTAATGAATTAGCAACTAATATTTTACCTGCAGCTATACTAAGTGTATTTTCAACAAAACTTACTTTAGCTGGTGTAATTGCATCTGTTCCAATACTAGCTGTGCCAACATCTAACCATTGTAATGCTCCTGATATATCAATTCCTAAAAATTTACCTGCCGAAGGAGAATTACCTGTATCAAATTCATCTTTTTGAACTTCTAAATCAACAAATTCTACAGCAGTTTCACCTGAGTTTACTCTTAAAACCTGAGGCCCTTTACCAGTAACTGCAGAATTATTATTTCCTATACTTGTTGGTAATAATCTAGCTGTAGGAACAGCTACTGCTGATGCATTTATAAATTCTAAATTACCACTTGAATTAACAGATAATATTTGGCCATTAGTAGCGCTACTATCACTTAACTTTGCAAGAGTAACAGCATTATTAGCAATATCACTTGTTGCAGCAGTATTTTTACCAGCTAATGCACCCGCATCAGTAATTTCTGAAAGAACATGTGTATGTGATGCAGCCGCTACATCCCCTGTGCCTGTTCCAATATTTGCAAATGCAGCTCCTCCAAAAGTAAATGTAACATCTGTTCCACCACCACCTATAGCAAATGTAACCACATTAGTAGTTGCGTCTCTAGTTATATTATTTAAAAAATAATTAGCAGCTGAATTAAGAACCCATGTAAATCCTCCTGCTCCATCTGATGTTAAAACATATCCTGCTACCTCAGTATTTGATATTTTAAGTTTTGATTCTTCAATTGTATTATCTGCTATTCTAGCATTTATAACAGCACTGTCAAGTATATCACCAGAATCAACTGCGTCTTTTTCAGCTAAATCACCTAAAAAAGAAAAATCAGAAGCTGAGTAAACTAAATTATTTTTTACATCAGTTCTTATATCAGATTTAGATAAAAATGCAGCTTCACCAAATATTGTAGAAGTAACATTTGATCCACCACCTGATATTGTAAATTGTACATTGTTACTTGATGAATCAGGTCTTGTAACTGCAGATAAAAAATAATTATCGTTTTCATCTTGATCAGAAACAAATGTTAATCCACCTAATCCATTTGATGCAAGCAGCTGTCCCGATGTACCATTTGTAGTTATACCTTGTAATTTTGTTACTGCTAAACTTTGCGCCCCTACAATTGAATCAAGAGAGTGCGGTTGCGTTGAATCGTTTATATGTGTTGTGAGATCCGTAGCAAGTGCAAAATGTGTGGTAGCTTTAAATGCAGCAGTACCTAATGTAAGTGTTTGATTTGTTCCGCCTGTTACAGTAAAAGTAATAGCGCCTGTGCTGGAATTTGAAGAAATACCAGATAAATAAAAATTGTTATCTCCGAGTGTACCGGAGACTAAATTAATTATTGATTGTAATGTGAAGTTTTTTGTAGGTCCCTGCCCTCCTGGATCATCTGTTCCTATTAAATAGTCGTCTAATGTTGGGGTTCCTATGGTATACGAAGATATTATAGCCATATTATGTTTTTCTTACTGTGTTATTCTTTTTAGTACCTTCTCCAAATCCAGAGCGATTGCGCCGCGCCGATACGAAACTCATAGTTGTGTGATCGTAATCCATTCCATTTAAATTTCTACCGCTTTTCTCTGCTGCACGACGCTTCCGTTGGTTTTCGGCTTTCATACGCGTTCGCCTGGGGGTTTTTGCGTATTCTAGGTCTCGCTGCCGTTTTCGGCGCTTCGCTGCTGGGGTTAAGTGTTGAGGCATTATTTGTCTAAAGCATTCAGGCCTTTTACTCCTAATTTGTACATTGCAGGCATTTTTGCTTTATATAAAGCTTTATTAGTACTACCGTATGTACCTTTTTTAACCGGGAAAGTTTTGCCAGCATATTCAAAAGACTTTTTACCTGCTTTTTTAGCTTGCATAGCTGCATAAGTAAATTTAGGCATACCATCCATTTTTGGTTTCATCTGATAAAGAGCAGGTTTTACCTTTGAATGTTTAGGTAAAACTTTTTCTTCTTTCATTTCTCTTTCTTTTTCTCTTCTTCTAACATTAGGGTTTATTACCGCGTCAGTTTCTTTAAATACAAGCCCACCATCTTCAGACATTCTTTCTTTTACCATTTTTTTGCCTGCTTCAATGTTTTTAGCTTTTTTATCAGCTGCCATTTCTTTAAGTCTTTTAGCAGATTGTTCAGGAGTTTTAAAATTAATTTTACGAGCTTGTGAAATAGGTAATTTTCCTCCTGCTTCTTTGTATTTTTTGTATTTTGCTTCCATTTCAGCAGTTACTCCACCTGCTTCTTTTAGCTCTTTTTCGGATTTAGTATGACCTTTTGTGTGTTTTTTGATAGGCATTTTACCATATTTAGGTAATGCTTTCATTTTTTTCTTTTTTTCAGTATGTCCTGGCATGATTTCTAGTTTAACATGTTATTATTTGTTAATTTTACTTAATTGCAGTGTGCGCATAGTCTTATTATTACACAAAACTAGGTAATATTTAAAAAAGTGTGACGTTAGCCTGTTATTATATTCATATATATGCCTTATGTCACCTAAATTGGTGTTTTACAATTAAAGATTTTGTATTATACGTATGTAT
>Ga0163109_10003354_pt1 | contig 12248 bp, 9 predicted proteins | sample CRUFie1St13metaG_FD_108704 | JGI IMG/M metagenome (GOLD analysis project Ga0163109, IMG submission 108704) | Marine microbial communities from the Costa Rica Dome - CRUD Field 142mm St13 metaG | ecosystem: Environmental > Aquatic > Marine > Oceanic > Photic zone | place: Costa Rica: the Eastern... | reverse complement strand
TAAAAATTTACGAAAAAAATAAAGGGGTACAAAATAAATAAAAATGACTAACTCAGCTTTAGAAGAAGCAACTAAAAACGGCAATATATTGCCCACTACAAAAAGTAATTGCGAAAGCTTTTTATCACTCGATAAGATGCCTCAATGGGCAAAAGATTCTATTCAAGAGTTGATAGAAAACGAAAGCTGGACAGAGCTGAATGATAGATTCTTCAAAGATATAACCTTAGGCACTGGTGGAATGAGGGGAAGAACTATTGGCAAAATAATAACAAAAGAAGAACAAGGGGGCACCCTAGATGGTATAACTCCGAAACATGCCGCAATAGGCACAAATACTTTAAATGAAATAACGATTTTACGAGCAACGAAAGCTTTATATACATACACATCCCAATTCATGGCAACAGCCGGTATACTTGAGCAACCACGCTTGGTGGTAGCACACGATGTTCGGCATTTCTCATGCGAATTTTCCAAATTAGTAGCAATGGCTTGGCAGAAGATGGGTGGGTTTGCCATGATCTTTGACGGTCCTCGCTCTACTCCACAGCTTAGTTTTACCGTGCGCGACAGATATGCACATGCTGGTGTGGTAATAACAGCAAGCCATAATCCTTTTCATGACAATGGATTTAAAGCTTATTTCAATGATGGGGGTCAATTGGTGCCCCCTCATGCAGAAAAGGTGGTAGAATGTTTTAAAAAAATAAATTGTGAAGGAATATTAGGGTGGCTCGAATCGCCAATGGAGAGTGACGACTATGTATTTTTGAAAAAAGAGGATGACCTTGCGTATACAGCTGCCCTGGAAGATGCTGTTCTTTCCCCAGACCTTTTAAAAGAAAATCCACCCAGAATTGTCTTTTCTCCAATACACGGAACTGGGTCCATATCGATTGTGCCTAGTTTGCTTGATCATGGCGTAGAGGTGAAGGTTGTAAAATCTCAAAGTACTTTTGACCCCAACTTTAGTTCAGTTAAATCGCCAAACCCCGAAAACAAAGAAGCACTTTCAGCGGCTATTGATGAAGGAAAAAGGTCAAAAGCAGATGCAATCATAGGTACTGACCCAGATTGTGATAGAATTGGTGTAGCGATACGTGGAGAAAAAGACTTTGTCTGTCTCACCGGTAATCAAATTGCATGCCTAATAGCAGAATACCGCCTAATAACATTAAAGTCTAAGCAACTAATAAAGCCTGAAAATGAATCAGGTTTTGTATTGCTGAAGACTTTTGTTACAACCTCGATGTTGGAAAAAATAGCGAAAAATCACGGGGTTCATTTTGTAAACACGCCAACAGGCTTTAAGTGGATGGCTCAAAAAATGAGTAAGTACGAAGAGGATGCAACTTTGAGCATCAAAGAAAAAGAAGGTATTGGCTTAGACTTTGACCAAACGGATCTATTTACGAGGATTGATATATTATCAAAATATTCCCGTTATGTTCCATTAGCTGCTGAAGAAAGTTACGGATACTTACCACTCGATTCAGTTAGAGATAAAGATGGTAATGCATCTGCATTAGCTTTTGCGGAGGTCCTTGCTTACCTCAAAACCCTCTCGATTAAACCCGTAGATTTCCTTGATAAATTGTATCTAAAGTATGGGTTTCATTATGAGAAAACCGAAAATATATTTTTCGAAGGGGCTGAAGGAAGTGAAAAGATTAATAAAATTATGGACTCGCTTCGAAAAACCCCTCTTCGTGAAATAAATGAGGTAAAAATAGCTAAAGTAAAAGACTTTATCCAAGATGGCTTGCTTGATGAAGAGGATATGCCTATCGCTAGGGAAAACTTTCTTATGATAACCCTAGAAAATGGGTTTAAGATAGCAGTTAGACCAAGTGGAACTGAGCCAAAAATTAAGTTTTATATATTTGGTGAAAGTACACCCAACCCACAAGACCTCATCAAGACAAAAGAAAAAATAATCAATGAAGTGGAAGGAATCGCTTCATTTTTGAACGAAGAGGCAAATAAAAGAGCGGAGTAAATATTACGCCCTCTCCTTAAACAAGCATGCAGGAGGGGTTCTCCAGGTTGTTGGAAAGAGTTCCAAGGAAACTTGCACCCATCGCACCGTCAACTAATCTGTGATCACAGCTAAGGCCCAGAGTTAAAGTTCTTCCGACTACAATTTTGCCATTTTTATCAACAATTGGTTTTTGTATAGATGCACCCACTGAGAGAATAGCAGCATTTGGCGGATTAATTATACCACTAAAAAAATCAATGCCATACATTCCCAAATTTGTGACTGTAAATGTAGAGCCTGACATAGCATCAGGAGAAAGTTTTTTGTCTCTAGCCAAGCTAATGAGAGATTTAGCTTCACGGGAAATTTCTGAAAGGGAGAGTCTGTCAGCTTCGCGAATTATCGGAGTGAGCAATCCCCCATCTACAGCAACGCCAAAAGCAAGCTCAACCTTTTCGTGGAATATAATTTCGTCCTGACCCCAGCTGGAGTTTATCTCTGGGTGCCACTTTAATGACTCAGCACAAGCTTTTAATATCAAATCATTTACACTTATTTTCAAAAATTCAGAATTAGAGAGTTTAGCTTGTTTTTCAGAATTTAAATTGATTGCAATTCTAGCCCCTAAAAGACTGTCGATATTAATTTCTCTTTGTAGATAAAAGTGCGGTATAGTTGATTTTGATTCGGAAAGCCGCTTTGCAATAACCGAACGCATTCCTGAGAGAGGGACGGACCTGGAAACCAGTAAACCAGTTGGTTGGGACGTAGCTGAAGTGGGGGCCTCAGTCTTATTTGCTGAAGGCTCAGTTTTGACTGGAACTGTCTTAGTTTCAGGTTCAGTACCTAAAATATCTTTTTTAATAATTCTCCCAGAGGGTCCGGATCCGACAACTTTAGATAAATCAATATTCTTCTCAGAAGCGATTTTTTTGGCAAGAGGAGAAACAAAAATTCTTTCCGTGGATGGTTCTAAATTATCTCCTTTATTTTTTTCTGATTCAGATTCTACAGGAATAGTAGGACTATCTTCATCGGTCTGAACTTGAGTTTCAGGATGTTCTTTTTCTTCCGGGCTAGTTTGATCTTCAGAATCTTCAGGTAAAACTGCAACTTGGTTATCATTTGTAGAAACGGTTTCTTTGGTTTCTGATATTACCTCTCCTTCTTCTCCGACTATAGCAAGGGGACTTCCAATAGGTGCTTCCTCCCCTTCATTTACAAGTATTTTAAGAAGTACCCCATCATCGAAATTCTCCAACTCCATCGTTGCTTTGTCGGTCTCTATTTCGGCAAGCGTATCGCCGTTTGAAACTTGTTCACCTACATTTTTGTGCCACTTAACGACAGTTCCCACAGACATGGTGTCGCTTAATTTGGGCATTTCAATAGTGATAGCCATAATTGAATCTAAAGTATGTTAAGGGCAGCCTTTAACACTTTTTCTTTACTGGGTAATTGTACGGTTTCCAATGACTTGCTGTATGCCTGTGGGGCATCTACTGCGGAAACTCGTGCGATTGGAGCATCTAAATAATCAAATGCTTGGTCTTGAATCAGGAAGCATATTTGGGCATCAACTCCACAAAATGGTTTGTTTTCTTCTACCAAGAGAGCTCGGTTCGTTTTCTTGACTGAAGCAATAATGGCTTCTTGATCGAGGGGGCGAATGGATCTTAAGTCCAGTACTTCTGCCGAAATTTTATGCTTTTCAGAAAGCTCTTCAGCAACTTCAATTGCAGTATGAACAGCTTTGCCATGAGCAATAATTGAAATGTCTTTACCCTCAATTACAACCTTTGCTTTTCCAAGAGGAATAATAAAATCCTCCTCATCAGGGACTTCATCTTTTAGGTTGTAGAGAATAGTGTTTTCCATGAAGCAAACTGGATCATTGTCACGAATAGATGATTTTATCAGACCCTTAGCGTCCGCAGGTGTAGCAGGGCACACAACTTTCATTCCCGGAGTGTTTGCAGCAAAATTTTCCGGTGTATGGGAATGGGTGGCTCCAACATTTGTGCCACCATTTGCAGGACCCCTGAAGACTACAGGAACATTAATTAATCCTCCCGACATGTATCTGACATTCGCAGCATTATTGAAAATTTGATCAAAAGCGACGTAACAGAAGCTCCAAAACATAAATTCAACAACTGGCCTCATACCCATCATGGATGCACCTACAGCAAGTCCAGAAAAAGCAGCTTCGCTTATTGGGGTGTCAATTATCCTTGAAGGACCGAACTTTTCCAAAAGCCCTTCGGAAACCTTGTAAGAACCCTTAAACTGAGCGACTTCCTCGCCCATGAGCACAACATTATTATCTCGCTGGAGTTCTTCAGCAAGCCCTTGATTTAGTGCGTCTCTGTATGAAATTATGGCCATAATAAATAATTAAGGTTCCTCAAAGAAAATCCTTCCCTTGGAGGATCTTTTATCAGGATTATCTGTTTCCCAGTAAATATCATCCATTAATTCACTTGGGTCTGGATATGGACTAGCAGATGCAAATTCAGCTGAGGCATTGGCTTCGTCTTTCGCCAACTTGTCGATTTCCAAAGCTTTCTCTTCAGATAGGACATTGTCTTCAATTAGCTTTGCCTTAAATAGATTAAGGGGGTCTTTACTTTTCTTGTATTCCTCGATCTCCTCTTTACTGCGATATGTTTGATCAGGATCAGCCACAGAATGACCGCGGTAACGATAGGTTATGATTTCTAAAACGGTAGGTTTGCTTTCTTGATGTGCTCTTTCAACAGCTTCCTGCACCACACTTCTTACTTCATAAATGTCATGGCCGTGAGCTACTTTCCACGCAATATCAAAAGATTCACCTCTTCGGGCAAGAGGATCGCCCGCAGAGTGCCTACCTTCGGCTGTTCCCATGGAGTAACCATTATTCTCTATGATGTAGATTACAGGTAATTCCCACAGAGCTGCCAGATTTAAGGATTCGTAAAATGGACCCTGGTTGGTGGCACCGTCACCCATGAAACAAAGGCATGAACCTTTCTTTTTAGAATTTTTGAGAGCGTAGGCAATTCCCAGACCTAAGGGTGTTTGACCACCGACAATACCATGCCCACCCCAAAATTTTTTGTCAGGTGCAAAAAAATGCATCGAACCTCCTTTGCCCTTTGAGCAACCAGTTTTCTTTCCATAAAGTTCTGCCATGCATTCATCCATATTCATGCCTACTGCAATGGCATGCCCATGATCTCTGTAAGCTGTAATAACATGGTCATCTTCACCTAAAACTGATACAGAACCAACCGCAACAGCTTCTTGGCCGATATAAAGATGGAGAAACCCACCAATATTTCCCTGCTGGTAGGCACGTAAGGATCTTTCTTCAAATCTGCGTATGCGAACCATTTGGTCATACAACCTGATATTGTCCTCAGCGGATAAATTTTTATTAAGATCATGAGATGCAAAATCCTCAGGTGCTTCCAAGGGAGTAGAACCTGAATCCTTTTTTTCCATGGTGTCATCTTTTTTTGCATCTACTATGGCATCAGTAGAAGTGCTTGTAGGTTCTAGGTTTGTATCGTGATGAAGTCCTTCCATTTATATTATCTATTATTCTTTTTTTTAGGCTCAGCTTCAATCTTAATTTTAGTACTCATATTATCAAAATTAGCACGGATACCCCAAAAGCCTTCCATTCGATTATCAAAAAAAGGCCAAACAAGATCATGATCAGAAGGAGGTATATCTAATTTATTAATTTCATTTCTAGCAAAGAATTTAAATTGGCCCTCGTCTATTTCTTCAGGGGCACTGGTTAAGGTCGGAAGAATCTCAAAAAGAAACATCAACCAATGGCTTCCTCCATCATAGTTTTTTTCAGATACATAGCCAAAAAGATGAAGATCATGATCATCTAAGTTTAGCTTCATTTCTTCGTGAGCTTCACGCTTTGCACACTCAAAGGGAGATTCTCCAGATTCCATTTCAAGTTTTCCGCCAGGTGGACTCCACAGTCCTTTATTAGGAGATTTGTTTCTTTTAATAAGAAGCAGTTTGGAATCTAAGTCTTTAGCAAAAAGTAAACAGGATATCTTAAACGGCATTGCGATTTTGCTTGTTATTCGGTTGCAAGTTTAGAAAGGATAATAGAAGAGAAACCCATAACCCCTAATTAAAATGAGTAACAAAGCATTTTTTATATACCAATGTATTGTATTCGGCTTCACTTCCTTTTGTCTTAATGGACAACCAGATCAGTTTGCAAAGATTGCCAATAAAGTAACGATTACAACAGAGACCGATAGTTGGCTAAAAGTATCGGTACCCTTTAACATCATTACCCACCCAAGGTTAGAAAGCCTTAGGACAAGCAGACCCTCGACAATTGAAGAAGCCTTCAATCCTGACTTCGTTGAAGATGTGAAAGTAAAATTATACATATGCTTTAGTAACGAATTCAAAAAGAAAGTTCTTAGATCCAGTAAATTAATAGATTCCCAATTTTATCAATACTACAGTGCTGAAATTGAATTCAAAACGATTAAGGTAGATAGGAATACTAAGTATGCAAACTTTATGTTTCCATCTGCAATAGCAGAAAAAGACGAATTTGGGTCTGGATATATAACCCCAGTTGGTTATGCAATAGAAATTTACTTGGAAGGTGTCCCAGTTGAGATTTCAAATGCGATCGCATTTGAAAAATATCGTGATGAAAACACCTTAGAAAAATTTAAACAGCAGGCAGAAGAAAAGAGCGGGATTAATAAGGGAGTTTTAGTACCTGCACACCATATACTCCCAAATTATTTTCAAAAGGGGGCATATTTGTTACCACCTATCTCGGGAAACTAATGTAATTAATATTTCTAAAAGGTAATTTACTTTAGTGGCACAATCAGAGGAAATAATAATCAATTGCGGAAATTCTCATGTTTCTGCAAATGTTTTTGCGTCAACCTCGGAAGGATTGTTGCTGAAATCTTCTGGATTGGAGACACTGCATCATGATTTAACCAAGGAAGACGCATGGCTTGATTCGCTGGTTTTGGGATTAGAGAAATTATGTGAAAAAATGTCCTTAAAGGGGGAGGTCAGGTTCATCTTTCCGGGCAACCTGTTGCTCACTAAAACCATAAGAGTTCCACATGTAGACCCCGAAAAGCAAAGAAAGATTGTCGCATTTGAACTTTCCCAGAAAATGCCATTTCCCCTATCAGATCTAATCTGGGACTATCAGATAATAGATGACGATGGGGTTGAGGAGGAAGTACTGGCTTTTGCGGTAAAGCCAGAAATGGCAGAAAACTTTTCCGAGAAAATGGTAAGCCTCGGATTAATTCCAAAACAAATTACTCCGGCTCAAGTTTTAGATTATAATGCAATTCGAGGAGTTTTGGGGGACTCGGATGATCAGTCTGAAGTTCTTGCCATTAATGTAGGGGCAAAATCGACAAACCTTCTATTCATTAACCCAACAGGTTTCCTTATTAGAACAATTACCATAGGGGGTAATGCACTATCTCAAAATATTTCAGACGCACTAGGAATAACATTTGAAAAAGCTGAAAACCTTAAAAAAGGATATTTTTCCCAAGAAATCTCTTTAGCCGAGGAAGACCCTTCAATTAGCATTATACAGAATGCGAGTAATCAATTTTTAGCTCGTGCAAGCCAAGAGATAACCCGATCCATCGTAACTTATAAGCGGCTGAAAAAGGGAAAGTCACCCCAGAAAATTTTTCTTACTGGAAGAGGTGCCTTGCTTCCAAATCTCGCCCAATACTTGATTGATAGCCAACAGCTACAAGTACAATATTTTGATCCATTAAGTAGTGTTATCATTGGCAATGGAATTAAAGAGAAAATTAAACCACTACTTCCTTTCATGACAAGCGAAGCGATGGGTTTAGCGAGAAGTCTATTCAATTTGAATTCAACCGGAACAGCAGGTTTTACATCGACGATCAACTTACTGCCTTCCTCCAAAATTAAATCCTTAGGACTAAAGCAAAAACTTCCCTTTATATCTATAGCTGTCTTTATGCTTAGCCTACTTCCGTTGCCCTCCATTATAAAACACCAAAACCAGCAAGCAGAGATAAAAGAGAATCAGCGGAAATTAAACAAGGAGCTGTCAATTTTAGATGAAGAAATTTCAAAACAAAAAGAATTACACAAGGAGATATTATTTTCCCAAACCTTTATTTCAGAATTAAAGAATTCTCAAGCCCCCTTACTGGGTAAAATTGCCGGTTTTTGGGCAATTCAAGATATCATTAACTACATTCAAGGCATAATAACCGAGGACGAGATAGGAGATATTTGGCTTGATTCATTTTCATTAGCTAAACCAAAAGATAAAGTTTATGGAGCAGCTAAAGACCTATCATCTCATAATTTTATTCTCACGATTTCCGGGCGTTATTTGGTTCGTATAGATAAAAAACTGAAAGCAGATGAAAAGAGGGACCAATTGATCGAATTAGATCGCACTAAAAAAGAAAAACTAACCGCTTATTTTAACGAAATCCCTTTCATAAAAAAAATCAAAAGAAAATCATTTTCAATTGAAGGGAAGGGCGACTTATTTAATCGCTTTTTCTCACATTACGAATACGAAATAGTATTGGATTTACTGTGAAGTCTTTCATCAAACAAAATTCATTATTTATTGCAGTCAATATTGTCTCGATAATTTTGTTTTTCACACTTCTTTATATTTCACTTGGCTTCATGAATAACACAGAAGAGTCTCTCAAGAAAATTCATGCTACAAACAATGATTTGTCAGAAATTCATATCGATAAAAACGATCACCGCCACATTAAGTCTGATTACAAAGAAGTTCAATCAGACTTAGCAACATTATCATCTATTGAAAAAAATCTGACTAATTTCACCAATTATTTATTGAATGAAAACGAAAATGTCAGGGATAAATGGTCTTCTAAGTCTGCCGAATCCGTAAATGCTTCTATAACAAGGTTATATTCACGGTTAAGAAAAAAATGCAGAAACTCCTTCATCTTCCTTCCACAAAGCACAACTAATTCACAATCCACTGACCTTTTCCAGTCATCTGCCTTGAGTGAAACTGATGATTCTTTTGGCTTTTCCTTTTCTGCGTATGATGGATTTTGGCCAAGTTTTACCGCGGATGAAGCTAGAAAACTTGGTGTTCAGTCAGAAATTGTAAATGAAATGATAGATCATCTCTCGCTCTGCACGGATTTTAATCATACGATCGAAATTATTTCGATAAAGAGAGAGTCTGTTGGTCTAATTGACCAAGCTAATATTGGAGCAGATAACTTAGATCTCAGTAATATTGAACCGCTTTTACTTCGCAACCTTGATGATATTGAGAGTTATGTCTTCAAATTAACTCTTAATACCCAGACAATACCTTTGAGAAAATTTATAAATAAACTTCGTCCGCCTTTCCTTTTACGTGAAATTCTCATCAATCCTGTAGAAGAGAATTCGGGAAATAACTTTGATCAAACATCTGTTGTGCCAGATCCATTTTCTACGAATACAATACCTGAAGAGAAATTTGTCCCTATTGTTAGTAAAGTTGATTCACGGGTAGAGATTGTCTTGGAATATGTAATTGAATCAAAACGAGATTTAACAAATATCATTCAACTTCTTGCTAAGAATGAAGTATCTTATCCTAAAATTATATATACTTGGCTGAAACAATCTGGTCACGAATCTTTGACCAAGGATGCCCAAAAATATTTCAATGAAGCAAAGACTCGTTAAATATTACGATAAGCTTATTGTGATAACTGCTTTCTCTGCGTTAGCAGTAGTTTTTGGCCTACAATTAAGCGAACAAATTAGTTCGAATAAAGTAATAAATTTAGAGGAGTATAGCCCTGATTGGTCAAGATCATCAGATGGAGTAATCCTTCAATCTAAATTAGAAAATGACCTAATGCCTGGTAATTTCATATTTTACCAAGTAGATGATAATAATTTTAGTCAAATCGAAATTTCTAAATTAATTTTCAAAAGAAGATCTGATGTAGCCATTCACCTAATCAATGGCAAAGTATTGAAGGGTACAATAAAACAAAAAGAGGGAGTTATTATTTCGAAGAATTGGAATAATGCTAATACACCGATTTTGTTAGACATTGATGGTCGAGTAACCCCTATTCAGATGAGAACAATTGAAAAGGTTGTTGGAACACCCAATTATGTTTTAAGCGACGGTGCAGACCTTACTGTCCTTCGAGGCAAGCAACCATTTTTTTATCAGAGAGGCGAGATTTCATTAAGGTCAAAAAATAGGAAAAGACCCGTTTGGGATGAAATTCCAGAAGAAAAGAACAGTACGATTTACGAACTATTTACGCCTCCTCTTATTTATATTATCGATAATGAACTAACTGCAACTCTACCCGAGGCTCCGATTGAAGAAAAAGAAAAAGAACCGTTTGGTGCCTCTATTACTAGTTTCACTGAAAAGCCTTATCGATTTAGATTAACAAGCTGGATAGGAAATTCTCCATATTTAGAAGATATCCAACTAACAGAAACACTTGGCCGTTCTGTGAGGAACAGGGTTGAAGTTAATAGTTCTTACAAATTGGTGGAGAATCCTAAACCCGGAAGGCCATCATTGAAAGAAGTTGATAGCAATAGCTCTGAAAAGTTATTAACATTAAAGTACTTTACAGTACAGAATGTAACTCAGAAAAATGGTGGAGTTAAGCCTGTCGGTAGAGCTCTTATTGAGGATCACCTTCTTAAACTAAAGTCATTTGAGATTAACAGTTTGATGGAGAATGTGTTTTTGGGCCAGTTTGAAGTAAAATTGAGATTTAAAATTGGCAAGGAGGACGCTTTTGAAATCACGCTTACTGCGTCTGACATAGGGCAGGAAGTTAATTACAACAATAGAATTTATAAGATACTTGCATTTGATTCAGACAAAAAGTCAGTCTTGTTACGTAAGGCTAGTGCTATTCCAAATCAATTTGAGGATCTTGAGTTACTTGCACCGTAAATTTTCTAAGTTGACCAAGTGTCGTTATTCATGAGAGAAAAGTTGTGTTAATATCATTATTATCCTGCCCCTCCGTATCTCAAAATGTCCAATGGTTTATATCTAGCACTTGCTCTAATATTCACTGCTTATTTCAGCAAGGTTTTTGGTCAACAAGGAGCACTCAACGATACTGGGTCAGTCGCAATACCACAGCAATCTCCTCCCCCAACTATTTCAGTAGAAGATTCTTCCTTTTACAGTTTCGACTCTCAAACTAATCTTGTCAGTTTATTAGGAGATATTCGAAAACTTGTTTCTACTAATGACCTAGAAAAAGCAGAGCAGATGGCAATCGCTGCTTTAGATGGTATACAACAAACCGAGCAAAATAAATTCTACTTAAACCAGATACGAAAAGAAGAAACCAAAATTTATTACGAACAGGCTAAACTAGCTATGTCCCGCGAGGAGTATTCATTGGCAAGCAAACTCCTTGAAAAATACAGGGAGAATGTGGCACAAGAACTTGTAGATAGGAAGATTCAAAGAGAAGTGGTTTTATCTAAAGATGGGCCCAAGGATGCATCCTTGGTAGGAAAATTAGTTGAAGAACTTGATAAGGCTAAAAAAGACCTCTCGGAGATAAGAGCCAAAACTGGACTACCCGATGACGATGCCAAGCCAGACCTGGAAAGACTTATGGAAGAGGAGCGCGCCAAAATTAGCAGCACTTCCAGGGAAGCTGAAAGATTACTTGTAAAAGCACGCAGAGATAGTGCTCAGGGTAACTACGATCAGGCAATTCAACAAATTGATGAAGCATTATCTGTCTTGCCCGCGAATACATCAACTATTGCTCTTGTCAGTGATTTGTTTCAGGCCAAGCAACAGGTTATTTGGTATCAAATGGGTGAGGCTATGCTTAAAGGCAAAGTGCCTGAAGTTCAGAAACTCGTACTTGATTACAAGGAAATTGAAGAGTCTCGTAGAACCGCAGAAACCGAAACCTTGGGAGAGGGAGATGAAATAAATTTTGACGAAGAATTAAACAAAGCTCTTCAAAAAAATAAAGAGCAAGTTGAATTAGCAAAAGACTTGTTACGTGAAGCACGAGAAGAAATCGACAATAAAGACTATTTAAAAGCCGACGGTATCTTGTTTAAAATAAAAAATTATCTTGAACCGAGTACATTTTCATGGCCAATAATACTTGAAGCTTCTCTGATTAAAAAACGAATACACTTAGAAAAAGATGAAGATGCCAGGGCAATAAAGGATTGGGAG
>Ga0163109_10003353_pt1 | contig 12250 bp, 10 predicted proteins | sample CRUFie1St13metaG_FD_108704 | JGI IMG/M metagenome (GOLD analysis project Ga0163109, IMG submission 108704) | Marine microbial communities from the Costa Rica Dome - CRUD Field 142mm St13 metaG | ecosystem: Environmental > Aquatic > Marine > Oceanic > Photic zone | place: Costa Rica: the Eastern... | reverse complement strand
TTATCCCTCTATGGTACTCATATAGTACTGATATAGTACTATATGAGTTTCTGAGGATTGTAAGAGAGCAATTCTGGTTGTCGGCTATGCTGACAGGGACTTTCAACGCGCAGCATGAGCTGCAACCATTGGTTCAATACCTCTATTGGGTATCCCTCTCCGTAGCTCTCACCGACTCCTGAGACTGACCAACCTCCCAGCCTGTCCGTGATTTCCTTAGGACACTGCACGGCTCTCAATCGATCTCTGAAAGAGTGCCGAAAAGAGTGGATGACACAGCCTTCAGGCATCAATGGCTTCAGCCACTTGTTCAGGGCTCCACTGGCACTGTTGCCCTTGCATCCTTCTGGAGAACAGTAGCGCGGGAACATGAAGGGTGACGGTGATAGTGCTGAGGCTCGCTGTGCAGCCCACAGAGCGGCTCCAACCAGCGGGACCTTCCGTGCACTCGCTGAAGTCTTCAAGCGTCTCCAAGGGTGGCTACGGACCACCAGATGAGGAACAGGGCCATCTAGGATGACATCGTCCTTCACCAGACCCAGGGCCTCACTGAGCCTCAGGCCCGTATCGCTGACTAGAGCAACGGCCCAGCGGGCTTCATCGTCCATTTGGTAGCAGCGTTGTTAGACTGCCTTGATGACGTCGAGAGGAACGCTTGGCCGCTTCTGGCTCTCAGCATCGACCTCCACCTCATGGATGATCACACCTGAGAAGGCAGGGTTGGGATCGAGGCCGAGCTCTTTGCTGACGTAGTTGACGAGCGCTGAGAGGGTGGAAAGCTGGCGGCGTATGCTTGCTGTTGCGAGAACGGAAGACTGTAGCTTGTCTCTCAAGCTGTTCACCTGGCTGCGGGTATAGGAGCCGATCGGAAGGTCCCCGGCTAGACCGATCATGTTGCTGACAGCTCGATCGACTGCCTGCCGGAAAGTCTTGGGCCTGTGACTACCTTTGCTAGCCAGATACGTCTCGGCGGCCTTGGTGAGCAGCGGAGTGGTATCGACCAGCAAGGGACTCTGACCGGCGAGGACTTCGACCCTGTTGTTACCAACACGGTCCTCTAGGTGAACTAGACGCAGCAGATCCCACTGTTCCTCAAGTTTCGCAGCAATCCGTTGAGCTTGGCGCTTTGCATTTCTTACAGACTTGGTTCTGAGGGAAAGTACGACCTTTGGTGAGCCGTAGAATCTCTGAACGTCCTTTGGGACCCGCCTACCGAAATAGAAAATCCCTCGGTTCGCATAGACGAACGCAGGGTAAATGACCGACCGCATGACCTACCGTCTCCCCGGACAACACGTGAAAAAGTGTTTGGAAACAGTGGGTTACTATAGATCTGGGGACATTCAATGGTGCCCAGGAGAAGACTCGAACTTCCACGCCCCGAAGGGCACAGGTACCTGAAACCTGCGCGTCTACCAATTCCGCCACCTGGGCTCCCGTCCGGCCGGTCTGGAGTTTGACTCCGCCAACCGCGAGAAGTGCGCCGGATAAAGCCTTTTCCGTCCCCGATGTCAACACATGCCAGAGTGTCGTTTCACGCGGCGTAGGGCTCCCTTGGTCAATACGCGCTTTGTCAGGCGGCGCAGGTTGGACTATTTGTCAGGCAACCCTTCCCTGCCCCGCCTTCGCGGGGCCGAACGGAGACCCTGAAAATGGCTCACAAGATCGCAACAGTCATGGGCGGGACCGGCTTTCTGGCCCGCTATATCGTGCCGCAGCTGGCCAAGGCCGGATATCGGGTTCGGGTCGCCTCGCGCCACCCGTCGCGCGCGAGGCACCTGCTGACCCAGGGCGAGGTCGGCCAGATTCAGGCCGTCTACGCGCCGATCCAGAATGCCGCCGCCGTCGCACGCGCGGTCGAGGGCGCCGATCTGGTGATCAACCTCGTCGCCGTCTTTTACGAGAGCGGCAAGGGTCAGAGCTTCGACGCTACCATGGTCCGGGGCGCGGCGACGGTCGCCGAGGCTGCGGCGAAAGCAGGCGTCCAGCGCCTGATCCACGTCTCGGCGCTGGGTGCCGATGCCAACCACAGCTCTGAGTCGACCCGCTGCAAGGCGCTGGGCGAGGACGCCACCCTGCGCGCCTTCCCCAAGGCGACGATCGTGCGCCCGGGCCTGCTGGTCGGCGCGGAAGACACCTTCTTCAACCGCTTCAGCGCCCTGCCAGCCGTGCCGTTGATCGGCGGTGGCAAGACCCGGTTCCAGCCCGTCTTTGTCGGCGACGTGGCCGATGCGATTTCAGCGATTGCGGCCGACGACCGGACCGCTGGCGGGGTCTATGATCTCGTTGGCCCAGGGGTGTACAGCTTCCGTGCGCTGATCGACCTGATGCAGTCGGTGACGGGATCGAAGGCACCGCTGGTGCATCTGCCGTGGGGCGTGGCCGAACTGATCGCGTTGGCGAGCTCGCTGGCGCCGGTGGCGCCGCCGATCACCATCGACCAGATCAAGCGCTTGCGTACGGACAACGTCGCCGATGGCAGCCTGCCAGGGCTGGAGGCGCTGGGCGTCGATCCGACCCCGATCGAGACGGTGCTGCCATCCTACCTCGTGCGCTTTCGCAACGGCGGCCAATACGCGGAAGTCTGAAAGCGCTGACAGCGCGCCCGCTCAGATCGGCGGGGTTGCGGATACGCCGATGACCAGCACGAAGGCAAAAATCGCCAGGCCGAGCACCACGCGATAGATGACGAAGGGCAGCAGGTCCGAAGCCCGGATGAACCGCATGAACAGCCAGATCGCCGCCATGGCAGAGCAGAAAGCCAGCCCGGCCCCGGTCAGCGCAAGGCGGTTGAAGGCCCAGTCGCCCGCCGCTACCAGCTGCAGTCCTTCGAAGCCACCCGCCGCCGCGATCGCCGGGATCGACAGCAGCATCGACAGCCGCGCGGCGTCGGTGCGGTTTATCGACAGCATACGACCCGCGGTCAGGGTGATCCCCGAACGCGAGGTACCGGGGATCAGCGCAAGGCACTGCATCAGCCCGAACACCAGCGCGTCGAGCAGGCCGATGTCATCAGCACTGCGGCGGCTGTCGAAGCCGATGTCGGCAAACAGCAGCAGCAGGCCGAAGATCAGCGTCGCCCCCGCCACCACGAGTGGATTGAGCAGCCACAGGTCGGGGACGAACATGGCGACCAACAGCCCGGCCACCATGAGCGGGAAGCTGGCGATGACCAGGAACACGAACAGCTGGCGGTTCTCGGTATCGCGCCAGCGCAGCATGTCGACCCCGCCCAGCACCGCGGCCCAGACCAGCCGCCAGAAATAGAGGATGACGGCGAACAGGGTTCCGACGTGCAGGGCCACGTTCAGTGTCAGCATCTCTGCGCTGCTGAAGCTGGTGTCGACACCCATCCATGCCGCCGCGCTCCAGATCAGCACCAGATGGCCGGAACTGGACACGGGCAGGAATTCGGTGATGCCCTGCACCACAGATTGGATGATCAGCAGTGCTACCATCCGTTCTGGCCCTGAAAAAAGCGTGTCGCCATAGACGTTTAAGGATTCGACATTGAGAATTACTGAATACGTCTTCACTGGTCGAGGTCGACAATTCAATCCGCATCGGCGACCGGGGGAGTGTTGTTTGCCCGACTGTGCCTGCGGGCGCACAGCGTGGCGCGAAGGCAACGCTTGAGACACGAAGTGACACGACTCGGCGCAGGCCGGGGGTTGCCGCGGTGGCGCCCTGTTGGTGCGACGGGGGTGCGCGGCTGTTGCCGCCGTGATCGGGCCATTCTCCGAGGTAGCGCAGAGCAGGGGGCTTCAGGGCAATATCGCGATATGCGCTGGCGGGGCCTTGCAGGGCCTTGTCACTGGCGCGCGGAGGCTGTACCCGAATCTTATGCGCACGCTGTTTCATTTTCCCCTGGATCCGAACTGCCGGATTATCCGGCTGATGCTGGGCGAAAAGCGCCTGGACTTCCGCAGCGCGGCGCCGACCATGGCAACGCCTGACGCGCCGGTGATGGAGATCCCGACCTTCGAAGACGAGAACGGCGCGCAGATGCCGTACATGATGGTGATCGCAGAGTACCTCGATGAGACCTATCCCAACCCGCCGCTGATAGGACGGGATATCATCGAACGGGCGGAAGCCCGGCGGCTGACCCACTACTTTGCCGTCGACATGGGCGGTCGCGTGACCAAGCCCATTCTGTTTGAGAAGGTGCAGAAGCCGATGGCCCGGCTGGGCGTCCCCGACAGCACGGCAATGCGCACCGCGGTGCAGCTGTCCAGCCAGTATCTGGGGCTGATCGAGGAGCTGTACGAGAACCGCAACTGGATCGCTGGGGGGTCGTATAGCCTCGCCGATATTGCAGCCGTGGCGCAGATTTCGGTGCTCGACTACGTGGACCTGATCGAATGGGACCGCTACCCGGTGCTGCGCCGCTGGTACGCGCGGGTTAAGTCCCGGCGGGCAATGGAGGCGATCCTCGCCGACCGGATCGACGGGGTGCCGCCGCCGAGCCATTACGCCAACGTCGATTTCTGATGCGCGACGCCTTGGCGAAGACCGCGAAGCGGTCGAGACAAGGTCGGCGCAACCATGTGCATCGAAGAACGCCGACACCCTCACAAAATTTCGACTGGCTCAGGATAAAACCCGAAGTGTTGAGCGTAACTCGAAACACGCTCAAAGCCGAAGGCGTGTTGAGCGTAGCAAAAGGGAGAAGTTGCGGGCTCGATTTGACGCCGCTTCGCGGCTTTCAAATCTCCTCCGCGCAGTCAAACAGACAGGCCGCGCTGCGCGCGGCCTGACGCTTTTTCGTATTTTCTATGAAAATGCGCGACGCTTGGCCCCGCCGCGCGAAGCGCGGTCGGGGACAAGTCGGCGCAACCAATTTACTGTTCCGTGTTCAGTTCCTGCAGCGCAGCCTCGGCCTGCTCCCGCCATCCCGCCTCGCCAAGGGCAACGATCCGTTGCAGGAACGACCGCGCCGATGCCACGTCGCCTTCCGCCCGTGCAACATCCGCCGCCAGCCACAGCCCCGCCAGATTGTCGGGCTCCAGCAGCAAAGCCTGCAGCGCATCGTCGGTTGCGCGGTCCAGCTCACCCACCGCGCGATAGGCCGATCCGCGGAATACCAGCGCCTCCACCACGTCAGGATCAAGGCCCAGCGCCCGATCCAGGTCAGCAATCGTCCCTTCAAAGTCACCGAGGCTGGCGCGTGCCAGAGCACGGTTGACCCAATGTGCGGGCTCTCCCGGCACCAACTCCAGCGCCCGGCTGTGAGCGCCCACCGCCGCATCATAGCGACCCGCGCTGTCAAACAGCTCACCGGCCAGCGACAGAAATTCAGCCTCGTCAGGCGTCCCCCGCACCCGGTCAAAACCGCTCAGCTCAACCAGCATATCGGCAGCCTGCCCCGGCTCACCGGCGCGGAAGGCCGAGATCGCCATGCAGTACTGGGCGTAGGCCGTCCCAGCATAGCCCGAGTCCAGCCACTGGCGCGCGTAGTCCCAGCCGGCGACCGGGTCCGCCTGCGCCTTCGAGAGGCAATTGACGAAGGTGCCCCGGAAATCCTCTGGCACCTCGGCCGGGTCGAAGCCGCGCGCCACACCCGACCACAGCAGCGGCAAGCACAGGGCCAGGGCTGCGACCAGCCTGCGACCCAGCGGCGACAAATTTTGGCCTAGGCAGACCCGAGGAAAGCAGACAAACAGGCGCAAGCAAGCGCTCCCACAACGACGGTGTTCAGCACCGATCTAGCGGTGGTTTACCCAAGGAGAAAGGCAAAAGCGTGAAGACGCCCGACCCACACCTGTTCTGCTTCGGCCTCGGCTTCTCCGGGCAGGCGCTGGCGCGGCTGGCCATTGCGCGCGGCTGGCAGGTCTCCGGCACGGTCCGCAGCGAAGCCAAGGCAGCGCGATTGCGGGAACAGGGCATCAATGCGCTGGTGCTGGACACCGACGCAGCAGACCGACTGCCCGAAGACGTGATCGATGCGATCCGACGATCCACCCACCTGCTGCAGTCAGTTGGCACCGCCCGTTCAGGGGATGATCCGGTGCTGCCCCTGCTGGCGCAGGCGGCTGAGACGATGGCCATGGACTGGGCGCCAGACTGGTTCGGCTACCTCTCCACCACCGTGGTCTATGGCGACTGGCAGGGGGCCTGGGTGAGCGAGGACAGCGAGACCCGCAGCACCTCGACCCGGGGGCTGGCGCGGCTGCGCGCCGAAGCCGAGTGGGCCGAGCTGAGCGCGGCCCGGGGACTGGGGCTGCACGTGTTCCGCCTTGCTGGGATCTATGGCCCCGGCCGTAACGCGCTGGAAACCGTGCTCGCCGGCAAAGCACGGATCATCGACAAACCCGATCAGGTGTTCAGCCGCATCCACGTCGAGGACATCGCCACCGCAGTCTTCGCATCCATGACCGCGCCGACAGCCAACGTGGCAGCGGCCGAAGTGTTCAACGTCTGTGACGACGAGCCCTGCCCGCCCGGGACCGTGATCGCCCACGCCTGCGATCTGCTGGACCGGCCGGTGCCGACCCCGGTTTCCATGGACGAGGCCGGGCTGTCGGCCATGGGCCGCAGCTTCTACGCAGACAACAAGCGGGTATCGAACCGCAGGCTCAAAGACCACCTGGGCTGGTCCCCTGCCTTTCCGACCTACCGCGAGGGCCTTGCGGCGCTGCTGCCCGACCTGCTCGCACGGGCCGGGTCAGGGACTTGAGCCGTAGGTGAGACTGACCCGCAGCCAAGACAGGCTGCGGCAAGGGCCTAACGGGTTCAGTCAGCCACCATCAGCCACCATCAGCGACCATTAGCCACCGTCCGCCGCCGTCCGCTGCCGGTTGCGACGGTCCCGGACCTCGAGGATGAAGACCACCAGCACGCACAGCACCGTCCATACCATCCAGGTCAGCACCCAGAACGCCTCAGGCACTGCCGTCAGTTCGGCCAGACTCGCCGCGTCAGATTGCTCGCCGAACCCAAACAGGTAAGTGACCGACCGCGTACCGCCGATGATCATGGTCGCCGCCATCACCCGCTGCACCCAGTCCACAGGGATGTAGCGCTTGAGCACGGTCGCGCAGATCAGCGCGAGTAACAGCAGACTGACGATCAGAATGCCGGCAATGGTCCAGGTCGACTCCGGTTCCTCATTGGGCAGGCCGAAGGTCACCAGCGCGACCAGAGCCGCGAGCACGACCAGCGTACCCTGCGTGGCCAGACCGCGGTCGTTGGCTTCCCAGTACAGCAGCGCACCGACCAGCGGCGGCATGGCGTAGCCGATCCAGGCGATCGGCCACTGCGGGCTGTTGATGTAGTAACTGACGCTACCCGTACCGTCCCAGTTCAGGCGGAAGTCCGCGATTTCGCTGGCGCTGAATACGATCACCAGCGCGTGGCCGAATTCGTGGAAGAAGGTATCGAACCATTCGAACCAGATCCCGACGGGAACGAGGATCAGGCCCAGCGGGCCGAGCAGGTGGCTGTATTCGATCAGCAACAGGCTCAGCACCCCGGCGAACAGCATTTCCAGCGCCACCACCGACGCCAGCGGCAGCTTCCCCATGCCCAGAATCCGGCTGTAGCCCGGCTCGTCGTGCGCGTTGGTTTCAGGCCGGGCGCGGGGTGTCTTTTCCCCGGCACCGCCAGCCCCGCCAACCGCGCCAACCGCGCCCTCTCCATCAGCCGCGCCATCCTCGGGGGCCAGCCCGGCATTTTCAGCGGCTGCGCGCGGGGACTCAGGGCTGTCGGCCCCGTCCACGCCAGCCGATGCGTCAATCTCCGCCTTGCCTTTGCGACGGTACTTGGGGCGCTGCGGTGCAGCGTCGGCGCCATTTGTGTCTGGGGTGGTGTCGGCGTCCTTTTCTGGTAACGCCTTATCCTTGGAACCTGTCATCGCGGTATTTCTCCGTCATTGTGTCTACGGCGCGGGCGAGGCGCTTGAGCTCCTCCGGGCCGGAAAAGCGGTGATCAGCCGCCTTGACCAGTTCGATGGTGACATCGTCCGAGCGCAAGCGCCGGGCTATCTCGAAAGCCGTCTCTTCGGGGACGTCCACGTCCTGCTGACCCTGCAGAAGGATCACGGGCAGGTCGAGGTCAATGTCCGCTTCGAGCAGCAGGTTGTCCGCGCCGTCTTCGAACAGCGCGCGGGTGAAAATATAGTCGTCTTCGTAGTTCGACGGCACCTGAACAAAGCCCTGCTCCATCACCCTTGCCTGTTGCTCGGGCGTCAGCTTGGGCCACTGCAGGCGCTTGGTGAAATCGGGCGCGGCAGCGATGCCGATCAGCCCCGCGATCCGCTCGGGCCGTGCCAGCGCGGCGAGCAGCATCAGCCACCCCCCCATCGACGAGCCGATCAGGATCTGCGGCCCCTCGGTCAGCGCGTCGATCACCGCGAGGCTGTCTTCGGCCCAGCGGCTGATGGTGCCATCGCGAAAATCGCCATCCGACAGGCCATGGCCGCTGTAGTCGAAGCGGATGAAGCCTTGTCCGCGCTCACGGGCCAGCGCCTCGAGATAGAGCGCCTTCGAGCCCTCCATATCCGAACCGAAACCACACAAAAACACCAGTCCGGGCGCGGAATGGCCTGCCTGTGGTGCGAGCCGGTTGTAGACCAGTCTTGTCCCGTCGGGGCGAATTAGCGTATCTGTCATTATACGTCTCGACGTTGTGCCGGTTGAGCGCGTTTCCCGGAATCGTGGCTTAGCGGGATCTCGGACCCTAGGGATGTCACATCGGACCCGTCCGAACAAGGCAACAGGACCGACCAAACCCGGCGAGGACCGACCAGACCCGGCGAGGACCTGAGATCAGGACCGACCAGACCCGGCGAGGACTTGAGACCGGGGTCAGGCGTCCGACCCAGCCCGGTCACCGGAACCGGGGACGGGTCACCCGCACCGGGGGCCGGGACGGCAAGTCCCAAAGAGGGAGCCGAACGCCGGCGACGGCGTCGACGTGGAACAGTTTGTTGGATCGAACATGACCGAAACGACGGCACAGAACAGTCTGAAGGCAGACGGCGCGCAGCGCGCCATCGTGCAGGTGACCGATGCCCTCGACGCCGGCCCGGTCAGCCGGGTCGCCCTCGATCTGAGCGCGGCAATCCGCCGCTTTGGCGGGACCTCCTGCATTATCAGCGGTGGTGGCAGCATGGTCGCAGAGGCCGAGCGGGCGCAGGTGGTCCACGAAACCATCAACATGACCACCAGCAGCATGATGGGCAGCTCGACCAGCAAGATCGCCAGCCAGCTGGATGAGTGGCAGGCCCAGCTCGTGCACGCGCACGGGGAAAACGCCGCCGTTCGGGTCAACAAGTCCATGGCCAAAAACCCTTTGCCGCGCGTTGTCAGCCTCTACGACCTGCCGGTGCGGCGCGGGGATCGTCCAACCCCCGGGCTGGTGCAGTCGCTCGAAGCCGACCGGGTGCTGCTGGTCTCCGAATTCATGCGCGAGCTGCTCGGTGGCGCGGGCTATCTCGACACCGTCGACGCGCGCGTGATCCCGCCGGGGATCGCGGTTAACGCGCTGCACCCGTCGGTGGTGACCGCCGCGCGCCTGACCCGGATGGTGCGGGACATGGAAATTACCGCACAGAGCCCGGTGATCCTGTTTCCCGGTGCGCTGCAGGAGGGCGCCGGGCACGACGTCCTGATCGACGCCCTGCGGGCGCTGGAAAACAAGACCTGGGTCTGCCTGTTCGTCGGGGTCGGGGTGTCCGAGCGGCGCTATCACTACCGGCTGATGCAGCGGATCGAAGCCGAGGGCCTCGAGCGCCGCCTGCGCATCATCGAAGGCACGGAAGACCCGGCGACCCTGTACAAGCTCAGCGACATCGTGATTTCGACCGTGAACGGTAACCTCGCCTTCGACTACGCCTGCGCCGAAAGTCAGGCGGCGGGCAAAGTCGTGCTTGGGGCCAACAATGGCGCGACGGCATTTCAGATCGATCCGGGCGAGACCGGGGCCCTGTTCGACCCCGGAGATGCCGATACGCTCGGGATGGCCTTGGCCTGGGCCACGGCGCTGGCGCCTGAAAAACGGGCCGAGCTGGAAAACAACGCCATGGTCCATGCCTTCAGGACCTTCAAACGCGATGAGACCGCCCGTCAGATTTTCGACATCTACGATGAGCTACTTGCGTAAGGAAATCCGACCATTTCGACGTAACGTCCCCCGACGGTTTACCCGCACACCCTGAATCCGCATCCCCTGCAAGCACCGGTCAATGAAGAATTATGGTTGAAATTACGCTCCCCGACGGCGCCAAGCGGCAGTACGACGGCCCGACCACGGGCATGGACGTCGCCCTGTCGATCTCCCTCGGCCTCGCGAAGAAGGCGCTGGCTGTCACCGTCGACGGCCAGACATGGGACCTCGACCGGGAGATCACCGAGGACGCGTCGCTGTCGATCATCGTGCGCGACAAGGGCAGCGATGAGGCGCTGGAGATCATCCGCCACGACTGTGCCCACGTGCTGGCCGAGGCGGTGCAGGAGCTGTTTCCCGGCACGCAGGTCACCATCGGCCCGACGATCGAAAACGGCTTTTACTACGATTTCTACCGGGAAGAGCCCTTCACCACCGATGACCTCGAGGTGATCGAGGCGAAGATGCACGAGGTGATCGCCCGCAACGCCCCCTTCAAGCGGCAAGTGGTCAGCCAGGACGAAGCCATCGCGCTGTTCAAGGCCAAGGGCGAGCAGTTCAAGGTCGAGCTGATCGAAGACCTGCCCGAGAGCGAGACCATCACGCTCTACACCCAGGGCGACTGGATCGACCTGTGCCGCGGGCCCCACGCCCCGAGCACCGGCATGGTCGGCAAGGCCTTCAAGCTGCTGTCCGTAGCCGGTGCCTACTGGCGCGGTGACAGCAGCCGACAGCAGCTGCAGCGGATCTACGGTACGGCCTTCGAAGACCCCAAGGCCCTGCGCGTGCACCTGACCCAGCTGGAAGAGGCCGCCAAGCGCGACCACCGCAAGCTGGGCAAGGAACTGGGCCTGTTCCACCTGCAGGAAGAGGCGCGCGGCGGCGTGTTCTGGCACCCCAAGGGCTGGCGGATCTACACCGAGCTGGAAAAGTACATGCGCCACCGGCTCGACGACGCTGGCTACGAGGAGGTCAAGACCCCGCAGCTTGTCGACCGCAAGCTGTGGGAAGAGTCCGGCCACTGGGACAAGTTCCGGGAGAACATGTTCACCACCGGTGACGCGGCCGACGAAGACGCCGGCGCCGACGAGCGCATCCTCGCGCTCAAGCCGATGAACTGTCCCGGGCACGTGCAAATCTTTAATCAGGGCATCCGCTCCTACCGCGACCTGCCGCTGAAGATGTCGGAGTTCGGGGGCTGCCATCGCAACGAGCCCAGCGGGTCGCTGCACGGGATCATGCGGGTGCGTGCCTTTACCCAGGACGACGCCCACATCTTCGCAACTCCGGAACAGGTGACGGAGCAGACCAAGGAGTTCTGTTCCCTACTGCAGACCATTTACGCCGACTTCGGCTTTACCGATATCGCGGTCAAGTTCTCCGACCGGCCCGAGGTGCGGGCGGGTACCGACGAGACCTGGGACAAGGCCGAGGGCGCGCTGCGCGAGGCCATCGAGGACGCCGGCCTTCCCTACACCATGAACCCCGGCGAGGGTGCCTTCTACGGGCCAAAGCTGGAGTTCGTCCTGCGCGACGCCATCGGCCGCGACTGGCAATGTGGCACCTGGCAGGTCGACTTCGTCCTGCCCGAACGCCTGAATGCCAACTACATCGCCGAGGACGGTTCCAAGCAGCGCCCGGTAATGCTGCACCGGGCAATCCTGGGCTCGTTTGAGCGCTTCATCGGGATCCTGATCGAGAACTACGCCGGCAAGCTGCCGCTGTGGCTGGCACCGGTCCAGGTGGCGGTTGCGACCATTACCACCGACGCCAACGACTACGCCGAAGAAGTGGTCGAGGCGCTGCGGGCGCGGGGAATCCGCGCCGTCTCCGACCTGCGCAACGAGAAGATCAACTACAAGGTCCGCGAGCACTCACACCAGAAGATACCGCTGGTGGCCGTGGTCGGCCGCCGGGAAGCGGACGAGCGGACCATTGCGTTGCGAACCCTCGGCGGCAAGGATCAGGAAATGATGTCGCTCGACGACGCGCTCGAAGCCATCGCGGCGCAGGCGCGCGCGCCTTACGCCTGAGGGGCATCGAGATCGGGTGGTGGTTGGGCGCGCAGTGCTGTGCCGACTGGCTGGCTGGCGTTCCGTACTCCGTCGTCCTCGATCGCGGGTATGTTAAGGAAAATCGAGCC
>Ga0163109_10003352_pt1 | contig 12251 bp, 10 predicted proteins | sample CRUFie1St13metaG_FD_108704 | JGI IMG/M metagenome (GOLD analysis project Ga0163109, IMG submission 108704) | Marine microbial communities from the Costa Rica Dome - CRUD Field 142mm St13 metaG | ecosystem: Environmental > Aquatic > Marine > Oceanic > Photic zone | place: Costa Rica: the Eastern... | reverse complement strand
CAATTGAAAGACTCCGATCGTCCGGGCTTCGTTGAGAAGTTTAAAAGTAGGCTCATCTTCAAGGGGTGCCTCCGTCACCCGGAAATCAGATAATCCCTCCTTTCGTCGGATGTGACTTTCCGCTTCTGAAATCACGGTCAGGGTCTTAAGACCCAAAAAGTCCATTTTTAATAACCCCAACTCCTCAACAGGATCTTTGGGATATTGGGTGGTAAGGATGCCATCCTGAGTTGTAAGGGGGACCAATTCCTTCAGGGGACGGTCGGCAATGATCACGCCGGCCGCATGGGTGCCTACATTTCGCACCATTCCCTCAATCACACGCCCGGTATCAACTATCTGTTTCGCGATCGGGTTGTTCTCGTATTCTTTCTTAAATTCCGGACTTTTCTCAATCGCGTCATCCAGGGAGATATTAAGATCATCCGGTACCATCTTAGCCAGTTTATCAGCTTCAGCGTAAGGTAAATCACGAACCCGGGCCACATCCCGCATGACCATTTTCGCACCAAAGGTACCAAAAGTAATAATGTTGGCCACACAATCACGTCCGTATTTTTCCCGGACATATTCGATAACCTCGGACCGGCGGCGCATGCAGAAATCAATATCAAAGTCTGGAGGCGATACCCGTTCCGGGTTGAGAAATCTTTCAAAAAGTAAACCAAACCGGAGAGGATCAATATCCGTAATACCCAGAAGATAAGCAACCAGGCAACCCGCACCGGATCCACGACCCGGGCCCACCGGAATTTCCTGCTCGCGGGCCCAGCGCATAAAATCAGCTACGATCAAAAAGTAATCATTGAAACCAGTCTTCGCAATAATGCCCAGTTCATAGTCAAGGCGTTCGCTCAATTCCTTGACTTTTTCTTCTGACTCCTCGCTTCTACCCTCTGCTGGAAGGTAGTCCACACTATATCGCTCCAACATCCCCTCGATACATTGTTGCATCAGATATGCGTCATTATCCGGAACCTCCGATCTTATTTCTGGAGGCATCGTGAATACCGGATAATTGTTTTCCCCAAAGGGCAGCTTCACATCACACATTTCCGCAACCGCAAAGGTATTGGTTATAGATTCGGGAGCCTCCTTGAAAAGATCTTCCATCTCTTCTCTCGACTTCAGGTAAAATTCGCGGGCCTCGTAACGCATCCGGTTCGGATCATCCAATTTGGAAGCCGTTTGGATACAGAGCAAGGCATCATGGGGTGCCCAGTCATCCCCTTTTACATAATGAACATCATTGGATGCCACCACTTTCACATCAAATTTCTTAGCCAGTCTCAGGAGCTCAGGAACCAACTGAGCCTGCTCTTCAATCCCATGGTTATGCAATTCGACGAAATAATTTTCCTTCCCAAAAATATCAATCATCTGTCCCATTGCTTTTTCCGCTTCGCCCTCTTTTCCACGAAGAATCATTTGCGGAACCCAGCCCTGCATACAACCAGTGAAAGCAATCAAGCCCTTGGAATGCTCAGCTAAAGTCTCCAAATCCGTCCGGGGCCGGTAATAAAAACCATCCACATGGGCATCAGATACGACTTTGGAGAGATTCTGGTAGCCCTCATAATCCTTGGCCAACATCCCCAAGTGATAGGACTTATGATTCTCACGCCCCGGCTTTTCATCATTTTTATGGTCTGTGACCATGTATCCTTCACATCCGATGATCGGTTTGATCCCGCGTTTCTCGGCTTGCTTGATGAAATTGATGGTACCAAAAAGATTACCATGATCGGTCAGGGCCATGGCTGACATCCCCAACTCCACCGCACGGTCCATCAGTCTGTCCATCCGACAACAACCATCAAGCAGGCTGAAATCAGAATGCACATGCAAATGAACGAAATCTTTATCTTTGGAAGACATGAGGGGTAAAAGTGCTATTCACTCACTCTCTGCCCACCTAATCAAGGCAATCTTGCTAACAATTTACGATTCTTCGCTGGGTTATGAATTCAAGATTGCTTAGCCAAATGTTGTTTAATCGCTTTACGACTCAAAAAGAAGGCCCATCCCATGATTGGAAACACCATAAGCAGTAGAATTACGGATGCGTTCTGAAAAAGGCAGAAATCATAGGCTCCGTGAAAGAAAATGGCCCACGCTAAGCCTAAAATGGCGGTTTCAGTCTGACGGTCACCTTTCAGGAACTTAGCTTTGCCCACATAATAACCCATGATAATCCCAAATGCCGCGTGCATCGGAACAGCAGTAAGTGTTCTCATAAATGCCACCCCAATTCCTCCCTCAAAGACATACATAATGTTTTCAAGGGAAGCGAAACCCAGACCAATCATTACCGAATACACAATACCGTCAAATGGCTCATTAAAATTTTTCATTCGAAAGGCGACAAACATGAGAGCCAAAAACTTGAAGAGTTCTTCTCCCAGCCCCACCACAAAAAATGCCATAAAAAAAGAGCGAACGAGGCCATGCGATTGACCATGTTCAAACCCAAGAACCATTCCTCCGATACTATTGGTAATTCCCGCAGGGATACAGGTCAGGGCACCCAGGAGAAAAAAGCCTATCAAATAGGTAATGGGCTCCTTTTCATTTTTATCCTTCCAATAAATGTACAAGGCGATAGCTAAAGCCGGGGCCAAGGCAAGGTACAAATAAAGAAGAGCCATCTATATCATAGTGAGCTGATATCCAGCTTTAGAAACTCTACTTCAGATCCTTCCGCTTGTATCGATAATTTTCCCTTTTGGGCCGTGCATGCAAATCCATGATTCACCAAGTCGTCGTTTACCCAGACGCGAACCTCGTCTCCCTTACACTCAATGGTCATGGCATTCCATTCGCCGACCGGTTTTTCCGAACCATCGGTTAAATTAAGGATTCTTCGGGCTTTTCCTTCGGTGATTCCCCAATTTTTTTTGGGCCCCCGTCTTTTCTCCATATCGGGCACTTCAATATTCTCCACGATACACCAGAAGTCACCGGCATGTTGGTGATTCATCTGCACCTCGATCGATTTGGGGTACATTTTATATAGATTTCTTAATTTGGAGGCGTGAACAAGGACTCCACAATTACCGGGCTTTCCGGCAAATCGATACTCCACCTCCAAGCGGTAGTTTGAGTATTCTTTTTCGGTTAATAAATGCCCAGCAGGCTTCCCCAGACTTACCAGCATGCCATCCCTCACAATAAAGGGTTTAGGTGCATTTGGTTTCTTATCATGAGCTGGCACATCCATAGTCCATCCGCTCAAATCCTTTCCATTAAAAAGAGATTCTGCGAGCAGGGTATTTAAAAAGAGACAACAAAAGAGTGCAGGTGCAAATTTCTTCATCAATATAATTTGTAAGGCGAAGGTTGATTGGTCAACTCTTGTTCACCACAGATCCAACCGAGTTGCGGATCCTTATGTATTGAGATCCTTGTATTTATTTGATCTGCCCTTGGATTGTTCCACCGGATATTTTAGAGCATTTTTTACAATCTTTTCTTTTACAATCTCCGAAACATCAAGTCCATGCCTGCCAGCCAACATAATCGCGTAAGCAAAGACATCCGCCAGCTCTTCTCGCAGACGCTCCCGATCAACGGCTTCGGACTCGGATTCCTTTTTCCATAAAAATAATTCGTTCAGTTCGGCTGCCTCAATCGACAAGGCGAGGGCGAGATTTTTCGAGTCATGAAACTGACCCCAGTCCCGTTCGTCCCGGAATTTCTCAAGCAAGGATAAGAGTTCTTTCAAATCACTCATTCGCTTTGATTGGAGAATCGAGTGGCGGCATTTCATGCTTTGCAAAACAGAAATATATGCCCAGCCATAGGCACTGACAGTAGGCATAACCGAGATAAGTAAAAGCAATCGCTCCGGCAATTGCCCCAAGAACTGTCCAAAGGACCGGTGCCCATCCGAAAAAATAAGCAATCAACCAGGGTACGATCCAAAAGGCACAAATCAGGGCATAACTCACCGGAATACCACCCAGAAAAAAGCCGTTTTCCCGGTCATACTTTAAATTGCAGACCTCACAAATATCCTGCCTGGTAAATATATCTTTTAACACTTTACCCTCTCCACAACGAGGGCATCGATTTTTACAGGTTCTTGTGAAGTAGAGAAGTTTCATTCAAGAGTAATTGAAACGGATGAACTCGCATGGATCGCTTTTTCCTTGGCTTGCTCGATCGAATCTCCGCGAGCCAAAGCAACTCCCATTCTTCGTTGTCCTTTGACCTCCGGTTTACCAAACAAACGTAACTGTACATCGTCATCGGCAAGAGCCTTATTAAGATTTCCATAAGTTACATCCTTGGAATGTCCCTCCACTAGTATGACGCTGGAGGCAGATGGCCCAAATTGCCGAATCGATGGGATTGGCAGACCTAGAATAGCACGGGCATGCAGGGCAAACTGGGATAGATCCTGAGAGATCATGGTGACCATTCCGGTATCATGGGGACGTGGAGAAACTTCACTAAACAATACTTCGTCTCCACGGATAAATAGCTCTACTCCAAAGATCCCGTAACCGCCAAGGGCCGTAGTGATGGTCTCAGCATATCTCCGGGCTTCTTCTTTCGCTGTATCCGACATTGGTTGGGGCTGCCAGGACTGCCGGTAATCACCATCCACTTGTACATGTCCAATCGGTTCACAAAAGGAAGTGCCATTGACATGGCGGACCGTGAGCTGGGTAATCTCGTAATCAAATTCCACGAAGCCTTCCACAATTACCTTACCCCGCCCTGCCCGGCCTCCTTCTTGTGCATACTCCCAGGCAGGTAGAATATCCTCTTCTTTCTTGATCGTGCTCTGGCCCTTCCCCGATGAGCTCATAATTGGCTTTACCACACAAGGTATTCCGATTTCCAAAACAGCCTGTTTAAAGTCTTCCTCAGTCTCCGCAAATTGATAAGGTGAAGTCTTCAGACCCAATTCTTCTGCAGCCAATCTTCGTATTCCTTCCCGGTTCATAGTCAGCTGAGTAGCCCTTGCAGTGGGAATAATCGTGACTTCTCCAGCTTTTTCCAGTTCTGCAAGCACATCGGTGGCAATTGCCTCGACTTCTGGCACGACTAAATCTGGTTTTTCCTCAAGAATGATTTCACGCAAAGCATCCCCATCGAGCATCGAAACCACATGGAAACGGTCCGCCACCTGCATGGCCGGTGCATTGGCATAGGCATCAAGAGCAATCACTTCCACCCCATATCTTTGGAGTTCGATCACCACTTCTTTCCCAAGTTCGCCTGAACCACAAAGCATAACTTTTTTCGCTGACTGTTGGAAGGGAGTACCAATGGAAACGGACATAACTTATTTCTCTAGAATTTTACTTCACCTGGTCGAGCTAAAAGAATTCAGTCTGAGGATGGATCCACCAAGGTTGCATCTTTAAGCAGTCGACAAAATTCTTTTTTGGAAACTTCGACAACTTCCCCTTCTTTGCGGTCAAGACGCTGCGTGTGCTTATATTGGATGATCATACGGCTCCATTCTGTGATGCGGTAGTAATTGTTTCCTTTTTGCCAAATCTGCCCTTGTTGTAATTTCATCATTTGATTTGGTATCACGAAATCAAAAATCAGACGATTGAATTATAATGGCCTGACTGGATTCGAATGGCTCCCTTTAGATTTTCCGAGTGCTACAAGATTGTAGTTTTAAGCGAAAGGTGGAGACAGAAACCTTTTTTTCACCATTCATTTTACTTGTGACAGGTGAATCTTTCTTATTTCATAGGAATTTCGCCTCATAATTATGATAAATTCATATTTTCTAAAAATCATACCCACAATTGCTTTACTCATGTATAGCTCATCGAGACCCTGCGTTTATGGTCAAGCAGCACCCTCTTCTCTTTACGCAGAAAAAGGATACCTCACCTTTGATACCAAACCGCTCGGCAGCATTGAGAAACCTCTTGTTCTTCGTACATTTGTGCCCACTGCAGGTGTTTCCACAGAAGAGGTTTTGGCTAATCACAGCAAAGGGAGCAACTCACCCAAATACGGTGCAAGTAGCGGGAAGGAATCGAAAAATGAGTACCTTCCCATTGACGGTATTCCTGCGGCTATCGCTGTAAACTTGGGAAAGACCTTATCTTATGTTTGGGATACGACCGAATGCCGACTGCTCTATGCATGGACTGACGGATTCCTTGATATGCAAAATTACTGGGGTGGCCGAGAGTCTGGCCGCAGAAAAGGCTTTGGGTATGTACCGAAGATATACGGCTTTGTTTTTTATAAGGCACTGGGTGTTCATCCTCTTCGAATTAATGAAAAATCAATCGCGGAAATTGGCTCGCCCAAATATGTAGGCTATTCTCTGGGAAAAGACCGCTTACCCTCCTATGATTTTAAATCCGGTAAACATTTAATTTCCCTCAAGGTGAGCCCCGGACCGTCCACTCAAACTCTCCTTCTTGATTTCACTTCCACTTCCAATGAAAATCTGGATTTTAAATCGCCAAATACCCAGATTAAACAAATCGAAAAGAAACCTGGAAGGTTGAGTATCGAAATTCGGCCGAATGCGGGTGAAAGATTATCATCCGATGAACCCAAAGTAGTCATCAAAAAACCAACCCGGGAAATCGGCGAAAAGCTATACACCTCACTTGGATGCATTGCCTGCCATTCATTGGACGGAGGCAAGAACCATGGCCCGACACTGAAGGGGTCCTATGGAGCAAAAAGAGAATTTCTTGAGGCCAAGCCTCTGGTTGTGAATGATGCGTACCTGAGAGAGTCCATCGAAAAACCCATAGCCAAAACCGTTAAAGGATATCTCACCGGAATGATGCCTCCCTACAAGTTACAGGAGGCAGAGTATGACTCCCTGATTATGTTTATTAAATCTTTCCGCTAATCTTCTCCCTTTTAATCATATGAAATCATTTTTTCTCTTTCTTCTCGGCTTTTATTCCATAGCCATTGCTTCCACATCCAGTTATCAAATTGAAAACATGGCATTCCCGGATGATATGCCACCGGAAATTGGAGGACTGGCATTTGATAAGAATGGCAACCTCTACGCCTGTCTCAGACGTGGGGATGTCCTTGTAACAAAGCCAGGCAAAGAACCAAGCTCCACCGAGTGGAAAGTTTTCGCAACCGGTCTGCACAACCCGATGGGAATGGAATTGATTGGTCCAGGTCACATTGTCGTCACCCAGATGGCAGAGTTTACCGAAATTATTGATACCGATAAGGATGGAGTGGCCGATCGCTACAACAATCTCGCCAGTGATTTTGGTATCAGTGGGAATTACCATGAAACCAATGCCATATGTACAGATGGTGAAGGAGGGTTTTACATCGCCTTGGGCACGGCATCGCATAATGGCCCCACTTTCTTTACGCCCCGTGGCGAATACTCCAAGGATGGACGGCGCGGTAGAAATTTTTCATCCAATGACTTGCGCGGATGGGTTGTCCGTTATCACAAAGACGGAAAGCTCACCCCCTTCGCAAGCGGTTTCCGGATGCATAATGGAATCACCCGTTCTCCTGACGGTGAAATTTGGTGTGGAGACAATCAAGGGGACTGGCGTGGCGGGTCTCCGATCTATCATGTAAAGCCGGGGTCTTTCAATGGACATCCATCGAGCCTTGTGTGGGATCCAGACCTTGATGGTTTCGGTACTCCTATCTTCCTCCCAAGAAAGATGCTGGATGATCTTTATAACAAGCCGGTTGTACAACTCCACCGCACCACCATGAATTCTTGCGGGGAACCCTTTATTATCGAGAGTGAAAAATTCGGCCCATTCAACGGTCAGATGCTTATGCCTGATGAGAACGGCAGAAGAATTACCCGAGTCATGCTCGAAAAAGTGGACGGAGCATGGCAGGGAGCATCCACCCTCTTTCTTAATACTAAAGAATTACGTGCCGGTGGTGTACGGATTGTGATGGATGATTCCAAAAAAACGATCTACTACGCATCGACCGCTCGCGGTTGGCAAAGACCGGACGAAGGCTTACAACGGATCACCTACAATGGAAAAACTCCTTTTCAAATCAAGGACTGCAAGCTGACAACCAGGGGATTTAAGCTTTGGTTTACTCTTCCACTCGCTGAGCCTGAAAAACTAGAGGATCAAATCAGCGTGCAAAGTTTCCGTTATGAATATGGCTACCGCTACGGGTCGTCTGATAAGGATAAAAAAGATCATAAAGTCATGGAACTTATTGGCGATGGACCTTACGAAATTGTGGTCGATCAACTCGAGCCAAGCAGGATTTACGAAATAAAATTCGATGAAAAATTGCGCGCCAAGAATGGACAGTCAATGGCCGACATGAATGCCCCGGCTAAAATCCATTACACACTAAACCGGCTCAAACGCCCCAAGACTAAAAATCCTGCAACCTTGTCACAAACAGACGACAAAATCGATGTGAGAATCGGAGGTAAATTCTTCGCAACCTATAATTTCAACAAACTTTCCCAGCCTATTATTTGGCCATTACATGGACCCGATAAGATCCGCATGCTTCGCGACTATCCCATGAAAAAAGATACCCCGGGGGAGGCCCATGACCATCCCCACCATCGTGGCATTTTTATTGGGCATCAGGGAATGAACGGAGCGAATTTCTGGCACAACCAAAACAAAAACGCCGGAACCGTTGAGCATTTAAAAGTAATAGAAACAAGATCCGGAGAAGACCGTGCTCTCATCAAAACCTTGAACTCATGGAAGGACAGCGAGGGAAAAATTATCGGGGCTGATACCCGTACGCTTACATTTAGCGGGGACAAAGCGGCCCACATTCTTGATCTGGAAATTAACCTACATGCCACTAATAAGGAATTGGTCTTTGAAGAATTCAAGGATGGCTTCGTGGGGATCCGTACTCATCCCGACTTACGCCTTAATCCAAGTCCTAAACATGGCGTTAACAAAGTCTTCGGCAATTCCCGAAACAGTGAGGGCATTGTAGGAAAAGATATCTGGGGAAAACGGGCCGACTGGGTTCATTACCACGGAACAGTTAAGGGTAAAGCGGCTGGCATTGCATTCATGAGCCACCCCTCCAACCTTACCCGCAAGGGAGAAAAATCATGGTGGCATGCCCGTGACTACGGACTTGTTTCCGCTAATCCCTTTGCCCCGGAAAAAATAGGGGGAGATGGAGAGTATCGCCTACCCCGTGGTCAAAGCCTCAAACTTCGATACCGATTTATTTTTCACAGCGGTCCGGCTAAGGATGCAAAAATTGGCCAAAGATTTACGGAGTATGCAAAGGACTTAGGTCACCCCACATCCCTCATGCCTCCACATCCCGAATATCCGGAAGATTACCTTTCCCAAAAGAAAAAGTAAGGTGTAAGATATAGATACTGATTACTATGAAATTTGCTCTCTGTAACGAAGTTCTCCAACACCTGTCTATCGAAGATGGTTTCGCCAAGATTGCCGAAATCGGATACCACGGGGTGGAAATTGCTCCTTTTACGCTTAAAGAAAATCCACTCGAAATTGAAGAAAGCGATGCGGACCGATGCATCGAAGCAGCCAAATCCGCAGGAATTGAAATTGTCGGACTTCACTGGCTGATGGCCAAGACCGAAGGCTTACACCTGACGCATCCGGATGAAGGCATGCGGACTGCTGCCTGCGAATATCTCAAGAAACTAACTCTACTTACTGCAAGGATGGGTGGTGATATTATGGTGTTGGGAAGTCCTCAGCAAAGAAACCTTGAGCACGGCACCCCTTATGAAGTGGCCTTTGAACGGGCGATTACCATCATTCGCGAAGTCTGCGAGCTCGCGGGCGAACACGGAGTCACCCTGGCCATGGAACCTCTTTCACCCGTGGAAACCAGTTTTCTCGCCTCCTGTCAGGAAGCACGTCGTTTTATTGCCGCAGTCAATCGTCCCGCCTGTCGAATGCATCTGGATATGAAAGCCATGGCCCATGAACCTTCCGGCACGCTTGCCACAATTTACGATCATCGCTGGGAAGTAGCTCACTTTCACGGAAATGATGTTAACCACCGCGGTCCTGGACAAGGTCCGACTGATCTCCATGCGGTGGCCCAAGCACTACAGGAAATCAAATACCAAGGTTGGGTATCTGTTGAGCCCTTTGACTACCACCCCACCCCTGAAGAATGTGCCCAGATCAGCCTGAATAACCTTCAGGCTGCCTTCAAACAATAAGAAAATTTTAGCCTGAAGGTATTACTTTGGAAGTAGGTTTATTTTGAGTGCCCGATTTCGGGGGATTTCGGTTTTCTTCTCCAGTGCAGCATACCCTAAAGACATTCCTTGCAATGGAAATGTGGATGCATATGAACGATCGTATTCAAGTCTCATATCCTTAGTAAATGGCGTCACCACAATTCGAACCGGATCGTAAGGTGCACCTTTGGCTTCCATGGATTTCAAATTGTTCAGAGCTCCTCGGGGAACTTTTTTCATTAAATCCTGCCAACTAGAATCAAAAGGTAGCTTCACAGATTTCCCATCAACCGGTTGCGCATAGAAAGCTCCATCGCCTATCACGGCTTTAATCTTGTTCATCTGCATGTCTTTTACTTTGGGCACCGTACCCTTGAATGACATGCCAACATGGTGGGTGGTAGGCCAATCCTCACCGCTGGGGTCCTTGATTTTAGACCAGAACTCCAAGCCTTTACGCGTCATCCGAATATTATATTCAAAGGTACCATCATTGGTAAACTTTCCGGTCAACTTGATTTCGTCTCTTTCAGTGGATGGTTCAGGAGGCGAATCAAAACTCTTAATCCCTCTGCCCCTTCTTCTCGGACGTTCAGGATTAGTCCTGTCTGTATATCTCGTGCCAAAGCCAACCGACATCCGAAGGATACCCAATGGACCTGCGGGGACTCCATCCTCTACCGCTTCCTGCTTAATAAAAATATTTAGGCTTGTCCCGGTAGATGGAACACCCACTGCATAGTTCTCGGTCTCAAAGACCGTATTATAGCCCTTATACTTGCCACTACCATAATAAGAAAGACGATTTCCCTTGGCTGCAATTATCTTTGGCTTTGCATTATCAACCACTACTCGCTTCCTTCGCAATGCTTCGAGTTTCGCCACTGATTCATCAGCAAAGGAAGTCCATGCCAGTTTAAAAGGAGTTTTGGAGCGCCTAGACATTAATAAAGAGACCATCTTGTCATCTGCTTCCACAAATTGAGCTTTAACTACTTGGCCATTTGTATTGGTAAAATCATGTTCAATCTCGAGATCAGCTTCGGTCACTGAAGGAACTTTCATGGCTTTACGTTTCTTGGCAAGAGCAGCCAATTTCTTTTGCTCGGCAGATGCGAGTACTTGTAACTTTTTTGCAAGGGCTAAGGAATCCTTATTCAGAGAATCTACTGGAATCGCAACCTCACGGGTCCCACGGTTCATGGAAATTTTTAATTCCGTCTTACCCAAAGAAATAAATAATCCACTCGCAACTCGACCCGCAGTGTTTTGCCAGGGATATTCCCGTGCCAAATTCAAATCTCCCTTGAGATCAATCTTAGGTGATGGTTGCCCCGAGGTCGCTATCGGTGCAGGCGTTTTCTCACTTTGTAATTTAGCTGATAGTTTACGGGAAGATTCACTGAACATGGAAAGTGGCAGGGTGGTCACTTTCCCGTTCCAATCCAAGGTCAATGAAGCCTGATCCGCTTTGACAAACTTTGCCTTGATGTTTCTTCCCTGGGTATCCGTCCAATCGTGAAGATCACTTGATCCTTTTGTGGAGGTGGAACGAGTCAGGCGGCGGACCAAGTTACGAGTGGTCAAGTCGAGTGAATCCAATGGCAGGTCAAAGGTCTGCCCGTTCCATTCGACTTTTACGGATTCAGCACCTGCCTCAATCAGTTTTGCCTGTAAGGTTCTACCGTTGATATCGGTAAACGGATGAAGGGTGCTGGGGTCTTGCCCAAAAGAGAAAATGGAAAATGAGAGGAAGAGAAAAAAACGCATAGTTGGTTGAGGGTGATTTTCTATAAGTTAAAAATTAACGAATCTTTTCAACCGTAAAATTCAATGGTATTGCTTTACATCAGTTCAACCACGCCACACTGTTTTTCTGCTTCTTGTTGGACTGCAAAACCAATCGACTCTGGATCTCCAACTAAAATAATTCCACTCTTGGCCCGACTGGCCGCGACATAAAGAAGCTCACGGTTTAAAAGTTTTGCTTCGGGCGGGGGAAGGATGATCATTACCTGATCATATTCTGATCCCTGACTTCGATGAATGGAAAGGGCAAAAGCGTCATCAT
>Ga0163109_10003351_pt1 | contig 12252 bp, 10 predicted proteins | sample CRUFie1St13metaG_FD_108704 | JGI IMG/M metagenome (GOLD analysis project Ga0163109, IMG submission 108704) | Marine microbial communities from the Costa Rica Dome - CRUD Field 142mm St13 metaG | ecosystem: Environmental > Aquatic > Marine > Oceanic > Photic zone | place: Costa Rica: the Eastern... | reverse complement strand
TGCAGCACCTTTTTCTCAGGCCGCAGGTAGCCGGACGGAGAAACGGTTTGATAATCCGGATAAGGGCCCTGGCCAGGCTTACGAATTACCCCAACATGCCATAGTTGCGGGGCGATCTTGCTCCCTGCAGCATGCACGGTCTCAACCACTTCAGCCCACCCCTCCAGCGACTCATCATGAAATTTCGGAATCTGAATGTGAGAAGAGGCCGCCGGATGAGGAACAGTAGTCCCCTCCGTGATGATCAGGCCGACTTCCCCCTCTGCGCGGCGGCGGTAGTAATCACACACAGCGGCATCCGGAATTCCGTCTGGCGAAAACTGCCGCGTCATGGGTGCCATCGCAATGCGATTGGGCAGCTGGAGTTTAGGATGCGTAAAAGGTCTGAAAAGTATGTCCGTATTCATTAATATTCCCTTATCAACGCGCTTAAAACTGGAAAGCGGCAGTCTACTGAGTCATCCCACCGTTTGTCGAATGCACGTTGTTCCAGTTTACCGTATTTTCTGCTCAGCAAGCGGCCGGCGGATATGCCGCCTCACCGCGCTGGACTAGATGAAAATTTCCCTCGGCGACGTCCCACGCATGCCGATCAGGTTAGACCGACACAGAGATCGGTTGACAGGAAATTTACGGATTGCGGACAGAGGGGCGGGCGCTGATGACGAGCCGAAATCCGATAGCATCGTTGCGTACGCCCGGGTCGACGCCACCTCTGACCGCAGCTCGGATGTTACCTAGTCCGTCTGCAAAAGATCCGCCCCGCATGACCCAAAGAGCCTGGTCATCTCGGGCTTCCAGATCATCGGCTTCGGAGTAGGGGTAAGGCTGCATCGGACTGGCAGTCATTTCCCAGACATTGCCCGCCATGTCGGACAAGCCCCATGCGCATTCAGAACAGCCCACCGTATTGACAGCGCGTACTTCGCCGCCATTGAAATTGACGCTCTCCGGCGGCGGCCCGCTGGGCCAGGGAAAAACCTGGCCCTCGGTGCCGCGCGCGGCTTTCTCCCACTCCGCCTCCGACGGCAGCGTTACGCGACCCCCACCTTCGAGAAAGACATTCAGCTCTGCCGGCGTCTGGTCAGACTGCCGCAAGGCAAGGTCAAGCCAGCGGGCATAGGCCAGGGCCTCAGGCCAGGTGATTCCGGTAATCGGCAAGTCGGGTGGTATACCCTCGATTGCATGCGAGGACTGACCGGTGGCATTCAGATAAGCCGCAAACTGCGCAACGCTCGTTTCATAGCGGGCAATATAGTAGGAAGGCAGCTCAGGAAGACCCTGCCGGCGGGTCGCTGACCAGCGTTCATTTTCATAGGCCATCGGATCAACCGCCGGATTGCTGCCCATGGTGAAGCGACCCGCCGGAATGTGGACGAAGCCCAAGGCAGAGTCGTCTGGCAAATACCAGTGCTCAGCTGAGAATCCCGTCAAACTTGCCGGCAGCGAAAAGGCCGGGATCTGCTCGTCAGCGTCCTGCTGCTCCCGCTGCTGCGCCAGAAACAGTGCCACCGCAACAATCACCGCGCTCATCAGCATGAAACCCAGTGTACGGTTGGGTGTGCGCGTTTCAGTTGACGGACTGACCTGACTCATCCGCGCAGGTCAGCTTTTACTGCAGGCAAAGGCCCATTCGTGCTCGCAGGCCCGTGCGAAGAGATCTGCTTCCGACCACTCTAGGAGATTGCGGCTGCCTTCACGCAACAGCAGGCGGAGGTCCAGGGGTCTGGGATCAGCACTTGCAAACCGGTCTTCCGCCAGCAGATTCAGACAGCCCGCCTGAAACTTCAGCTCACAGGACTGAGAAAAATAGATTCTGGCTAGCATTTCATCTTTCACAACAACGGCACCTGAGCGATACAGGATGCCCAACTCGTTACAGGCCCAGCCGGCATTATCGGCGCAGTAGGTTGACTGCAGCTGCACTAGCCGCTGACAGCTGTTTGCAACCCCGTCTAAACAGGCCTGCTGCCAGAACGGAAGGCTGTCTCCGGTGTGCTTGCCGTCCGTTTTACCTATGACACTCATGAGACCAAACACCAAAATCCAGACGCTCATGTGGACCAGATTACCGCGACCACCGAACCACGAGCTTTTCCACAGGTTCAGCGCCGCCTCTGAATCAATCGACCGCACCATCCTATCAATGAAAATGACACTGAGGTTCAGCAATGGCACACACAGCAGCTTGTCATAGAAAGTCGGCGCGCCGACCAGATCCAAAAGCGTATAGAGGGCAAACACGCCGCAACCATAAAGCATGCCGAAAATCAGCTTGCCAAGCGAAGTCCGGGGCGAGGTGGAAGGGTCAGTCACCAGCAGATGCAGGCCGAGAAATACCGCCGCTGGAATGTCCGAATCAATGAAGTAAGGAACACCGGCGCCGAGGGAGTAAAGCGTGCTGAAACTGAACAGCGTAATTGCCGCCATGCCGGCAACCAGAGTGATGGAGAAAAAATACATTACCACCAGGCCAATAAGAAACAGGAACGTGTAGATGTTCGGCGCTAGGGTCAGGGTGGATGCGATTTCCTGACCCCAGGTAATGCTGGTGGTGTTGGTCGCTATCAACAGCAACGAAAATATACCGAGCGCAAAGGCGGAGGGGTTAAAGATATGTACATTGCGCCCTTCCCGGTGCCAGCGCACATACTCTTTACCCATGAAGCCGACGGCGATCATCAAAAATTGAAGATAGAACCAGTCGTCACGGAACCACATGAACAAATTGGTGCTGAAGATGATCGGAATCGGGCCAAAACCGAGGGTGTAATCGCGTTTGCGCGACCAGGACAGCAGCATGTCGAAACTGAAGGCAAACAGTACCTGCGCCGCCAGTAACCAGAGATGATCATAGACCGGACGCCAGTAGTATCCCCAGTAGAGATAGACGCTGAACTGGACCATCATCTGGATGTAGTGCTGTTGGCGCAAGACCACGCTGAAACCAAAAGTCTGGCCTGACCGAAGCGCTGTCATAATCTGGAAAATCTGCCAGACCCCCAGTACCAGCGCGGCACCGACCATTGAATAGGCGAGCGTCTCATTGCTCTGCACCCGCGGCGTAAAGGCCAGCAGAAACAGGCCCGCGGTAAGAGCGGCGGTAAACTTATATGGGCTGAGACTGATGTCCGCCTCAGGAGACCCTGAAGGCTCAGTTGCCTGCTTAGTGTGACTCTGTGCAAGGGTGGCCATACTGCTCCTCGTGCCCACTCAAAACGACTAACCAGAGGATAAACCAGCTATCGAGCCAATTCAATTTGACCCGGCAGGCTTGGCTTGCCTTCATCAGCCTTGAAAAAGCGGGAAAACAGGCGTAGTTTCGGTGACCTAGCCGTCAAAAAACGACAGTTGAATAACAAGATTTGGAGGTTGCCATGTGCAAGCAAAGCCTGACCAAACTCACGCTGGCTGCAGCTAGTTTATGCGTGGCTCCGCTGCTGTCCGCTCAGAACAGTGAGATTCCAAGGACCGAATACGGCCACCCGGATTTTCAGGGTTTTTACACGTTCCGGACCATTACGCCCCTGCAGCGTCCGCGGGAACTGGAAAATCTGGAGGTGCTAACGCCCGAGCAGGCGGAAGAATGGGAAGCTTATGAGAACCGGCGCCAGAACCGGGATCTCATTATCGATTCGGTCGGTGGGGCAGGGTATCCCCCGGGTGTCATCTCCTATAATGAGTTCTGGTATGAGCGCGGCAGCGAGACCATCGCCGATCGCCGTACATCTCTGATTTACGACCCGCCCAACGGCCGCATTCCCAGCCTGAATGAGGCAGGCCAGCAGCGCCGATCTGCCTATCAGCAGATGGTTTTTGAAAGTGCCGGCCCTGAGGGGCGCACGACAGTGGACCGCTGTATCACCGGCTTCGTCGGTGGCCCACCGATGATACCGGGCTCCTACAACAACAACATGCAGCTGGTCCAGACCGAGAGTCACGTGATGATTCTCAATGAGATGGTGCATACCGCCCGCATCGTTCCCTACGCCGATGACTTCGACATCAAGCAAGACAAATGGGAAGGCAACTCCATCGCTCGCTGGGAAGATGACACGTTAATAATAGAAACCAAGGGCTGGTACCACACCTACAATCTGCGTGGAATGTCCAATGAGGCGCACGTGGTTGAGAGCTTCAGCAGAGCGGATGACAACACGCTGGAATATGATTTCACTGTCACCGACCCCTTGTCGTGGGATGAACCCTGGTCAGCACGGGTTCCCCTGCGCGCTTCGGCAGACCCGGTATTCGAGTACGCCTGCCATGAGGGCAATCACGGCCTGATGGGCATCTTGGCCGGCTGGCGTCGCTATGAGGTCATGGGCTTCAACGGCGATGGCTCACCAAAATCTGAGACCGGCGTTGTGCCGACTTCCGAGTAACACCGGCACTCATCAGCACTGTCTCAGGCAAAAGGCCGGCCGCAAAAGCGAGCCGGCTTTTTATTTGCTTATTTGCGCACCGAACCGATCTGGCGTAATTTCCCAGCTCCAAACCTGAGCATTCATCCAAAGCACTCAAAAATGTATATGAAAACGGCCAAGCTCCGTATGGCAGCCCTTTTATGTATGGCCCTCACAAGCATCACTGCGCAGGCGGAAGTGCAGTCTCTGTTTGTGCAGTCGCGGCTTGATTACAACGCCATATTGATCACGGAAGTTGATGTTGTATTCGTTTACCACGATTCAGTACTGGAGAATTTTCCGGCAACCAAAACTGAATGGTATGTCAATAAGAGAGGCTTTCTGGAATCTGCCGGGGAAAACATCGGCCTGGTCAACATTTTTGTTCCGCAGGGATTCGACACTGAAATGGCCAGCCTGCCGCAGCGACGTGCGAAGCGATAAAAGTCTTCGTTTTTGGACAGCATGACAGCTCGACACGCCCACCCATAGAGATTACCGGCTTCGGGAAGGTGCTGGTGGAAATTGATCAGTTCGGCATCCTCGTCTCTCAACACAACTGAAGGTATCGGGCGCGCTAAGAATGACGCTAAGATTTGGGCACAAGGGTCACTGCCTCCACACAATGCGTCCGACTTAGCTGGAACATGATCTAAGTATGAGTGTGTCTGCTCAAATCTTGATTCCTAAATGCGGAAAATTCTGTGGGCGATAAGCCCCGCAGGTCTACCTGGCACTTATTACCTCACTACCTTTCTGCAACTCTGAGAGAGTGGAAATATCAAGAAGATAATTGGGTGCAAAGCTCTGAATTTTGGGGTAAATCGACGTTTCCTCGTTTTGTTATACTGTAGCAAAGTCTGAGCGTGCGATTGAACGCGAGTGGTTGCTGGTTTACTCTCACGAGATCTTTAAACTTTAAACGTTGAGATAAATCTAATGACTATTCGCGAGCATTTCAAAGCAGCTTGCATCGCTGTACTTGCGGCACCTGCTATGGTTTTGGCACAGGCGGACATGCCTCCGGTCAATAATTTACCTAATCCATATGCTACCCAATCGGGCTATTTTAAAATGGCTCCTGGACGGGAATGGGGGTCTTCCAGCACAGTCGATGTTCACCCAGATGGCGAGAGTATTTGGATTGCTGAGCGCTGTGGCGGCAATATCAATGCATGCGTAGAGCGCCCTGATACAAACATGATCATGCTGTTTGATAAGGACGGAAATATGGTTCGTAGCTTTGGTGCGGGCTATATCACATGGCCACACGGCATCGAGGTCGATCATGAAGGAAATGTCTGGATTGCCGATGCCCGTGGTACGAACCAGATCGAAGGCTATGACGGCGAACCCTTCGGCCATCAGGTCCATAAGTTCAGCCCCACCGGCGTGCACCTGATGTCTATTGGGGTGAAGGGTGGCGGTAGTAACGGAGAATGCTGCTACACTCCTAATGACGTGTTAATTGCGCCAGACGGCTCCATATTCATCGGCGAGGGTCACAGCAGCGCCGAGGGCACACCCAATGCCATGTACAAGTATGATGCCGAAGGCAACCTGATCAAGAAGTGGGGTGAGTGGGGCATGGAGCCCGGCAATTTTCGCCAGCCACATGCGCTTGCGATGGATTCCCAGGGACGATTGTTTGTCTCTGACCGCGGCAACGATCGTATTCAGATATTCGACCAGGACGGTAATCTGCTAGATGTCTGGTATCAGTTCAGCCGCAATAGCGGAATATTCATCGATGAGAACGATGTGCTTTACGCAGCTGACTCAGAGTCTGGTTCTGTTAATCCAGGCCATGGTGCATGGACTCGCGGAATAAGGGTTGGCAGCGCAATCACAGGTAACGTTGAATTCCTAATTCCTGACCCTCAGCCAGACTGCCGCGGCACCTGCACTGCCGAAGGCGTCGTCGCTGACAGAAATGGCAATATCTACGGCGCCGAAGTAGGTCCGGTGGGAGGAATCAAGCGCTACGTTAGAAAAGTGAATTGAACGAACTTGTTCATACGAAACGAAGAGCCCACCTGAAAGTGGGCTTTTTTGTGCCAGGGCATTTGTGCTGGGTCAAGAACCAACAAAAGCAGACACACGACTAACGATTCACAACTCGTTGCCCGAGCCCCACCTAGATGTTGGCAATGATCTCATTCAATGTCGCACTCGGCCGCATTGCCGCTACAGCCAATTCCGGGTCAGGCTTATAGTAACCGCCCACCTCCATGGCTACACCCTGAGCCGAGTTAAGCTCTGCCACAATCCGAGCTTCATTCTCCCCCATGGCAGTCGCGGCAGAAGCAAAATGCCGCGCCAGCTCCGCATCATCGGACTGCGCCGCCAGAGCCTCTGCCCAGTACATGGCCAGATAGAAGTGACTGCCCCGATTATCCAGCTCATTCACCTTCCGCGACGGAGATTTGTTCTCATCCAGAAATTTACCGGTTGCCTGATCCAGCGCCTTGGCCAACACCTGAGCACGCGAATTCTCCGTGACCTGAGCGAGATGTTCTAGGGAAGCTGCCAGAGCCAGAAATTCTCCCAGCGAATCCCAGCGAAGGTGGTTCTCCTTTTCAAACTGCTGCACGTGTTTTGGCGCCGAACCTCCGGCGCCTGTCTCAAACAGGCCCCCGCCGTTCATCAGCGGAACAATAGACAGCATCTTGGCGCTGGTGCCTAACTCAAGAATCGGAAACAGATCCGTCAGGTAGTCGCGTAGCACGTTACCCGTAGCAGAGATAGTGTCTTTACCCGCACCAATGCGCTCCAGAGAGAAGCGAGTAGCCGCCGCCGGGGCCATAATATGAATCTCAAGCTCCTGAGTCTCGTGTTCCGGCAGGTAGGCAGTAACCTTTTTGATCAGCTGCGCATCGTGCGCCCGTTCTTCATTCAGCCAGAAGACAACAGGCGTTTCGCTCAGGCGCGCGCGGGACACCGCCAGCTTCACCCAGTCCTTAATAGGTGCGTCCTTCACCTGGCACATTCGCCAGATATCGCCTGCCGCTACCGAGTGTTCAAGCAGGGTCCTGCCGTCACCGTCAACGACTGCGATTGTCCCGTCTGCGGCGACCTCGAATGTCTTGTCGTGTGAACCATACTCTTCCGCTTTCTGCGCCATCAACCCCACATTGGGGACGCTGCCCATGGTCGACGGATTAAACGCACCATTCTGCTTGCAGTAGTCAATCACCTCCTGATAGATCCCCGCATAGCTGCGATCCGGGATGATTGCTTTCATGTCGTGGAGCTGGCCATCCGGACCCCACATCTGTCCAGAGGAGCGCAGGGCTGCGGGCATGGACGCATCAATAATGATATCGCTGGGCACGTGCAAGTTGGTGATGCCGCGATCTGAATCTACCATCGCCATATCCGGCCGGATGCTGTAGACCGCCTGCAAATCTGCTTCAATCACCGCCCGCTCCTCAGCAGTCAGCGATTGAATCTTGGTGTAGACATCACCAATGCCGTTGTTGGCATCCACGCCGAGCTCGGCAAATTGCTCGCCGTATTTTTCAAAGACGTTCCGGTAGTACACCTTCACGGCGTGGCCAAAGATAATCGGGTCAGAAACCTTCATCATCGTGGCTTTCAAGTGTAGAGACATCAGCACACCCTGCTTGTTCGCATCCTGAATCTCGGCTTCGAGAAACTCGCGCAAGGCCTGCGCGCTCATACAAGCGGCATCGATAACTTCACCGGCCTGCAGAGCGATGTTGTCCTTAAGCACCGAGACCGTGCCATCACTGCCGGTATGCTGTATCGTTACCGACGTCGAGGCAGGCACAGTAGTGGACTGCTCGCTACCAAAGAAGTCGCCTTCTGCCATGCTGGCGACATGAGACTTTGACGCTGAAGACCAGGCCCCCATTGAGTGAGGATTCTTCTTAGCATAGTTCTTCACCGAAGCAGGCGCACGTCGGTCGGAATTTCCTTCTCGCAAAACCGGGTTAACCGCGCTGCCCTTAATGCGGTCATAGCGGGCCTTGATGTCTCTCTCTTCATCGCTTGAAGGCTCTTCCGGGTAGTTAGGAAGCACGTAGCCTTTCCCCTGCAGCTCTGCGATAGCTGCCTTCATCTGTGGAATAGAGGCCGAGATATTTGGCAGCTTGATGATATTCGCCAGCGGATCTTGGGTCAGATTTCCCAACTCGGCCAGCGCATCGGACTGCTGCTGGTCAACACTCAGATAGTCAGCGAAACTGGCGATGATGCGACCTGATAGGGAGATGTCTCTAATCTCAACATCGACGTCACAAGCGCGAGCGAAAGCTTCGACAATCGGCAACAAGGAATAGGTTGCCAGCGCAGGAGCTTCATCGGTTTCGGTATAAATAATGGTGGATTTTTTCGCTGACATCATGTTTCCTTAATTATCGCACTCTCGACCTGTCGATCGACCTGAAAAAAGAGGCGCGGATTATACCAGTCAAGGCATAGCGTTAAAACTGAAGAAGCTTGCGCTAACGCCGCGGCGAGCCTTCAGGCAACATAATCACCTGCCGCAACGGATGTAAAATGATCATAGACACTTCACTACCAGACTTTATCTTGCGAAAGGCAACCATCGAAGACTGTCCCTTGATCCTGAGTTTCATCAGGGAACTTGCGGAATATGAGAAGCTGCTGCACGAAGTCGTCGCCAGCGTTGAGACACTGGAAGAAACCCTGTTTGGCGAGCTGGCCTATGCCCATTGTGTCATCGGAGAATATCAGGGCACTGCGGTAGGCTATGCCCTGTTCTTTTATAATTTCTCCACCTTCACCGGAAGACCGGGTATCTATCTGGAAGATTTGTATGTTCAGCCGCACATGCGTGGCAAAGGTTTTGGAAAGTGCCTGTTGGCCTATCTTGCTAGGCTGGCTGTCGACAAGGACTGCACACGCGTTGAGTGGTCGGTGTTGGACTGGAATGAACCTGCGATCCAGTTCTACCGCTCTATCGGAGCAGCACCTATGGATGAATGGACAGTGCAGCGGCTCGATGGCGAAGCCCTGACAAACTTTGCCAAAGAGTTCTGAGCGGATATGTAATCCACAGCCGGCCTGACGACTGCCGGACCCTGAGCTCGCAGCACACGCTTATGCGACCGTATTGATTGCTGACCCAGTAAGGACCCTGCTTTGACCAGAATCGTGTATCTCAATGGCGAGTATCTGCCTGCCGACGAAGCCAAAGTCTCCATCTTTGACCGAGGCTATATTTTCGGCGACGGCGTCTATGAAGTCGTCCCCGTATTCGAAGGAGCTGTTGTCGACAAAGCCTATTTTCTGGAGCGTCTTGACCGCAGCCTCAGCCAGATTCAGCTCGACTGGCCCTGCAGTCAGCAGGCGTATCTTGACGTGATGTCAGAACTGGTGAGCCGCAATAATCTTCACGAAGGCGTGGTGTACTCTCAGGTGACCCGGGGCGTTGCCGAGCGGGATTTTCCGTTCCCCTCCAATACAGCACCCGGCTTCATGGCGTTTTCATCCCAGATAAACCTGCTCAACAACCCGGCTGCGACTGAAGGCATCAAAGTCGCAACCACTGCTGATTTGCGCTGGAAACGGCGCGACATCAAATCGATCAACCTGCTAGGACAGTGCATGGCAAAACAGGACGCGGTCAGCAGAGGGGCGAAAGAAGGCTGGATGGTGGAAAACGGTTATGTCACTGAGGGCGTGTCCTCCTCTGCCTATATTGTCGTTGGCGATAAAATTGTCACCCGGCCGCTGTCAACCTCTATCCTACCGGGCATCAGACGCAGAACGTTGTTAGAACTAGCCGAGCAAACAAGCGTCGAGATTGAGGAGCGAATGTTTACAGTGGACGAGGCGCTGGAAGCGGACGAAGCATTCATCAGCAGCGCAACGACTATGGCGCTTGGCGTTATTGAGATTGATGGGACCCAGATAGGAAACGGGACACCCGGCCCTATCACAATGAAAATGCGAGCTCTGTATACAGATCGGGTGTTGCAGGAAGCACGCGAGAGCTGAACGCTCAGCCCAGCGGATAGCTGATTACACCGCAAATATCCCGCTCTTGACCAAGCGCCATCAATAAACGATCGAGGCCCAGCGCAACACCTGCGCAGCTCGGCAGGCCTGCCTCCAAAGCAGCAAGCAGTTCTTCATCGACAGGCACAGCCGGCAGGCCAAGCTGCTGCCGTCTGACGAGGTCCCTCTCGAACCGCGCCCGCTGCTCTGCCGCGTCAGTCAACTCTAAGTAACCATTGGCCAGCTCCATGCCGTCTACGTAAAATTCAAAGCGCTGCGCGACAGGAACGCCCTCAGCATCAGGCGCTACAACCGAAAGTGCGGCCTGCGCTTCGGGATACTCATAGACAAAGCAGCTATCCGGCAATCTCGGCTCAATTTTTTTACCCATCAGCAGCTGTAAATAATCGGTCGCATCCAGATCAGCGCTGCGGACATCAATCAGCTCTTTGCAGCGCTGCCTCAGTTCCTGCAGGGCGATGGCGTGCGGGTCAAGATTGAGATGCTTCCTGAATAATTCTCCGTAGGTATATCTTGGAATGTTCTGGCGGCACAACAGACGAGCAATGAGCTGTTGCACTTCATCCATCAGATCCGCCAGCGAGAACCCGGGACGATACCATTCAATGAGCGTGAATTCCGGATTGTGTAAGCGGCTTCGCTCGCCGGCCCGAAAGGCTTTGGCTATCTGGTAAATCGGGCCCGAGCCCGCGGCCAGCAGCCGCTTCATCGTGTACTCTGGTGAGGTCTGAAGAAACAAAGGGAGCTGCGAAGGATCATGCGCCCGCACCTCAAAAGATTGCAAATGCACATCCGTAACGGTACTCGTTCCCAGCAGCGGGGTTTCAACTTCCATCACCTCCCGCTCAGCAAAGAAGCGCCTGGCCTCGGCCAATACCGAGGCGCGCAACTTAAGGCTCTCCGGCAAGGACCGATGCTTCCTTTCAGCCACAGTAAGTCAACGCTCAGGAGTGGGAGGTAATTTATTTGCTGACGCGATTCTGATACTCACCCGTACGAGTGTCGACGCGCAGCACATCGCCGATATTGACGAACAGCGGTACTTTGACCACCGCGCCCGAGCTCAAAGTAGCCGGCTTGGTGCCGCCCTGAGCCGTGTCGCCTTTGAGGCCTGGATCTGTTTCCGCGACCTCAAGTTCTACAAAATTTGGCGGCGATACCGAGATTGGCGCCTCGTTCCAGAGAATCACCTGGTAGACATCCTGTTCTTTGAGCCAGTCTTTCGCGTCAGAGATTGCGCTCGCGTCCGCTGCCACCTGCTCAAAACTGCCGTCCGTTTTCATGAAGTGCCAGAACTCACCATCCGCGTACAGATACTCCATGTCGATTTCCATGACATCGGCTGCTTCAATCGACTCCCCGGATTTAAAGGTGCGTTCCCAGACCCTGCCGTTGCGCAGGTTGCGAAATTTCACACGATTGAATGCCTGGCCTTTACCGGGCTTAACCACCTCATTTTCAAGGATAGAGCAGGGCTCTCCGTCGACCAGCACTTTTAGTCCTGATTTGAATTCGTTGGTTGCGTAGCTTGCCATTTGCTGTCTCCCTTGTTGCGTCTGGGCATCTCGGAGGCAACCGGACACCAGTCTAAGAGTTTACCTGTGTTTTCACAGATAAGCCTGCTTGTCACCCGCATTATTGCTATGATGCGGCTGAAGTGCCCCATAAACCCCAACCCAGCCTGAATTCCGAACAGTTAACGCACGTATCAAGTCATGAGCAACGCTGCCCTATCGGTCATCACTTCTGACCCGCCTGAAAAATGGCAGGCAATATTAGCTGATCTCATCACAGATCCAAAGGAATTAACCGAAATCCTCCAGCTCGACAGCACCCC
>Ga0163109_10003350_pt1 | contig 12255 bp, 12 predicted proteins | sample CRUFie1St13metaG_FD_108704 | JGI IMG/M metagenome (GOLD analysis project Ga0163109, IMG submission 108704) | Marine microbial communities from the Costa Rica Dome - CRUD Field 142mm St13 metaG | ecosystem: Environmental > Aquatic > Marine > Oceanic > Photic zone | place: Costa Rica: the Eastern... | reverse complement strand
TGAACGCAGATGCAAGGAGAACCATGACGACTCGAATCTTCGCCCTCGTGGGCACAGGCGCACTCACCGTCGGTCTGATGACTGCGTGTTCGTCCGATGAAGGCGAGATGGTGGGCGGCATGACCGAATGCACCGACAAGATCGTGAACGGCGAGGCCGAGGAGTACATCTCGGAGATGAGCGATGGGGCGAATCAGTGGTACCCGGATTCGGTTGCCTGCTCAGACGGGTGGGCCGTCGCCTACGGAATTAATGGTGCGGCAGGACAGTCCGATGGGGATGCCATGGGTGCGCCCACCAACATCATCCTCCAGGCAGAAGGACAGTTCTGGATCCCGAAGGATCAGGCTGATGTCTGCGGAACCTACGAGGACGGCTCCTACCCCAGCGATGCCGAGATCCCCGAAGATCTTTACGACGCCTGCCTGTCCGGCTGACACATCCACCAAGGGGCTGGGCTGGTAGTAGCGCCGCGTAGAACGTCGCTTGCCGGACGCCTTGTTGGCGTGTGAGGTGGTCGCGGACCCGACGATGGAATCCTCACCCGTTGGGTGCGGGACGCGACTTCCCGGTCCCAAGCGCAGCGATCTTCTCCAGAGGCCCTTGGTCGAACCGCTTCATCCACTGCCACGCGACCAGGGAAAGGAGCGCCCAGGTGACTATCCCGGAGAGTACCACCGCGAACGCGCCCCATTGACCGAAGAACCCGAGCCCGTAGCCGCAATACAGCAGCGACATCAGTACCGACTCACCGATATAGACCGTCAAGGACATGCGACCAGCGGGTGCGGTGAACGACATGAACCCTGGGCGTCGCGCGAGCAACAACGCGACGGTACCGATATAGCCCGCCGTGAGAATCGGTGCAGTGCAGAACCCGAGCGCCAGACCAAACGCCCCAGCCGGGGAGAAAAGACCGCCCCCGGTCGCTAGCGCATTCACCTGCAAAGTCCCAGCGACCACCTGGAGAGGAAGACCGACAGCCAAACCCCACCGAGCACACGACCGCCATAGTGAGAGGTGATGGGACGGCTGGGAGAGCAATCGAACTCGTGACGCGCGAAGACCGAGAATGAACGCCGCGAACGCCATCGGCGCTTGCAGGAAGAAGCCTCCGAAAAGAATCGACGGCAGTGCTTCGAGTCGCGCGAGAGCAGCATCGGTGAAGGTCCCGGTTGCTAGTGCCTGGTCCAGCAAGCCACCGGCACTACCACTCGCACTGTCTTCGGGAAATGCTGCAATCAGCAACGCAATGATCAGCAGAAGGACAACGGCGGTGGAGAACACAGCTATGCCCCAGCGCCGGAGTGCTCGATCAGACAATCGTGAGAGGGCGAAGAGAAGGAGTCCGAGAATCGAATAGGCAATCAGAATGTCGCCGAAAAAAAAGAAGACCGCGTGAACAAGACCGAAGAGGAACAAGACCAGCAGGCGACGCAAATAGCGTCGTCGATTCGGCTGGCTGTTGTCTCGAAGAATGAAGGACGCGCTGTAGCCGAACAGGAACGAAAACAACAGGTAGAACTTCCCCTGCGCGAGAACGATCACCAGAAATGCTGTCACTCGATCCGCAGAACCCTGGATTGATTCGGTGGTAAACCCGTCGGCACTGATACCGAGGAAGGCGGCGTTCACCACCACGATGCCAAGCAGGGCGGCACCCCGCAGGCGATCTGGCAGTGCCTGACGGGAGTTCACTGGCGACATGAACCAACTGTAGGTGACGTAGTGAGACAGGTGCCAGCACGTGCGCAGGTGCTCGGTACGCTCATGCGATCTCGCTCGTTGACCAGGAGACCCGTGTGTCCAGTAATCGTTTCATCTTGACCCTGCGCTGCCCCGACGCTCGCGGGATCATTCATGCGATCTCCGGCGCACTCCTCGAACTCGAGGGCAATGTGTTCGAGCAAGCGCAATACACGAACGAGAGCACGGGTGTGTTCGTCATGCGCACACGATTCGAGGCTAATACCACTGACGTTGAGGTGGTACGTGCACGCCTGGAATCGGCGACGGTGCACTTCTCACCGACCATCACCCTGCGTGCGGAGAGCGATCTACCGCGAATCCTCATCATGGTGTCGCAGTACGACCACTGCCTCGTCGACCTTCTCTACCGACAGTCCCACGGGGAAATCGCTATGGATGTCCCCGTCATCGTGTCCAACCACGAAGCATGTCGTATCATCGCGGAGCAGTACGACATCCCGTTCATGTACGTGCCGGTCGAATCTGGTGTCGACGACTCAAAGGCGGCAGCTGAGAGCCGACTAAGGGAGATCATCGAGGAGTACCGAATCGACGCGGTGGTTCTCGCTCGCTACATGCAGATTCTCAGCGATGACCTGTGCCGAGATCTCGAAGGGCGAGTGATCAACATTCATCACTCCTTCCTTCCCGGCTTCAAAGGTGCACGGCCATATCACCAGGCGTACGACCGTGGCGTAAAGCTCATTGGGGCGACGGCTCATTTCGTGACCGCGGATTTGGACGAAGGACCGATCATCGAGCAAGACGTCGAGAGGGTGGAGCATCACCAGACGGCGGAGGATCTTGCCCAGATCGGGCGCGATGTCGAACGCGTTGTGCTGGCCCGTGCGGTCAAACTCTTCGCCGAGGATCGAGTCTTGTTGGATGGGCAACGCACGGTGGTCTTCGCGTAGTTATCGTGAAGGTCCGTCGCGAACAAGCGTCGTGAACATGCCTACGGTCCAGATTGGGTCGAAAGGGGAGACATGGTGCGCACTTTGGTCGTGACCAACGATCTTCCTCCGCGGCGCGGCGGTATTCAGACGTTCGTCCACGAGATCCTCCGAAGCCTGGACCCTGACTCCTTCGCAGTTTTCGGCCCAGCCGAAAGCGGATCGGCCGCCTTTGATGCGTCTGCCGGATACGAGGTCCACCGATACAGCGGGTCCGTCATCCCCACACCTCGTGTGGCGAAGGCTGTTGCCGAGGTCGCAGCCGCCACGGGGGCAGGGCAGATCATGCTCGGTTCGGGCATGCCGAATGCGTACCTCATCCCGCTGCTCCGACGACACGATCTGCCGACCGCCCTGGTGATCACGCACGGAAATGAAGCCGGATGGGCGCAACTGCCGGGTGGAAGAACTCTTGTGCAGCCGTTGAACGGTGCCCGAGCGGTGACGTATCTCGGTGACTTCACGTATCGAATCCTGAGCCGGTACATCCAACCTGCGACCAAGCTGCACCGACTCTCACCCGGTGTCGACACCGATCGATTCAGCCCAGGCAGTGGCGGTGCGGACTTTCGGCGTCGCCATAACTTGAGCGACGCGTTCGTTATCGGCACACTGACGCGACTGGTGCCCCGCAAGGGAGTGGATTTGCTCATTCGTGCGCTGCCGTACGTGCATCGCGCCGTCCCTGATGCACACGTCCTGGTCGCTGGCGATGGTCCGCACCGTAGAGAACTTGAAAACCTCGCCCGCCAGTTATCCGTCGACGATCGGGTCGTCTTCGCAGGATCAGTGCCCGAGTCGGAACTCCCCGCGGCATACGACGCGATGGATGTTTTCGCTCTGCCCACCCACACCCGCCGATGGGGAGTGGACGTCGAAGGTTTGGGCATCGTCTTCTTGGAAGCTTCGGCAGCGGGGGTGCCGATCCTCGTCGGCGATAGCGGCGGCAGCGTCGATGCTGTGCAGGACGGAGTTACCGGAAATCTCATTGGAACGAATCCGGAGGCAATTGCCGCGGAAATCGTCGAACTCGCGCGCGACGAGGCCCAAAGGCGCGAGATGGGGGCCCGCGGTCGTCAATGGATGGTGGACGAGTGGCAGTGGGCAGACCGAGCGACGAGCGTGTCGGGAATTCTTGGGGGAGACTGACAGAGTGTCAATGCTCGCCACTGCCTCCACCTTGGCTGAATGGATGGAGGGCAAGCGAGTCGTAGCGCTCACCGGAGCGGGATGCTCGACCGCTTCGGGCATTCCGGACTACCGAGGTCCGAACGGAGCCTTCACCCGTGGTCACTCGCCCATGACATACCAGCAGTTCCTCAAAGATCCGCAGGGACGAAAGCGCTACTGGGCCCGTGGTCATGTCGGGTGGACACGCTTTCGCCAAGCTCGACCGAACGCCGCCCACACGGCGCTGTCGGAGCTCGAACGTCGGGGTGTCATCGCGGGTGTCATCACGCAGAATGTCGATGGCTTGCACGAGGCGGCCGGTTCTAGAAATGTGATCGACCTTCACGGGCGACTCGACCGAGTGGTGTGTTTAACCTGCCGGACGTTCGAGGACCGAAACGATGTGCACGAGCGCCTCACGCTCGCGAACCCGTGGCTGACGGTGGCGTCCGATCGAATTAACCCTGATGGTGACACGGATATTCCCGAGGACGCCCTCGCCAATTTCGTGATGGTCTCCTGCACACGGTGCGGAGGAGACCTCAAACCCGATGTTGTGTATTTCGGAGAGAACGTGCCGGTAGAGCGCGTCCGGAACGCCTACGCGATGGTGGATTCCGCGGATGCACTGCTCGTTGCCGGATCGTCGCTGACGGTCTATTCAGGGCGGCGGTTCGCGATGCACGCGCACAAGGACGAAAAACCCATCGCCATCATCAATTCCGGAGAGACAAGGGCTGACGACCTCGCATCTCTTCGCATCGACGGTGATGTAGGTGACACCCTTCAGTCACTGATCTGAGCTAGCGGCACCCGGTACTCGTGGTTCGCGGGCTGCCGGAATGTAGCCGGCGGGCAGCGGCCCACCCGCAGCGACCGCTTTGTCGAGGGCGTCGGCGTCGCAGACAACACAGCAGTCGACGTCCACCCACCCAACGATGGACAACTGCGTTCCCCGAGAAAACTGCGTGAGCGGACGTGGGCGTTTGACCAGGTCCGTTCCACTACAACTTGCACAGACCCCGGAGGCAGAGGACCAGCGATGACCGCACCCCTCACACACGATGTCTGCCTCGTCGCGACGGAGATCACCGTCTTCGCCGCACTCCGGGCAGGCGATCATCGGCCTACCTCTTCAACAGGACCGGACCAGCGACACGCACCTTGCGGTTCTTGATGGGCGAGCAGGTTCCGAAAAGGTCGCACGCCTGGCTGTACCGCTTGCTGGTTTTGAACGTCTTGCGTCCCTTGGTCGGGTAGACGATCTGGAACAAACCTTCGCTACCGGTGAAGTTGCACCGAACCTTGGTGCCCTTTTTGTTGGTTTTGCAGTTGCGGTAGCGAGTGCCGACGATCCATTCCTGCATCGTTTGCATGGCTGTTGCTCCGGGGCTCCCGTCGTAGTACTGGATTCCCCACAGATCGTTCGGTGGCTCCCACGTGTACATGTACACCCGGGAGATACCCAGCCGTAGTGCGTCGAGGTAGGCGATCGCGGTCCAGTTGGCTGCCTTCGCTCCCTCGATGTCGACATCGGGATTTTGCGGTCCCGGGCCCTTCAGGCCGAAGTTGTTCTCGGTGTCCCATACGGGCTTGACTGGAGCGCCCTTCTGCTTGAGTAGACGGTTGAACTTCTCTCCCAAGATCCCCCGATCAACCGGAGTACCCAAGCTGTGGGGGTAGGTGTGAACGGCGTACGCGTCGATGGGCCAGCCGTAGTTGGCGAGTGAATCGAGGAACGGTCCGTACCACTTGTAGAACTTGTTGTTCTTGGCGCCGAGCCGTGTGCCGACACTCGTCGCGACGACAGCCGCATTCGGGTCGACCGCCTTCACGATGTCGTACGTCCGCTTGGTCAACAGGGCCAACTGCGCGGGAGTTCCCTCGAAGAACGTCAGCAGATTTGCCTCGTTCCAGGGTTGGTACGACGTGATCTGTCCCTTGTAGCGGTTGACGACCGCGGAGACGAAACGGTCGTATGCGCCGAGATCGGTGGGCATGCCGGCGGCACCGTTGGTGGGCAGACAAGCTGGGACAACACAGGTGCTCGCGCTGTAGAAGGCAGGAGTACCGGCGATCACGTACATGATGTCGGTCACGCCCTTCGCGCGAGCGTTGTTGATGGCGTTATCCAGGTTGGTCCAGTTGTAGACCCCGGGGGCGGTCTCGATGTTGGACCATGCGACGTCGTTGTCCCATAACCGAAGAGAGCCGAAAGAAATGGACGGCCACACGCCGTACTGCTCGTTCTTCACGTGAAGTCCGAACATCTCTGAGGGGATGATCTGGCCCTTCAGTGAATCGAAGTTGGTCAAGCCCCGCTTCTTGGCCTGGGCCGGTCCAGCAAGGGAAAGGCTCAGCCCCGCCACCAGGGCGAGGGTCAGTGCGGAGACAAGGGCGCGGTACGTACGTGGATGATTTTGTCGCATGCCGTCATAGTGCCATGAGCGGGTGACCAATGACGACGGCGGTAACGTCGTCTGTGTCCCAATTCCCCGCGTGCTCCCGAATATGGGACACCACGCGGCTTAGGACCTCTGTGGAATCAAGACGAACCGGCCGCTCGAACCCCCGCACAATGCGACTCACATCATCCACGTTCAGATCACCACCGTCGGGGGCGCGGTTCTCGACAAGGCCATCGGTATAGGCGATGAGCAGGCTCCCTGGCTCGAAAGGCACCGTCTGCTCCTCCCAGGAGCCACCGAGGGAACTCACCAAGGGGCCCGTCCCCGAGCACACGTGGGTGTCCTTGTTGATCGTGACCACCACGGGCGGGTGATGGCCAGCGTTGGCGTAGGTGATCGTGTGCGATGTCGAATCCACCACAGCAACGAAAGCCGTCACAAAGTTTTCATCGAACGCCACGGCGTCCAACGCGAATGCGAAGGCAGCGCCGGGAGAGCGTCCTTCGATCAGGGCCACACGCAGCAGATCCCTGGTACGTAGGGCTGTCAAGACCGCTCCTGTTCCATGACCGGACGTATCTCCGATCACGAGTGCCAGCCGATCATCGGTCAGGGGAATCGCATCCCACCAATCGCCGGAGAGAACCCCCTCGGCGGTGGCAGAGATTCCGGCCACCTCACACCCCGCTACCGACCCCTGCACAGGAGACCTCATCAGCGATTGCATTGCGGCGACTAGCGGCGCATCCTGCATGAGCCCATCGCGCGCAGCGGTCGCCTCATCGATCTCTGCGACCAAAGTCCTCCGGAGATTCTCCGCATCACCCGCCACCGCTTGAAGTTCCGGCGGTCCGACCGTCTCGACCGGGTGAGTATGGGGAACGCGAACAGAACGGTGCAGGTCACGTCGGATGGAGCGCAAGGGTTTGATGACCCATTGATCCAAAGAAACCGACGAGTAGGCAACGAGGAGGGCGACAACCGCCGCGAGAACGAAGAGCCATACGCCGAGTTGAGTGCCGAACGCCGACACCGTTGCGCGAGCGGCATTGCGCTGGTCTTCCACTTCGTCCCGCAAGTCAACGGTGGCGGCGATCATGGAGTCGTAGGAGCGCCATGCCTTGGGTTTGTTGGTGGCGCGGGCGGCAGCCGCCGTTCGACCTTCGTCCATGGCGTCGAGGGTCGGGGTTGCGTCGTCGTTCAACCACACTTCTTGCGCGGCGCGCACCCCGGCGAGCTGACCGAGTAACGGCGGGTCGCCATCAAAGGTTGCTTCGAGCGCGCGAATGAGTGAGTGTGCCTCCGCAATGGAGGTCTCGTAGGAAACGAGGGCTCGTTCCCGTCCGGTCAGGACGTAGTCGCTGAGGTCACCCGATGCGGACGATTGAGCCAGCAGCAGGTTGTCGGACAGTTCGGCCGCGGGTGACAACTTCGCTTGCAGATTCCGGGCGCCGTTGTAGCTGACGAGGTACTGAACGCCGATGACCAGGGCGATGATCATGAGCAGCCCGGTGGACGCCGTGAGGACGAACAGCAGTCTGCGGCGCAGGGACAACGATGTCAGGTCCATAACGCCGTCACGCCCATCGCGCGTTCAGGCCCATGCCGTCAGGCTGCCAGGTAAGCGGCCCGAGGGCGAGCAAGGCGAGGGGGTGCGTCCTCGCCGTAGTCTTGGCCCGTGACCGCTCCACGGCTGCGCCCGGAAATCGACTCGCTGCCCGCCTACAAGGCCGGGCAGATGCCGGCTCCTCGAACAGATATCGAGACGTACAAGATCTCCAGCAACGAGACACCGTTCGAGCCACCGGAAGCGGTGCGTCGCGCCATCGAACGAGCGGCGGCCACGGTGCACCGATACCCCGACCCTTTCAGTAGACGACTCACCGGTGCGCTTGCTCGTCGCTTCGATGTGGCTCAAGAGCAGATTGCGCTGGGTACCGGAAGTGTCGCGGTCGTCGGCCAATTGATCTGGGCGGCGGCTGGTCCAGGGGACTCCGTGGTCTACCCGTGGCGGAGCTTCGAGGCCTACCCCATTTGGGTGCAAATGACGGGTGCGCGCAGCGTTCAGGTGCCGTTGCTTGCGGACGAACGGCACGACCTACCGTTGATGCTCGAGGCGATCGATGACTCCACGCGGATAGTTTTCGTATGTAACCCGAATAACCCCACAGGTGAAGCGGTGCGTCGAGATGAGCTCACCGAGTTCATCGACGCGGTGCCATCCGATGTGATCGTGGTGCTGGATGAGGCCTACCGCGAGTTCATCAGCGACACCGATGTCCCCGACGGTCTGGATTTCTTCCACGGGCAGAACAATGTTGTGGTGATGCGTACGTTCTCCAAGGCGTACGGACTCGCCGGGCTTCGCGTGGGCTTCGCGATTGCTCCCGAGCCCATCGCCGAAGGTATGCGCAAGACCGCGCTTCCTTTCGGGGTTTCCTCCATCGCCGAAGACGCCGCTCTCGCTGCGCTGGAGTGCGAAGACGAATTGTTCGAACGAGTGCGTCACCTTTCCCAGGAACGCGACCGCGTGTGGCAAGCCCTTGCGGACCAAGGTTGGGACATCCATCCAAGCCACGCCAACTTCGTGTGGCTTCGACTCGGGGAGCGAACGCAGGAATTCGCCCAGGCGTGCGATGCGGCTGGAATCACGATCCGGGCGTTCCCTGATGAGGGCGTTCGCATCAGTGTTGCGGAAGAAGAGGCCAACGACCGCGTCATCGACGTAGGAAAGTCGCTGGTCTAACTCGGTTCTTGAATCGGCGTTGGTCGTCGTTCGCCGGAAACAACAAGCACGACACCGCCCACCACGATCGTCACCCCGATGAGAACGTCGAGGGTGATCGGCTCTCCCACGACGAGCCATCCGAGAAAGACGGCGACGACAGGGTTGACGTAGGCGTAGGTCGCCACCAGCGACATAGGAGCGTTGCCCAATAGCCACACATAGGCGGTGTAGGCGACGAGTGACGCGATCACGAGATAGCCAAGGGCAACCCACGATGCCGTCGAAGCGGAAGCAACATCGATGCGCTGGCCGGTCATGACGCCCACGATGATCAAGAAGACACCGGCGACGACCATCTCGTAGAACGTCGTCGTCAGTGGATCACGAGGTAGATCGAAACCCGACGATCGCCAGGAAAAGTACGCCCAGATGAAACTGCCGACGATGATCGCCACACTCCACCGGACCACATCACCGTCACCGCCGTCGACGGGGGCGGTGCCACCCGGCAACAGCATCGCCGCCAAACCCGTCATGCCGACGGCGACACCCGCCAACGTCCAACGAGAGGGGCGATCGCCTGCACGGAGTCGGAAAATGATGATCCACAGCGGCATGACGGAAACCAAAAGCGCCGTGATTCCCGAGGGAACGAAGCGTTCCGCCATAGACACCGTACCGATGCCAACGCCAAGAAGCGCAATACCCATCGTGGCAGCGCTACGGAGTTGACGAGCGGTGACGGCCAGAGTTCTCACACCGCGGAACACGATCAGGCCGAGACCGAGAATTCCGGCGGCGATCAGAAAGCGGATGCCATTGGTGAGAAGAGGCGGGAGGGTCTGGACCAGGACAGCAAGACCCAGATAGGTGGAACCCCAGATGACCCAGACGGAAACCAAACGCGGAGCGATTGCGGCAGCGGTCGCCGACTGAACACCGCGGACGTCACGACTGTCGCGACCATCGGGTTGCGACGGGTCGACCACGGGCACACTGTTGCAGAACCATCGCCGCCCACCGAATGGGTGGCGCCCCCGTGCCTATTGTGCAGGTACGGGCGGCTAGGTCACGCGCTACGGGGTGACAGCTAGGGAGCCAAGTACCGTCGATGCGAGTTCGTGATCGCCACTGAGCTGGACGGACGACGAAAGATCCACCTCCGGAGAACGACCGCAGGCCAGTGCGACGAATGTCATCCACGGCATCGAGAGAGACGCCACTGGCTCACCACCGTCGGTGAAGGCTGCCTTCCCGTCCTCACCAACGGTGACGAAGAGGTCGGCGCTCAACCCTGGCTCGGTAATGGCTACCTCGAGGACGGCACCGGCGGGGGCACCCGCGTTCTTGGCCCAGATCTTCGGCAAAGCAGATGTAAGGGTCTTCAGTGCCTCACGCGCTCCCGGGCCCGTCATGTTTCCCGGCTGTCCAACGGCCATCCGGATGTCCTGCTCATGCACCCAGGCGTCGAACGTGCGCATACCGAGGAGCCGCGGCAGAGGGGTGTCTCCGCGAAGCCAGGGAAGGGAGGCATCGGAGGGAAGTGAGTTAAGTCGTTCGCGAGCGCGGGTGTGACAGTCGGTGAGTTCTTCCAGCAAACGCTCGTGAGATCTGCCCCGCCGAATGTCAACTCCGATCTCGGTAAATCGCCCGAAGTCGGAAGACACGTGCGACAGAGACGACCAATCGGGCGTGTGTTCTGGCTGCGGATCCCCAGCGAGTTGGGATTCAAAATCGATGATGTGGGCGACAAGATCGGACACCGACCAGCCCGGGCAGGGTGAGGCGATCTCCCAGTCATCGACCGTCGACACGAAGGCCGCGAAGTTTGCTATTGCCTGATCCCAGTTGTCGAGAAGAGCATCGCTCATAGCGCCAGCGTAGGGCGAGGTCGAGTGGCATAGATCGCGTTTGCCTGATCCGGGTGGAAAACCAGCCCAATCGTGGTTCACGACCTGCCCGTCCGCGAGTAGCGTGGAGGGGTGAGCGACGCTGGAGTGCGGGTTGCGCTGATCCAAGTCGAGTGCAACGACACCGAAAGCGTCGACGACCGGATCGACCGAGTTCTCGGCGAAACGGACCGTGTGATCGGTGAAGCGGACTTCGTTGTCCTTCCAGAACTGTGGAATACCGGAGCATTCGACCTCGCGAGCGCCCGACATCATGCCCAGCCTTTGGACGGCGACCTCGTCTCTCGCATGGCGGGCATCGCCCAACGACACTCCACATGGCTGCATGGTGGGTCCTTCACCGAACGGGCCGATGACGGCCACTTTTTCAACACCAGCGTGCTGTTCGGTCCGGATGGTTCATTGGAGGCGATCTATCGCAAGATCCACGTGTTTGGTTACGGCGGGGAAGCCGATCTGATGTCGGCCGGCCCGGAACTTGTCGTGGTGAACACACCGTTGGGTGCGACGGGGTTGGCGACCTGCTACGACCTGCGTTTTCCTGAGCAGTTTCGGGAGCTCACCCGCCAGGGTGCTTCGGCGTTTCTGATCACGTCCGGTTGGCCGTCTGCCCGCATTCACGCCTGGGACGTCCTCGTACGCGCCCGAGCGATTGAAGATCAGGCATGGGTGATCGCGTGCAATCAAGTCGGTCTGCAGCGCGGCGTTCACCTCGGTGGACACAGTGCCGTCGTTGACCCGATCGGGGAAGTCATCTCGCGGGCGTCGACGGAGGAGACGATCTTGTCGGCCACCGTGGCACCCGATGCAGTAGCGCGATGGCGCGGTGAGTTCCCCGCGCTGAGCGACATAGTGCCGTTCTAGGTCACCCGAATCACGATGACCGGATCCTTCTTCGGATCCAGCCACTTCATTAAGTTCCGCATGACCTTCTTCTTCACGGCGATGCAGCCGGCGGTCTTGTTTCCGTTATCTACGTGAAGGAAGATCCCGCCGCCGCGTGAGGTGTCGGGCGGTGTCGAGCTCCGGCGCACTCCCTTCGCGCCTGTGGTGATGGGGCCTTGGGGAAGGTTGTAGTCCAAGATGGCGACGTAGTCGTATTGGTAGCCCATGTCCCACAACTTCTCGACATACCCCCCGTAGGAATTCCACGATCGATCGACGGTTTGGAAAACGTTGTAAGTGCTGGGGACGCGGGGGTTGTAGGTCCACGCGTCGTTGCGATCTACCTGGACGTACGTCAGTGACGTTCCCGGATCGGCCTTGCGGCCGAAGCCCCGCAGGATGTCGAAGACGCCGGTGGGCACCGTGCCGGTGCCTTGGCGGCGCCTATCTCC
>Ga0163109_10003349_pt1 | contig 12255 bp, 16 predicted proteins | sample CRUFie1St13metaG_FD_108704 | JGI IMG/M metagenome (GOLD analysis project Ga0163109, IMG submission 108704) | Marine microbial communities from the Costa Rica Dome - CRUD Field 142mm St13 metaG | ecosystem: Environmental > Aquatic > Marine > Oceanic > Photic zone | place: Costa Rica: the Eastern... | reverse complement strand
TATTCTTGCTCACTGCAACGAATCTGAATGGAATCGTTTTAAGTCCGAGCATACTAACGAAGCAATCCTCGATCGTGTCGTCAAAATCAATGTCCCATACTGTCTCGAATTGAACGAAGAGATAAAGATCTACAAAAAGATTCTTAAAAGATCAGACTTCAAAGCACACATTGCGCCTCATACCATCAAGGTAGCATCGATGTTCTCGGTAATGTCTCGATTGAAGAAGTCTGGTAAGTGTGACGTGCTTACGAAGATGAAGATCTACAATGGTGAAGAGGTGATTGAGAAAGGTAGAGTCAAGAATATCGACATCAACGATCTCAGAGAAGAGCATCGAGAAGAAGGCATGACGGGCATTTCCACACGCTTTATCATGAAGTCGATTGATCATGCCTTAGTGATGAGTGAAAACCATTGTGTCACGCCTATCGGCGTAATGAAATCGATCACCAAGATGGTGAAAGAACAAATTGTCGATGAAGACACAAGAGAAAAATGCTTGGAGCTTATTCAGAACGTTGTCCGCGAGGAATACTTAAAGATTCTGGAAACAGAAATCGCCAAAGCCTTCATCACTGCGTACGAGGAACAAGCTCAGTCATTATTTGACACATACCTCGACAACGCAGAGGCGTACACTACGAAGCAGAAGATGAAGTGTAAGACTACGAAAGAGGAAAGAGAACCTGATGAAAGGTTTATGAAGTCCATCGAGGAACTCATCGGTATCACGGGATCTTCTCGACAAGGTTTCCGTTCAGATGTCACAGCGTACATGTTCGCAAAAATGCGTAGAGGCGTAAAGGTTGATTACCAATCGTATGAACCCTTAAAGGAAGCGATCGAATCGTATCTGATTAACTCTGTGAAGGACATGGCTCGTATTGTCACCAAGAGCAAAACACGTGATGATGAGCAAAAGCAAAAATACTCAGACATGGTTCAAACTCTGATGGATGAATACGGGTACAATGAAACTTCTGCAGAAGAGGTTCTTACGTATGCTTCCAATAACCTATGGCGTGACTCTTAAGAAAGTCATACTGTTTCGCATGAGTCGGTATAATTACTCTGTAGTTATACCGATTTTAGTTTGAGGAGAACAAGATGAGCAAATTATTGAAGGAACGATGGTCTCGATTGGCATTTGGCAAAGGAAACCAAAGTCTAAACGAATCGGATCGTTTTCATGGAGTACTTCCACAAGAGTTATGGGAGATTAGTGACTACGAAGATTATCGAGACTCGGGTATTGATCTTCGTGGGTACTCAGATGAAGAGCTACAAATGAAAATTGAACAACTTCTCGAGGAAATCGAAGAAGAGAAAGAATACATGGACGACCCACAGAATCAATACGATTCAGCGATCGCTCCAAAGGAGTCTTTGATCAACTTCATCCAAGATATAATAGACCAAGGAGTACACCAAAGATGAGAATTACAGAATCAAAATTAAGACGAGTCCTACGAAGAATTATCTTAGAATTTGGCGAGAGTGATGCAGAGGTCATTAGACAATCACAAAACAGAGAAAAGATGATTGGAATCGGAATGGACGGGGGTACAATAGGGTTCGACCCTAATTGGGACTACGCAACTAACAGGCCTTTGAAACCGAAGAAGATGCATCGACTGAAACCTGAATTGCAGATGGTCGCTGACATGATCAGGGGTGGCGGAGTTGGTGACGATCTCGAACTTATGCCCGGCAGAAACGGTGGCCCACCGGACATGTTCTATTTTACGATGGTAGGATCAGGTATAAGAGCAAGATGTGATTACAAATCCTACAATGTACAAAAAAATCATCCGGAATTCACGGGTGATGGTTGTTTTGTCGAAGTCGTGGGACCGGATGCTGTCAAGTTTGCATGGCAAGAAGGGGCTGAAACAAACGATCCAGCCGATATAGAAAGAGTCCTAGAGAACTTCAAAGATTGGGCCTCGAACAACATCCAAGAAGATTCACCTTGGATGACGTTTGCTCCCGCATCATAAACTCTGAATTAATTCGAGCTTTTGTTTTCGTTTCAAACGTTTGATTCTATACTCTTCCTTAGAAGCTTCTGATCTATCGGCAACTTCTTTGGACCAGACCAATCGTACAGGTCGTCTAGACCTAGTGTATTTTGCAGACTTGAAAGAGTAATTGTGTTCAAGCAGGCGTCTATCTACGTCTGTTGTGATACCAGTGTAGAAACTTCCGTCTGCGCATTCGACTATGTATACGTACCATTTATTCATACTACTATTATAATTTCTAGAATTAATTTGTACAAACAGTCGCTATAGAATTAGAATATATATTAAGCTAATTGCTTAGGAGAAAAAATGAAACTTACAATTGGAATGCCTGAAATATTAATATTATTTAGTGCACTAATGTATAGCCAGTCCTATTGGTTCGCTATAACTGCTTTCTGTCTAGGACTTGTTGGACGTATAGCTTCGTATCTAATGGACTATGGTACAGAAATGAAAAAAGCAGAGGCCATCAATAAAAGCGCAGATGAATTAGGATCGGCTCTAACGGGATTGTTTGGTGGTTCACAAAAATAAATACATCACAGCTGATGCATGCACTGATTGGATCGAATGGTGTCGTTCTCTGCAAGATCTATACGAAACTGACAAATACTTTCAGAAAGGTGAAGTCATAGAAAAAGTAAGTAATCTTCGCATGAAACGCTGGATTACGGCACAGAACTTTAAGTCCTCTGATAGAGTCCTTAATTTTCTTCTTCTAGATTCGATGGTGTCGTCAAGTAATCGAGCACCGGGATCAGAATCCTACGTGCCTTATTTCTTATTCAACGATGATGTCGATTTATTAGGAAGATTCGGGTCTTCCGAATACCTATCGTTGGTCCGAAACCTTCGAGTCAGTGAACATGCAAAAGAAATCTTCGAAAGCATCTTCCGATTAGCTGGACCTCTAACGAAGATCATTGCCAAACAGTCATCAAGCTACGATACTGTCATAAAATACAGAGGCTCGTATTCGTTTCCCATGAAGTTAGATCCTCAGTTTCATAGAATGATCGGCCACACAACGACAATTGAACAAACAAACCCATTAGTGATTATGATCGAAGGTGCACCAGAGACAGTTGCAGAAATAAACCCGCTGTTGACGAGAAACTTTGAAACGAAAAGACCAGTTTTGTTAGTGGCAAGAAGTTTTCCGGAAGAAGTTAGTGCAACGTTAGCAACGAATTGGTTAAAAGGTTCCCTTTCTGTGTTACCTATGACGTACGGAACTTCGATAGAAACAATAAACTTAGCAGCTGATCTTTGTGCCGTCACTAAAGGAGTGTTGATCAGCCCTCATTTTGGAGATCTTGTAACGACAGCCTTGTTAGACGAAGACAAGTGGGGATCCGTCGATCGACTGGAATGGACATCTAGAGGATTGAATCTTTACAGTACGAATAAAGTCGACAGACACGTAAAGGCCATACTTAAAAAAATAGAAAACACACAAGAAACAGAACTGCAAGAGGTGTTACGAAATAGAGTTCTTTCGCTTTCTAACGATGCATTAGAGGTTTGGATACCAGAAAGTTCACCAGATCTCCTTAATGACATCGATCAAATGATCAAACATTACAATGCATACGTTGTGTCAGGCGTTGTAGATACCAAAATAGGAAAAATGCCTACTACCTTCGCAAGAGCCGCACAGGAAACAGCTAAATCTTTACGAGAAGAGATACTTAATATTGGTGGATTTCTCGTGAGGGCAAATAATGAAGTGGTGGCTTGAAGAAGGCGACGAATGGGACTTTGATAAAATCTTAGACTACGTTGCAGATTATGACGAAGTACACGTAGGGTGTGATTCTAAATATTATAGTCAAGGAACAAAGTTTGCAATTGCGATAGGAGTTTATCAAAACCCGTGTGTCACGTATTGGTATACGAAATCTAAAGAAAAGAATATCACCCGAGAGATTCGTTATCGATTATGGATTGAAGTAGAAAAAGCAATACAAGTGGCACTTAAGATTAGTCAACGATATCCACGTAAAAGAATTGTTGTCCACTGTGACATAAACTCCGATGATCGTTTTCCTTCGTCTTGTTTGAATCAATCAGCGAAAGGATACGTGACAGGCTGTGGTTTTGAATACAGAAATAAACCTAACGCCTGGTGCGCATCAGGTTGTGCAGATTATCACACAAGGTGAAGAATTAATTTTACGATAATTCTTTTTGACACATAATTATTCCGTGTGAGGAACGTATGAAAGGAATAAAACATGTAGTCGAATGTCATTGTGTACTTCCACAATTTAGAAGGCAACCAAATCCGCCATATCATAAGTTTGTTGTCTTCTCATTGTTCGATGACTCCGAGACTATAATTCCAAAACATGCAAGATGTAACAATTGTGGTGTTATTCACAACGTTATAGACGTTTGTAGATCTGAAGTGCTCCTTGGCCAAGAAGTAGGCGCAGTCATGACAAAGAAAGATTGTGGCATGATGCTACCAGCTGGCGTGAAACAGATCCTTGAGACGTATGGTTGCGAGGTACCTGATTGGGAACACGCACTTTATATTTTACAAAACGAAAAATGGGATGACTTTATTATTGTGAACCGAGAGGAAACCGAAAGTGGCGACCTTACTGGTAAGATCTTAAAGTTTCTCGGTCCCGGAAATTATCGTTTAGAACCCTTTTTGCAAAAGAGAACAACATGACAAATAAAACAAACACGTTTGGATCGTCAGATGTCGAAGATGAAATCAAAGACAAGATCAAAGCGAGAGAAATCGTACAGAGCGTTTTAGATTATGGTGTGAACCAGAAGCAAATCATCCAGATCATCAATCTTTTTGCGATGGAGCTGGAAAATGTCAGCCTGATGAAGGAACTGACGAAAGTAATAACCCAGTCTCGTGAAGGGACTAAATCCAACATCATTACAGGAGAGTAATCATGAGTAACGACATCACTGATAAGTGGCAAGAGATCAAGACTCTAATCGAATCCATCGATTTGGACGTCCATAAGAATGCGGCTGGCAATGTTTCTGCCGGTGTTCGTGCACGCAAAGGCCTTCGTTTATTGAAGAACCAAGCAGCCGAACTAGTCAAGATCACTGTAGAGTCAGACAAAGCTCGAAAAGCTGATAAGTAATTGTTCGACATCACTTGAGATAAATAACGAATGGATGAGCTTTTGCTCATCCATTTTAGTTTTCGAGTGAATAATTAACTACGTCCCTAAAACCAATTCTCGAATTTTTCTTAGGGCTTCCTTTTCGACTTGGCATATTCTCATGCGCGTTAATTCATGTAAATTACCTATCTGCTGTAAAGTTAAAGGGCCTTCTTGTGCTGCTATGATCGTGCAATTTTGCTTTTCTTTACACTGCAACCACAGTCGACATTCTCTGTTTTCGCAGGGAGTACCTTTGTCCTCGTTGGCTTGCCAACAGGTCGTTTCGTTATTTTCGTTCATAAATCGCTCCTATAATAATTCTATTGTATGGCGCGATAATTAATTTTACAAGGAAACATTTATGAGAAAGACATTTATTTTAGATACCTCAGTACTACTTTACGATTCCACAGCTATTCATTCCTTCCCGGGTAACGACATTGTTTTGCCTCTCGTTGTTTTAGAAGAGCTTGACAAGTTCAAAGAACGGCAAGGTCTCGTCGGCCAGAACGCTAGATACGTTAACCGTTTCCTTGATGAGATGAGATCTGTACAAGTTGATGACGATGGATGGAGAACAAAAGAAGAATACGACATGAGGTATCGATTCGAACTCAGCGTGGAGATTCATGAATGTGTTCCGGAAGGTTTTGACATTGGCTATAACGACAACATCATCATTGGGTGTGCACTTCACTTAGCATCCAACAGAGATAACGTGTTCGTAATTACAAAGGATATAAACCTTCGAGTGAAGTGCGATGCGGTCGGCCTTGGTGTCGAAGATTACTTGAAAGACAGAGTCGAAGAAGACGTGGACACTTTGTGTGGATGGAAAAAATTAGATTTATTCCCAGAAGACTTTGCAGAATTTTATGAAAGTGGTCGACTTAGAATAGATGAAGAAGCACACCCGAATCAATTTATCATCGGAAAAAGTGAAACGAACCAATCGTTGCTAGGAATACACAAAAAAGGCATGGTACACCCGTTAGTTCACAAGATGGACGGTCTCATCAGTGTCGAACCAAGAAACGCGGAACAGTCGTTCGCTATCGAGGCTCTCCTCGATCCTTCGATTCCACTCGTGTGTCTAACCGGGCTTGCTGGTTCTGGTAAAACATTCCTCGCTCTGATGGCTGGATTGTCGAGAATGAGTTCGGGTACTACGCCAAAGGGTAGAACACTCGGTGCTGACTTCCCACCAGAGATGCGAGTAGGATACGATCGTCTCGTTATTTCGAGAACATTGCAGCCTGTTGGTCGCGATCTTGGTTATCTTCCGGGGTCTATGGAAGAAAAGATGCAACCGTGGTTGATGCCTATTCTGGACAACGTACGTCACGCTTTCAAAGATACTTCATATTTTCAAATGATGATCGAGAAAGGCGACATAGAAATCGCACCGATTCCATACATTCGAGGTAGAACATTTTCTAACTCTATTCTTATCGTTGATGAGGCACAGAACGCAACCATCCATGAATTAAAAACGATCATAACTCGTATGGGAGCGAACTCAAAGATTGTTCTTCTCGGAGATGTCGATCAAATCGATACTCCTTACATAGACAGACAAAGCTCAGGATTGTCCATAGTTATTGATAAGTTCAAGGACTCACCTCTATGCGCACATGTAAACCTTTCTAAAGGCCAAAGATCGGATCTTGCTAGTGTCGCTTCTAACATTCTTTAGGAGATTCGTATGGCACGAACAAAAATAGACTTAAATCGGTTCAAAAAAGTTTATCCTCTCATGAGAAGATCACCGTTTTGGTATTATAAAGAAAACGGAGGCCTGATTATCGAGACTCATTCCGATACAGCGACAAGTGGCCAACTCGAGTTCACAACTGCAGAGACCTATAATTCTCCTGTCGCTGTGGCTTCGGCCGAGGACAACGTGAATGTTTGGATTTCATTAATCTCACCAGTAGGAAACGGAACATTTACGATCAGGGCACAGTGTTCCGACACATCTTATTCGGGTGTAATTCATTTACACGTAGGAGAGGGCAATGGATAGCGGTTTTGTGACATTCCCTGGAGGCGTGAGTCAAGTTTTAATTGACACAGCTGCCAATGCTTCTTCAAAAGTCGTGGCCACAGCCGACAATAACGTAAATGTGTGGGTCTCTTATAGTTCAGGTTGGTACATCAACGTTGGTGATTCTTCTTTCGTAGGAACAGTATACTATTCGATAAAAGCAGGAGTGTAAATTATGCCAGTACTTAAATCAGAAACACGTATCAGACAGATTGATACAACAGATCCGGCCACAGATGCATCTGAGTATGCCTCTGGTGACGTTATTTACGAACAAGGTAAAGGATTCAAAAGACATGATGGTACCAATTTCGTAGGAATCACGTCGACATTCGATGGCATGTTTATTAACACCGGTATTGTTGAAAAACTAACACACAACAACGAGGCGCACGCAACACAAGAAGACTATGACTGCGCAATTTCTCAAGTGTTCTTTAATTCAAGCACCGAAGGAAATTGGACAGCGAACTTAATTAATTTCAATCTTGGTCTTCACACCGCCACAAACGTAGTGATTATCGTACAACAAGATGCGAATCCTTATTATCCTTCGGCCCTTGTTCTTTCACCCGATGGAGACCGAGCGAATGGATCGACCCAGACGATACACTGGGCAGGTGGTGAAGCACCCACACCAACTCCAAACGGTATTGATGTGTTTTCTTTCACTGTTTTCAAACTTGATAACGCTGGAGTCAACTATGTTCTCGGACAGCTCGTACCATTCAAGAGTATCGGATAATGTTAGGTGGTATAACAGGATCGTTCAAAGCCGGAAGAAGATCATTCGAGGGTGGTGGATCTTGGGATCCCGGCCTTGATTTGACACCTGAACTTTGGATAGATGCGTCAGATGCATCTTCTTACACGCTCAAACCAGATGGTTCTGGTGGTTTCACGAATGATTTAGATTCATTGACAGACAAAACAGGAAATAACATTTTGGGTTTCAGTGGTGATCCTCAGAGAGCGCACAATGCGGTTGGTCTTGGCAAACCTGCCTTCTATGCCAACGGAAGTGAATCAATTCAAACAGAAGATGGCAACAGTAATCCTGTAAATGCAACAGTCACTGACGGGTTCGGAAACCATTGGGCCATCGGCGTGGTTCGTTTCGATGGTGTGAATGCATCAAAAGATTCGTTTTGGAGTTTCGAAGGTACTGGAAGAACATACGCTTATTCTGCTGGAGCTACAAACAACACATTCCCTGGTGAAATTGATTACGATGGAAACAACTCAATTTCGAGCGGTAATGCAAAAAACGAATTCAATCTGAATCTTTCGAGATACGCGTTTGCAATCGTCTCTATTGTTTTCAACAAAGCAGGCGATCAAATCTTTGGAAGGATCAATGGAACGACTAGAACATCTGTCGATGAATACGACAACAACATCGCCTCTATCGCACAAGCCCGTTTGTTCCGAAACAGAGGAAATATCCGAATCCAGGGATACATAGCAGAGTATTTTTATGTTGCCGATGTTCCCGGCACAGGCGGTACGGATATAAGTGATGTAGAAAAAGCAGAAGGATACCTCGCACATAAGTGGAATTTAACTGGAGTTCTTCCTTCTGTTCATCCCTACAAAAATAGTGCTCCTTAATTATAGAACATACGTTATGGAAAAGATAATTAGTGTTGTTTGGTTCTTCTCAGTTTGTTCGGTTGTTACGCGTAAACAAAACAAATACTCTAATTGGAGATAACAATGGCTAAATTACATAGCGAAATACGAAACAAGGCCGTCAACATAACCACGGCCGAAGGTGCTGCGTCTAATTTTGCTCAAGGCGATGTCATATACGATACAGATTCGTCAGAGTTTAAGATACATGATGGCACCACTTGGCAAGATGCTTTAAGTCCTACAGGGCTTGGAGCAAACAGTGTCAACGATACTCACATTGACTTTGGGACCGGTGCTGATCAAGTATCTTCTGATGACGTACCAGAAGGTGCTACGAACCTGTATTTTACCAACGCACGAGCCGACCAAAGAGCGACTTTAAGAGTCAACGCGGCTTCTCTGGAAAATCTATCAGATGTAGCGACGGGTGCCACGAATGGACAGGTGCTGAAATGGAATGATGCGGCTGGAGAATGGCAACCTCAAAACGAATCAGGCGGTGGAGCATCGGATCTCTCCGATCTTACAGATGTTCAATTGAATCTTCCAGCTGAAGGACACATCCTCTCATACGTTGCTGGAACCGACAACGAATTTCAAAATGTTCCGTTCTCAACTATAAACAGAACTGCATACGAAATCACCGCGAATGCATCGAGTGCCTATCGATTTTCTGGCCCGGGATTAGTTGGAACAGAAGATGATCCAAAGCTCTACCTCGTAAGAGGAAAGTCATACGTTTTCACGAACAATGCGGGTGGATCGCATCCTTTTCACATCCAAACGACAACTGGGGACATCGCGACACCCGAATCAGGCGACCGATATAATTCAGGTATCACTGGGTTGGATGGAGATGACCGATTGCTGAATGGGAATGCAATGGTTTGGGAAGTTCGAATGGATGCTCCTGACGTACTTTACTACCGTTGTGGAAGCCACTCGGCAATGGCTGGAGAAATACGAATCCTCGACGAAGGAGGTGGAAGTGCAGCTTCTTCGAAGATTGAAGATGGTACAGGCATTAATTTGGCAAAAGCTCAAATTGTCAATAACGACGTTGAGTTCTTTACATCGAATAGTCATCGATGGAGTATCACGTCAGCTGGTCATTTTCTTCCAAACACGCACGATGCATTCGACATTGGATCTGCAGAAAAGAAAGTTCGAGACTTGTACGTTTCAGATTCGTCTATCTGGATTGGCGACAAGCACAAGCTTGCAATTAACTCTGAAGGCGAAATGCTGTTCCTTAAGAGAAAGGTTGGCCGTATTCCATCTGGGGTGAACCCTGAAGATGATACAATCGAAAAGATTCGTACACAAGGTGGATTGGGAATCGATAAAACTCTGGAAAACATGAAGTTAGAAGATTGGAGACAATACGCCAATGCTCGTGGTATTGGAATGCATCAATTATACGACAAAGACGAAGATCTAGATTGGGAAAACGTTGAAAATGATAATGCTATTCAAAAAGCTGCAGCACCATCCACATCTACAGCAATCATTCGTAAGTTTCACGTTGCTGTCGATAACAAAGATCCTAACTTGTATCCTGAAGCTGGAGGCTCTGCGAATGCATATTATATTAATGGGCGACATGCTCCGGAATTAAGACTTCGTAAAGGGACATACAGATTTTATCAGAAGCACTTTTCAAATGATACTCACCCACTGGTATTCAGAACCAATAATGTTGGCAATGGCCACGAAGGTGTAGGAGCCAAACTGTGGTATGGATACACAGATATATCTAATCCTGCAAGCCCTACGGAGGTACGTCAGTCTGAATACGATGGGTCTTCTTGGATCTTTAATACAACGCCTTATGGTGACGGTGGATTGACATTCGATCCAACCCGCACTGATTGGGAACACTATGTGGATCTTACGATCACTGATGCCACCCCAAGAGAGTTTTACTTCGCTTGTGGCGCACATGAGAAAATGGGTTGGAAGATCATCAATGAATCTGCAGCTGTTGGTGGTGGTGCTACGAGTGCAAACGATCTATCCGACATCTCCACAGGCGGCGTACAGAATGGCGAAGCTTTGGTGTACAACGACGGACCCGGCCGTTTCGAACCACAGCCGATCTTACAGGACCTTCATAGCCAATTTGCTGATCGTCGTATTGACTTCCAAGTGAATGAGGTTAAATCTTTACATTCTACACTTAAGAACAACTTTGGTGGTCGGATTGTAATCGATTTGGACGTCGGAGGACCAAATGCATTTAATTCTGGTGCTGGCGATAAGATTCAATTGGATCTCGGCCAACTGTACGACATTTCTCCATTGCCAAAGACGATGAATTACGAAATCTTCTCTCGCGGAACTGATCCGTTTACGGTGGAGCTATCGAATGTCGCAGGCTATGGTGATAAGGTGTTACAGTCTGACATCCAAGCTCCAATCTCGGTAAATGAAAACGCAACTGCAACAATCTCCGTTGGAGAAGGTCAGATGTTGGTTATTTATTGTAGCGGAGCCTCTTGGTACTACGAAATAAGATCAGGACTATAATAGGAGATAACACATGGCATTCAAGACAGATCAGATCAAATTAAAAGAAGACTATGCTAACGACGGAGACGCAGGTACTCCAGTCGATGGGACACTTGCGCTCATAGGCGCAACCGGAAGCAAGCAATTAAAAATTCGAGATGATGGGGATTGGGTTGCCATCTCCGGTGGAGGAGGTGGAGGAGGTGCATCGCAACTGAGCGATCTGAGCGATGTCCCTTCTGCTCCTTCTACTCTTAACGCTGTTGGCGTGATAGATGCGTCTAACAATCTAACATTTTCAAAAATAACTGTGGCAAACATTGATTCCGCCGCGATTGATACGGGAACTGACTGGACAAATAATAACGACACGATTGCAACGACAGCAGCTGTTCAAAATTATGTTTCGTCCAATTACTTAACTTCGGAAACATCGCATGCTGACGTTTTAGTCGATGGCGACTTCGGATCTGCGGGCCTAATGACCACTGATGGTGCGGGAAATTATTCAATAACAGCTACGAACACTTATCTAACCTCTGAAACTTCTCACGCTGACGTGGTTGTGGATGGTGACTTTGGCTCTGAGGGCATAATGCGAAGAGGAAATGCGGATGGTGTTTATTCTGTCATCACAGATAATTCCACAAACTGGGACGCTGCATACGCTTGGACACAAGATCCTTCCAATTATTCAACAGTTGATGACTTAAACGATCTGTCAGATGTTGCAACACCAGCGACACTAGGTGCTTCACACGTAGGTAAGGCAGTTGGAGTAGTCAGCAGTTCCGGAACTGCATCTTCGATAACATTCGATTTTAGCGGTGTAGGAGATGGTACCGGCATCGGAGGAAACATTTACTTCGAGATTGGCGGACAAGAC
>Ga0163109_10003348_pt1 | contig 12255 bp, 10 predicted proteins | sample CRUFie1St13metaG_FD_108704 | JGI IMG/M metagenome (GOLD analysis project Ga0163109, IMG submission 108704) | Marine microbial communities from the Costa Rica Dome - CRUD Field 142mm St13 metaG | ecosystem: Environmental > Aquatic > Marine > Oceanic > Photic zone | place: Costa Rica: the Eastern... | reverse complement strand
ATTGCTGCAAAAGCAATTCGTTCACCAGGCTAGAATGACTCAGCAGCGACTACGTGACCAAAGCAGACGCCATGAGCCACCATAGGGGAAAGACAGCCACGGCGGAGAACACACTGACCGTACCGACCACCGATGATTCCAACGAGCGGCGTTTGAGAAACCAACTGAGCAGGCCGTTGATTTTGTACGGTATGTAATTCCCGGCAATGGCGCTCCACGTCACCAGCCCAAACATCCAAACCAGCGCCCACAACCACTGGACGAAATATTTCGTGTAGCCAACCATTGAGAGTCGTTCCGGCCGAGCATCGACATCAAACGGTGTGATCCCTCGTTGTTCAAGGGTAGCAAAATGCTCCTGACAGGCCGTGGCGAGAACACGCGTCTCCTCGGGTTGTTTGGTTCCCATGTATTCCCACCCCGCCCGGAGGCGCCGAGCAGCAAGAACGGATTCAGCATAGGATGGCTTGACCAGGGCTTCTCCTGCTTGTCGTTGTTTTTCAGCATAAACCAAGCTCCGTCCTTTCCAAATCATCGTTCGCTCGGTCCAGGAGATTTTTGAGTGGTTGACACGTTTGAGTTCGGTGGCAATCTGCCCGGTAACCGCCTTGACCCAAGCTCGGTCAAGAACGTCTTGTTCCTCCGGGTCATCAACGGCATCGGGAACATCGGGAAGGGTCATCGACCGTTCGATGACCACGGCGGCGCGCTCTCGAAAACGCTGGGATTCTGAATAGTGGAGACCCACGGGAACCACATGCGGGAGCGGGCGCCCGTGCTCTTTTGCCTCCCTTATGGCTGTCAAGAGAATGCGCGCCGCTCCCGACCGAACGGTTCGAACACCGGCGTCGGCGTGCGTGACCCCCTCGGGGAAAATCAGCACGCTTCCGCCTTTCGAAAGGAGCGAGGAGAGGTTTCGCAAGCGGTCAGCGTTTCGCTGACGCGACGCCTCAAGGTCTTTTGAGTCGGAGGGGCGTTCAATGGGCACGACGCTGGACGCCTTGAGGAGACGACCAAGAACGGGAATGCGAAACAACGTGTGCTTGGCCACCGTGGTCAACTGACCCGGCAAAACCGAAGTCATGAGCATCGGGTCGATGAGGCCGCTTGGGTGCCAGGTGATGTAGAGGAGCCCTCCCTCTTTGGGAAGGTTCTCGTCGTCAACGATGTTGATTTCGCGAAACCATATGTTGGTCAAGAACCGGTAAAAACGCCGACACAAGCGATAGGAGAGCGGAGGTTTCGGCGTGGAGACCGAGGCTTCGTTGACGCTCACCATACTGCGACCTCATCGGTCTTGCATTTAGAGAAAACGCCTGCGCATGACGCTCAATCAGCAGAATTGGTCGTTTCTGCTTCACCAGAAGAACTGGCGAGGTTTGACTCCGAGCGGTCCGTCAGTCGCTTCCAGCGCTGCGTCGCTCTGATGTACTTGAGCGGATGGTCCATCCAAGGTTGATCGCAGGTGCGGTTATCACCGGGCAGCACCGGGCAATTGTGGTTGACTTTGAGCTTTCCACAGCCCGCCGGGGTGTATTCATGCTGGTAAACGTGCTGCACCTGGTAGGAAGTGGTCGCCTCGCTGAAATCGGGTGCGCCTCGGAAGAAACCAACGCAGGATTCCTGAGGCAAGGCCAAGGTCGCCGACATCGAAGCCAAAAACAACCTTCCGAAGTGGTTCACGTTGACGCCGCCTGCTAAATCGGCGATGACCTTCTGCATGCATGGCGGCCAATCGCTTTCTTCCGCACCGACCAAGGCGATGGCTTCACTGGCCTTGTTCGCCATCAGGTTTCGAACCATGCCCACCGGTTCAGCAAGACGCACCGCAAGGTCGGTGGTGACCTCGGCCATTTTTTCCAGAGCTTCGGCCTCAATGCCCGCTTTGATGCGTTCCCGGAGGAGGCGAGCAAGTTTCGCTGACGAGGCGTATTGGCGCTCACCGTGCAACTTCACCCATCCCTTTTCGACGTCCACGTTGGGGAGACGCCAACGGGTACCGGTGATCTTCGGACAAATTTCAATGAAGTCGGCGAGGCCTACACGCCATTCGGAGGACGAAGTCTGACGAAGTTGGCGCATCGTCATCGCTGATGAGACCGCCGCTGCGGGCGACTGGTTGCGGGTCTGCTCGACCTGTGTGAGGTAGGTGCGGGCGACCAGGGGAAGGTTCGCCGTGTCTTGGATGAGAAGCTGTTCCGCTCGAGCCGCTTCCGCTTGTGCCCAGCGAGCGATGAGGCGTTCGTCTTCACTGGCACACATCACGAGCCTTGCGTAGTAAAAGGAAAACGCCTCAATCAGCCGACCTTCTTCGGTGTGGATGTCCCAACCGACCACCTGAACGCCTTCTTTGGACTGGACGGAATCGATGAGGCGAATGCGGGCACGCTGACGAGCCTGTTCCATCCACGCCCCTTCCAACAATTCCTTCAAATCGATGCCGTGATGGACGGCCATGGTTCGAATCCAATCCGATGCTTGGGGCAAGAAAGGGTAGCGTGCCAGCGTGACCTCGTCCGCAAGAGAGGGCGGGGTCGCTGGCACGGGCATGGTGCGAGGAAAAGGTCAGGGATTATGAAGTTCAACCTCGGGGTCGCTTTCTTGACCTGCGCCCGCACCGCCGACATCATGCGACTTCTGCCCGACGCAGCGATGGTCGCCATCCAACACGACGTGCGCGCTCACTACGGCTGGGCGTACGCGAGCGATGTTGACAGCGCAACAGGCTTGCGAAATGCGTGCAACTCACACCCCAACGGTCAGACGCTCGGTTGGACGGCTGAGCAACGAGAAGAAACGCTTGAAACGATCGTCCAGCGACTGCGCAATTCGCAACACATCGTGCTTGTGGGTGCAGCTGCTGAAGAAGACGACCTAGAACGGGACTGGTCGGAAAACACCGTTTTCATCGCCGCAGACGGAGCGGTTGGAGCCTGTTTTGACCGGGTGGAGGTGCTCTGCGTGGTGACCGACCTTGACGGAGGCGAACACCTGGATGAAGCCGTTCGTCGCCAAATTCCGCTCATCGTTCACGCCCATGGCGACAACCGGTTTCGGTGGAACCAATGCCTGACCGAGTGGGCTGAACAAGGGGGAACCCCCCTCGTGCTCACGCATCAAACCGACGAACGTTATCCCGACATGCACAACACGGGAGGGTTCACCGATGGTGACCGCGCCGCTTGCCTGTTGGCAGCCGTTGGCGTGCCGTTTTCGCGCGTCCAATTTATTGGGTACGCCGTGGACCACGTCGGCCCTTGGTCTGGAGCGACCGACCCGGTGCGCAAGTTGGACAAATTGCGATGGATGGAACGCATTCTCAACCACCTCCACCAAGGTTGGGCAGACCGTGATGGACTGGCATCGTAAGGCGCCGTGTTGGAACATAAGCATAAGAATACATAACAAGGAACCGCCCCCATGGAAGGCCGTCGACCTTTGCAAAACACCCTCCTCTGGGTGGTCGCTGTGGTCCTCATCAACGTGCTCTGGTTGAACGTTGCTCAGCAGTCTGCACCCAACGAAATCAACACTTCCAACCAATTTCAGACCCATCGCGAAATTGAGATTTCTTCGGTCATGGGTTCATCGTCGCCCATTCCTGCCGAGTTGACGACGTTGTTTGATAGCACCAGTGTTGACAACGCCAACGTCTCCTTCGCCATCAAAAAGGACAACCGAACGACGGTGTATGCTTGGTCAGGGATGTTATCCGATGAGGTGCCGTTGTGGTCCGGGACGCTGGAACCCGGCGCTTACACGTTCGAAACCGTGGTGGACGAGGGGGTGATGGTTGAGCAGAAATTGGACCTCAAACCGTTTGCAGCCGTCCAAACCCCGGGCCATGTGGTGCTGACGTTGCTCCTTGTCGCCTTGGCCTGGGCCGAGCAGGGTGTCCGTGCGCTCTACGCTCGCAGACCGCGTCCGATTGAGGCGAAAGCGGTTGAGAAAACACCGTTCAAATCGCAAAAATTCTCACTCGAGGACGACCCTTCGGCGTGGGATGAGAACAACTCACCGTGGCGGGATCCCTTGCGATGATTCACAAAAAGTCGGAAAGCGAGAGTTGTTTGGCACGATCGTTGTTGAACAGCGAATCAGCGCTTGATGCCAACCAATCCGCGTTCTGCCGCGTGTACAAATCCACGCCGTAGTGGTCCATGACGAACCTCATGACTTCGATGTACTTCCGTACAGCGCCTTCCGATACGGTGAGCGCGAGGTTACCGCTGCAGAGACCTCCTTCGGATTTGGCCACGCCCATGCTGGAAAGGCCTCGCCCGGTTTCTTTCTTGGGCTGAATGCAACTCCCAGAGAGCGGCATCCGCCGATAAGAATGCCCGCACTTGAGGCACCGTACCTTTTGCCGGCCGTAGGCGTTCAGGTTCCCTCGAAGGTCCGGGAGAAAGTGCGAACGGACCACGCTGGAGGCGACCTGCCGAACGTTGACCCCGCGCAGGCGATGCCCAAGCGCCAACTGACCGTTCATTTTGTCGATCATGGTCTCCAATGTCTTGTAGGCCGACAGAGCAGGACCCCGGTCGATGGCATGGCAATCGTGGGTGAAACCATAACCCCGAACGGCGGCGACGCTGCCGAGCCTTCGTTCGACAAAGTCCATCCGGTTCTGGATGTCTTTCGGGTGGGGTTGTTGCAACGTGGCTTCGTAGAAATCTCGCTCGTAGAACCAAGCCGAGTCCACGTTGAGGGCTTCCTTGTCGACTTCGGTGGGATTCAATCGGGTGGTCAGCACGAGCGGCGCATCCATCTGCCCGCCGCGATTGGCCGGCAAAATGTCTCTGCTGAAGTTCAGCAGGCCGTCCATCAGCAGCATGATGGCGTCTTCATCTCCGTCGCAGTTGCGTCGCTTGGCAGCATGGAAAAGGGGATGGGCATATCCTCCTGAACAATCGGCCCACCCGATGATTCGAGACAGAACACCGCCGCTGGTGTGCGGCGCAAGGGCGCAGATGAGATGGCCGATGAGGTCGTCGGGTTTGTCAGCGTTGTAGTACGGCTCCATGTTGTAGAACCGCACCAGCAATTCATCGATGTATTTCGCCGTCCGAAGAAGGAAATCAGCAGCCCCTTTGGCGACGATGAAATCCTGGGGGAAAATCTCGAGGGTCTGCTCGTCCCCTTCCAACGGTTCACCGCGATGGTCGTGGGTGTAACCCAATCCGTGGAGGGTTTTCCACGACACACCGATCTCGCGGGGGCGAAAATGGGTGATGGGGACATCGCTCATGTCGTAGCGGACCGTGCCGTCTCGGAAGACGGGAAGCTCATGACGGGCCCGAAGGATGCCTTTCTCAATCGCCTCGGGCGTTTGGTCCCTGCTGTTCAGTTTCTTGGTGCACTTCACCTGAGCGGGAAGACGGTCGATGCCCAAGCGGATACGGGCGTCTTCAACCATCTCGTCCATGCGAACGGATTGAACCTCACCGCGTCGGTAGGCCGTCGATTTGGTGTCTTTGGCTTGGGTACGCCCGCCGCAAGTTTCGCCCGCTTTCGTCTCCCCGTGGGTATCCAGCGCACGATGGTGGCACCGAAGGTAGGGAGACTCTCGCTCGCAGACGGTGCACGTTCGGCGACCCAATTGAACCCGTATTGTTCGCTTGTCGATGGCGTGATTCAACAAGCGTTGGTTCCCACCGTTTAGCTCGATGGGGAACAAGGAGTGGGTCATCGGATTCATGATTCGGGGAGCGGCTTTTTCAGGGCGGCCCATTCGACAGCCAACACGGACCGGGGCGCTGTGTTCCCACCTCAGGTCGGACAGTTGACGCACGATGACCATGATGCCCTCAACGGCGTGTTCATCCTCGAGACGCTGGGCGGCAAGGTAGGCTGCAGGATCGCTGGGGCCTTCGTCCGGAACGGAGGCAGCGGCATCTCTCCCCACGCGATCGGTTTCCGCAATGCCGAGGCCGCGCTGGCGAGCCCCCGTTTCTGCGGCGATGCGAATCGTCGCACGTTCTCGTTCCAACTCGCCTTTTCGTGCTCGCTCTTCATCGAGAACCTGCTTCGCTTTTCGCAAGGAAGCCAGTCGGTCGTTGGCAACTTTCAGAGCGTTTTTTTGTCGAAGTGGCGACGCCCCGTCGCTGGAAAAACCGAACGCCTCGAGGAAGGATTCCCAACCGCACGACACCACGAGGTCATCACCATCATGGTGATGTGGAAGTCCCAGCAGCATCATCGCACCTTTTGCCAGGCCGTGCTGGTGCAACACCCACCCCTCGGGCAACACCGAAACCATCACGGGTGTTTCCACGACGAAAGGAAGTCCCGGGAACGAAGCGGAATCGAGTGGAGGGAGGACCTCCGGCTGCAATTCGTCCATCATTTTCGCCGACCAGGCCTTGGCGCCACCCGGAATACGAAGCTGCCGAGCCGCAGCCAAGGGTTGGGCTCCTGAGGGTGCATCGACTTCACCAGCCGCCGGTTCGATGACGGCCTCTTCGAGCAGTTTGAGAACCGCCGGGAGCCATTCGATCGGGAGATCCTTGAACCAGGGGTTGTGAGGCGGTGGGAACGAGGTCGCAAAACGCCGTGAGCAAGCCAGAGCTTCCGGCCACGTCAACGCCAGTTGTCGCAATCGCCCGTGCCAGTCGCAACGCGTCCAAAATTGCGCGTCGGGGTCTTCGCACTCTTCGGGAGGTCGCCCCGGTGTTCCTCCCGGCCATTCATCGCGCTGGAACCCAAAGGTTTCGATGAAAAAGTCGACCTCCTCCTCTGTCGAGAGGCTGTCGAGCATATCACTGGCCCACCAATCCATCGTGTAGCCTGCGGGAACAAGCCGTTTGTTGTTCTCCATGAACTCGCCGTAGCCAATGACCAACTCACCGTTGTCCCACACCTGTCTCACGCGGGGGCGAACAGCGACGTAGGCTGCAGGGTCGTCGATGCGGAGGAACCTTCCGTCCTCCAGAACCACCCACGGGCCTTCCGATTCATCGCACGGCGTGATGGCACAGGCTTTCCCGGGACGTTCGATCTTCATCTGCGTCCCGATGGTGATGAAATCATCAAGTGCCAACATGGAGGCGGTGTTTGTGGAGGCAGCTGCAAGTCCTGAAGGACGCGCTCGGCCGTACCGGAGCCTGAACCCGCCAGGCTGAAGCGGACCGCCAAAAACCGGGCGGCCGGCGATGATATCGTTCATGAATTTCGTGATGGGAGCGATTTTTTGGCTCTTGAAAGCGGCTTTATCGGTGGTCTCGGATTCCTTCCCGCGTCGCGCAAACTTGGTGATGAAATCCCACCCGGGGAGGTTCAACCGCTCGGTGTGTTTCTGAATTTTAGGCGCCTTCAAACACATGCCTTCTCCGATGACCAAGAGCACCCCGCCTCGAATGCGCGCTTCGTCGATGTTGCGAACGTTTCCGTATCCCGCACACTCGATGCGTTCGGTCGATTCTCCGTTGACCATCACCGGACAAGCCCGGACGATTTCGTCAATCTCTTGCGGCGACGGACGGTATTGCAGATTCCCGCGGTACAATCCGAATTCTTCCTTCACCCGCTCCACTTCGGGGTCGGTGGGTTGGTAGTGTCCGATGTTCAACTCACGACGGATCATGTCAGCGATGAGGACGGCCAACGCTTGAGCCGTCCCGCCCGCTGCGCGAATCGGGCCCGCAAAATGAACGGATACGAATTGAGAACCGTCGATGTTGTTGAGCAAACGAACCTCGCTGATGCCTTCCAACGGCGCCACCAGCACCGCTTCGGTCAGGACGGCCAACCCGACCCGCAGACCAACATCAATTGATTTTTCGAGGTCGTAACCCTGCTTGCGAAAGCCTCGGGCAACGGATTGGGCGATGATGATGGAAGTTGTTTCACGGTCGTGCTCGTCGAGCAACGCCCGAATGTCATCAGCAACCTCGTAGCCATCGAGGTGCTCGATAAGGAGTTTTTCCGTTCGCCCTGCCAAATCCGAGGCGCGGGGGATTTCAACCCGGTCTTTGTGGTCCAGACCGAGTTTTCGAGCGTTTTCCGCGATGCGGTACGCATCGTCGGCGCGCTCGTCGAGCCACTGGTGGTAGTGCTGCATCTCTCGTTCCAAGCGAGCCAGGTCAAGGCCGAGAAGAGGGTTGCTTTTCCCAACTTCAGCGACCTGCTTCGTCTCGGACATGTTCACTCGGTTCTTCTTCACGACGACCCTTTATCATCAACTCGGTGTGCTTGGATGGAACCGTTCAATCCGGCGACCGCCAAAGGAAAGTTCATTTCATGACGGCAAAGAAGGCTGTTCATGGCCGTCCACGACACCGTTCGCAACCATCCAGACTGGGCGGCGTTGGCCCAACTCGTTCACGAGTTGGCCTTTCTCGACGGTGGCGACGATGCGGCGTTCACCCTCGCAAGTGGACGGCAGTCGCGCTGGTTTTTTGACACCAAACCGGTGATGATGCACCCTCGTGCAGCGGCGATCTTGGGTCGCTTGTTGAACCTTCGAATCAACGCCTTGGAAGCGACGCTGGTGGGCGGGCTTGAGCTTGGCGCTGTTCCACTGACAGCGCTGGTGATTGCCTCACCGGATGCGTCGGATGACCTCAGAGGCTTCATGGTTCGAAAATCTCCAAAAGGCCGCGGGGGGCGGAAAACAAACAACCCCCCCGGCATTGAAGGCACGTCTTTGGAGGGTGGAGGAAACGTGGTGATCGTCGAAGACGTCACCACCACGGGCGGTTCATCGATCTTGGCCGTGGAACGCATTCACAACGACACGGCGTGCAAGGTCGTTGCCGTCATCAGCATCCTCGACCGGGAAGAAGGGGCTGAGGTTGCCTTCGCCGATGCCGGCATACCGTTTGAATCGCTTTTGACGCGTTCGGATATCGTCGCCCTTTGAGGTGAAGATGTGCATCGCGTGTTCAATCCGACCGACGTCTCTTCGGAGGGGCTCATGGAGTTCGAGCAGGACGCTACGGCTCCCCGTGGCCTTCTGTTCTTTCACGCCAAAGAGGGACGACCGCTCGCCACCCCATGGCAGGTTGCAGCCCTGCGTGCGCAAGCGGTGGCCGAACACGACCTGCCTGAAGGCGTGGTGTTGGACTGTGCTTGCGGGAGCGGGATTCAACTCGCCGCCTATGCCGCAACACTTCAGCGGCCCGTTCTCGGAGTGGAATTGGACGAGGAACGGGCCCGAGCCAGCGCTGTCAACCTCCGAACCGTCGCCGAACACGCTCGAGATGGTGAGGCGGCCTGGTTCGTTGAAAGTCGCGTTTTGGCAGGCGATGGAACCGCCGCCGATGGTGTGGTGAACGCCGTTAATGACGAGAACATCAGGGTGGCCTTTCTCCACTTGGACCCTGCCCGCCCTCGCAACAGCAGGACGCATGCGCTGGAAGAGATGCAACCGCCACTGGACAGGGTGCTCGAAGCATGGGCGCCGCACTTTTCGCCTGCGCCCGAAGGTCCCGCAGTGCTGTTGGACCTCTCACCGCGACTCACCGCAGTGCAGCGAAGCGAAGTTGAGAAAATCGTTGAACGTGTCTGGCCGGGCGTTGCCAAAACGTGGGAGTGGACGTCTCGAGGCAGGGGTCGCGTTGACCGTTTGGCGTTGTGGCTCGGCGGTATTGCTTCGCAGCGTGTGGCACGCCGTTTTGTGCGGGTGCCATCAACGCCAGCCGAGATGCCCGTCGTCTTGTCAACCGAAGCGGAGGAAAGCACCCTGGTCCATCGTCATCACCCCCCGAAGCGTGGCGAGCAGGTGAGCATTGTCGATGCTGCGCTCGTCGAAAGCGGGCTTGTGAACGCTTGGCTGGCGGATGTCAATGCGGAAGATCAACATCGCTGGGCTTTCACCGAAGGACGACGCCCTCAACTCCACCACGATCGCCCGCTCAATTTGGCTGACCAAGATGCGTGGCTTGTTCAGGCCACCGGCCGGGTGGTGGAATTGCTGACGTTCGCTCTCGACGAAACGACCGTTGACCGGTTGGTGGAGGTTGCGCTCGAACATCGGATGGCCTCGGTAAAACTCCGGTTCGACCTCGACCCGACCCTGCAACCGATTTTGCAGGGTTCGCTGGACCGTCAATTACGGCGACGGCACGGTGTTCGTGAGGGGTTTGTGGCACGCCATCCAGTAGGTGATGTCTTGCTGCTCTGCGTTTCTCCGCCAAAGGACGAGGATTCACCCCCGATTTGATGCCGGTTTCGCGGCTCAGTGGCGCGAAAGTCATCATCGCGGTCTTGATATATGGGAGGTTGGTCGGAGGGATGCTTGACACTGTGGTGTTAACGTTGAGGGAAACCATATGGCACGACCGAAGGATGAGGACCTTGGTGAGGACTTTTCATACATTCTGCGAATGGCAGATACCGACATGGACGGCTTGAAGCCGCTGGCCACCGCACTGACATCGGTCAAGGGCGTCGGCGCAAGAACCGCCATTCAGATTTGCAAAAACACCGGATTTGACCCCTACAACCTCGCCGGCTTCCTCAACGTCGAGCAGCAGGAACAACTCCGTGTCGCCATTGAATCCTACGCCGAGAACGTCCCGCTCTGGATGCTCAACCGGCAACGAGACCTTGAGACCGGGAACGAAATTCACCTCACCGGACAACAAGTCCGCTTCACCCTGCAAGACGACATCGATCGTCTTCGCACGATGAAGTGCTACCGAGGGGTGCGACACGCCTCCGGAAACAAGGTTCGTGGCCAGCGCGGTCGTTCCAACGGACGTGGCGGCCTCACCTTGGGTGTTAGCCGAAAGAAGTGATGAGGAGGAAGCAAGATGGGAGAGCCAAAGTTTTCACGACCCAAGTACGACACGCCTTCTCACCCGTGGAAGGCTGACCGCATCGAGGAAGAGCACGCCATCCAAGGCAATCACGGTCTCAAGAACATGAAGGAGATCTGGAAGGCCAAGTCCCAACTTCGTCGACATCGACGTCAAGCCATGCGCTTGATTGGAAACATCGACACCTCTGAGGGGCACGGCAAGCGTGAGCGAGAAGACTTGCTCCGCTCTCTCCACCACAAAGGCCTCGTCGAATCGGACGCCGAACTCGGCGACATTCTCTCGCTCAGCACCGAGGACGTGCTCAACCGACGCTTGCAGGCACAAGTGTACTACAAGGGGCTCGCCTGCACCATGAAGCAAGCACGCCAGTTGGTCACGCACGGGCAAATCTGCATTGGCGACCAAAAGATCACCATTCCGTCCTACGCCGTGAGTCGAGACGAAGAAGCCGAGCTGCGCTACCACCCTGCTTCACCCCTCAACGACCCCAACCATCCCATCCGCAAGGCCATTGAGGGCGTTCGTGAAGCCGCATCGTACGAAGAAGACGAGGTTGACCCTGAGGCCACCCCCGAATTCGCTGAGGAAGTTCGCGAAGCCGGAGAAGCCTCAACCGCCGCACTCAAAGGAGGCGATGAGTGATGTCCCGCAAAGCCATTGTCAACATCTTCAGTTCCTACAACAACATCCTGATGACGGCCACCGACTTGACCGGTGCCGAAACCATCACCACCTGCAACGGCGGCGAAGTCGTGAAGGCTGGCAAGGACAAAGGCGGTCAATTCGCTGCCACCCGTGCAGCCGAGCGCATGGCTGACGCTCTCAAGGACAAGGAATTCAACGAACTCATCGTGAAATACCGAGCGCCAGGTGGCAACCTCTCCAACAACACCGGCCCCGGTGCTCAGGCTGCCATTCGTGCCCTCACCCGTGCCGGCATGACCATCACTCGAATCGAAGACGTCACGCCCATCGCTCACGACGGGACCAAGAAAAAGGGCGGCCGCCGTGGCCGACGTGTCTGATGAAAAGGTGAGGAGAAATGAAGACCGAAGTTGTCCAAGGCTGGCCACAAGGCCACGAAATTCGTATTTTGATCAGCGAGACCAACGCCTCGCAAGTGAACGCCATCCGACGTGCGCTCATCGCTGACGTCCCCAAACTGGCCATCACCCGAGTTGACTTTTCCCAAGGCGTAACGCAGGACAACAAAGGCGAGGTCGTCGAATCCGTCAACGTTCTTCCCGATGAAGTTCTCGCGCACCGCTTGGCCATGATCCCCATTCCAACCAACCTTGACGAAGGGCTGGTCTTCCCCGACCGGTGCCAAAACTGCATGGATGTTGTCGAGAAAGACAAGGGCTGTCCCATGTGCCAAGTGCTGTACACGCTTTCGGCCCGCGGGCCTGCTTCCGACGCAGAAGAGGATTTCAAGACCGTTTATGCCGGCGACATCACGACCATTTCCGACCCCGTGTTCGACATTCGTGAT
>Ga0163109_10003346_pt1 | contig 12258 bp, 13 predicted proteins | sample CRUFie1St13metaG_FD_108704 | JGI IMG/M metagenome (GOLD analysis project Ga0163109, IMG submission 108704) | Marine microbial communities from the Costa Rica Dome - CRUD Field 142mm St13 metaG | ecosystem: Environmental > Aquatic > Marine > Oceanic > Photic zone | place: Costa Rica: the Eastern... | reverse complement strand
GAGTTTATAAATAACGATTGCGAACTAGATTCAGCAGCTTTTAAGGTTTTAACTGGTCCAAATATGGGAGGTAAATCAACTTTCTTAAGGCAAAATGCAATTATTATGCTACTTTGTAGTGTTGGCAGCTATGTTCCTTGTGAATCGGCTCGGATTGGTACTTGTGATGGTATTTATTCTAGAGTTGGTGCAAGTGATAATTTAAGCCAAGGACAATCTACATTTATGGTCGAGATGCAAGAAACTGCCGAAATATTAAACAATGCTAGCTCGAAAAGTTTTGTAATTATAGACGAACTTGGACGAGGAACATCGTCTTTAGATGGAATCGCGATTGCCAAAAGTGTTATGGAATATATTACAGACAAGATTGATTGTCGTACATTATTTGCAACTCACTTTTTTGAAATTTGTAAGCAATCAGAAACCTTAAGCAAGACTGCTAATTTAAAAGTTGCTGTGGAATTTGATTCAAATAATAAACCGGTATTCTTAAGAAAAATAGTACCCGGATCTATTGAAAAAAGTTATGGAATTGAGGTTGCAGAAATGGCAGGATTGCCTGTGGATGTGGTTTCTCGCAGTAGGTTTCATTTAGAAAATCAGAAGCCGGAGCGTACTCAAAGAAGCCTTTTTGATTTAGGAACAGAAAAGCAATTGGTTGAGAAAATTGTGGAAGTAGAAACAGATAAATACGAATCTGTTATCAATGAGGTTCTAGGAATCGATACAAATAAAATGACTCCACTCGAATCACTGATGAAACTAAGTGAAATAAAAGAAAAAATAAACGAAATTAACTAGTAGTAATAAGAATATCTTCTTGATCTAGGAGCTAATTGTGATTGGCGAGATTTTCGGTCTGATCTAAATGATTCAAGTAAGATAAAAAGGAACATAACAATTGGGTTATAATTTGTTTAAAATTGATGATGTTTGGTCTTAACTAACCAAATCTTCGGTGTAGAGATACAACTACCCCCTGAATCTGCAATGACTCAATTGGCTCGATATCCATGTACTCTCTATTTTCTGCTTTTAGATAATACCGACCATCACGAGTAATCAATCTTTTAACGGTGTTTTCGTTGTCTACAAGCGCAATAACTATATCGCCTACTCGAGCTTGTTTATTTGCATCTGCAACTAATAAGTCGCCTTCGAAAATACCAACGTCTATCATACTTTGTCCGGTTACACGCAGTGCAAAACAGCTGGATTGGTTTGACACAGAATTTGAATCGACTGTCATATAACCATCTGTATATTGCTCCGCATTTACTGGTCCACCGGCAGGAATAAAACCAAGAATTGGAATTGAAATTGTTGTGGTTGCTAATCTTTGTTTTACACTTTCGAGCAAGCCAATTCCGCGAGGAGTATCGTCTTTTTGTATAAAACCTTTTTTAATAAGAGCATTAAGGTGTTTAAGAACAGAGTTGTCTGAACTTACGTTTAAAAAGGTACGGATTTCTTTGAGTGTTGGAGATTTTCCGTTTTCAAGTTGATAAGCCTCGATATATTCGAGTACCTGGGCCTGCTTGGCAGTGAGATTTTGCATACTATAGGGGTGATATTACACTTACCATTTTAGGTGAGTGTGGACTCACTGTCAATAGAAAGTTTTTGATTTTTTAAAGGGCTGTGTTTAAGATGTAAGAGGATTTAATTACAACTATGGCTGGACACTCCAAGTGGCACTCAATCAGACACAAGAAGGGCGCTAACGACGCTAAGCGTGGAAAAATATTTACTAAGCATGCTAGATTAATTACACTCGCTGCAAAAAACGGGCCAGACCCAGACTTGAACGCACTTTTGCGTGCTGCGATTGATAATGCTAAGGCTGCTAATGTGCCTAACGATAATATACAAAGAGCAATCGACAAAGCAAGTGGTGCAAATGGCGATACACAAATGTTTGAGATGACGTACGAAGCTTACGGCCCAAACGGGGTAGCTTTTTTGATTGATGCAATTACAGACAACAAGAATAGAACTATCACATCTGTGAGAACGATACTAAATAAAAATGGTGGATCTTTAGGTGAAACAGGAAGTGTTTCTTACATGTTTGCCCTTAAAGGCGTAATTGTTGGACAAGGTACTTTAGATGACGATTTATCATTAGAAATTTTAGATTTAGGTGCACAAGATTTTGAACAATCAGATGAAGGATTTGTTGTTACAACAGACCCATCGAGTATGCTTAAAGTAAAAAATGCAATAGAGAATGCTAATTTAACTATCAATTCGGCTGAAGTTGCTAAAATTGCAGATACCGAAATTGAAATTACAGATGTAATAGTTCAAGAAAAAATCCTCAAACTTATAAGTAAACTCGAGGATGATGATGATATTACAGATGTTTATACAAATTGTAATATTTAATTATTTAAGATTTCCAATGTTTTCAAAAGCATCTTTAGATCCGTTAAGGGTAATAAGGTGCTTTTTTTCTGGGAAGTAAAAAGATATGGTTTTTTTTATCAATACTTTGAAGTCTTCAGATAAACATTCTGATTCAAGCAATGGTGCTCCAGAAATGTCTACTATCACCTCGGATTCATTTTGTGAAACATAGGCTTTTAGATTTGATGCATAAAAAGGATTGGTCAGATCTGCAACTTTTGGTGTTTTATAGCTAAACATCCAGTTTAAAGCTGACTCTAAATCGTTATTAAAACTCAATGTAGTTTTTTTTATAGCAACTCGTGGCTCGCAAGCGATAAATTTATGTTGTGATGTATATGAACCATCATCATATGAACTTAAAAAGAAAACTAAGTTAACTTTTCCTTTTGAGAACATTCCATACGTGAAAAGTAAAATCAGACCGATAAATGTTGAAATAAAAAACTTTTGCATTATTTAAACTAGGCTATTAGTAAAAAAACCAACAACTACTGTTAACACTGCATACCCAAGCTTAAGACCACTTGCCCATGCTGCAATTGTAGCAAGAGTTTTAAGTGATTTTTCTCTTAATGCCAAGAGAGCAAACACAACCGAAGCTAACATAACTAGTAACTGAATGACCATTACAGCTATATATGCAAACTGCATAGCTTCTGGAGAAGGTGATTGCAGTGCTAGCTGTAAGACTTGTTTAATGATATTCATTAGTATTTCTTCACCACCGAGAATCAAGACCATCGATGCTATTAAAAACTTTTTATTCATTATAGAGAGGGTTATTACTTTTTTAATTTAACAAATTTATAAATATCTTTCAAAGATACGGCTGCCCAAACAGTATTGAGTATAAAAAATGGCATACTGTTTAGATTTACTGAATAGACAGTCAATAAAACTGAACCTACCAGGTTAATCGTATCATATTCTATCGAATCATGTTTCCATCTTTGAACTTGGTTAAGCAAAAATCCTGTTAAGATACATACCATTCCAACAATTCCAATTAACTCGTTATTCATTAAGCTCTAAAATTATCAGATACTTTTTGCCAGTCCAATACAGACATGAATGCTTTTATATAATCTGGTCTTTTGTTTTGATACTTAAGGTAATAAGCATGTTCCCACACATCGATACCCATGATTGGAGCTTGTGAGTCTGTTAAAGGTGTGTCTTGATTTGAAGTTTTTTGAACTGTCAATTTACCATTTTCATCTTTAACTAACCAGGCCCATCCACTACCAAATACACTTGCTGCTGCGTTAAAAAACTCTTCGATCATGTTGTCTTTAGAGCCAAAATCCGCTTCTATTTGTGCAGATAATTCTTGGGACATTTCACCTGGAGTTGGTGACATGATATCGAAAAACAAGCAGTGATTAAAGTGCCCACCAGCATGATTTTGAACTGCCTTTTGTAATTGAGAGTCGAAAGAATCTTTTTGTAAAAGAAGTTCAGAAAGGCTTAAACCTTTTTTATCTGCATGGGACTCTAGCGCTGCATTAAGTTTATTAATGTATCCTTGATGATGCTTTGAATGATGGATCTCCATAGTTTTTGCATCTACGAAAGGTTCTAAAGCATTGTATTCATATTTTAATTTTGGTAATTCAAACATTTTTGAAAGTTAAATAAATTTTTTAATTTGTTTCTTTATTGCATCTGAGTCTATTCGAGCTTCTTTATACAGATACTTTTGATTTGCGGACCGATGATATCTTTTGACACCCATATAACTAATTTTTTTAGGAGAAACTTTGTTGTGTATAAGGGCGTTAGACATTACTGAGAAAACTCCAGTGTCTACAAATTGGTCTGCAACTAAAATTAATTTAGAAGTTTTTTTGATAGATTTTAAAATTTTACTATCTATATGATTTAAACTTGAAAGAGCAAAAAAATCAACGTCTCGAAAATTATTTAACTTGTAAATCGCTTGCTGTGATTCGTACACACAGGCTCCTACAGCAACTAATGTCACCTTACTTCCCTTTTGCAACCTATCAGATAAACCGTACTGGAACTTATATGACTTTCCAAAAGCAGGATCACCATATTTGTCTGTTATAACTGGAAATTTATGACGCCCCATTCTTACATAAAAATTACCGTAGTGACTGGCAATATAACGAATTATTTTATCGCACTGATTTGGATCTGCAGGTTCTAAAATATGTGTATTTGGATGTCCTAAGAATGCATTTACATCGTCGAGTGCCTGATGAGTTGGACCATCTTCTCCAACCGATAATCCACAGTGAGTTGCAACCATTTTTACATTTGTGTGATTAATATCATTCACACGAGCTTGATCTTTAGCACGTGAAGACATAAAAACTCCAAAAGTTGAACAAAATGGAATCAATCCTCCACGACTCATCCCACCGGAAACACTAACCATGTTCTGCTCGGAGATTCCGCATTCTATGTGGTGCGATGGTAATACAGCTTGCAGCTTATTGGTTTTAACACTTCCAGCTAGATCTGCGGTGAGAGCAACTATATTTGGATTCTCTAATGCCATTTCTTTTAAAGCCTCTCCATAAGCACTTCTACAATCAGTTAATGTGTCGGCAGAATAAATTTTTGACTTGGGAACTTTAATTTTTGGAATTTTTGATAGTTTTTTGGGAATCTTTAACTTAAGAGCTTTAAAATTTAATTTCTTTAGAAAACGCTTTAACTCTTGTAAATCTTCTTTGGAATTTTGTAACTCTTTAAGGGCTTGCACCATTAACTCTTGAGATGGGGCTTTTCCATGCCAAGTTGCTTTATGCGATCTACCTTCTGACTCCATAAACTCGGCTCCTTTTCCCATGATAGTATTACACAAAATTACACTTGGTTTTTTTGTAGTTTCTTCAGCTTTATTTAAAGTTTCTAAAATTGATTTAGGGTTATGGCCATCGCACTCATAAACGTTCCAAGCAAATGCTTGAAAGTTTTTCTTTAAATCAATTGGCATTGTGTTTTTAAGAGAGTCTGTTAATTGAACCTGATTATAATCAACTAATAATATTAAATTATTAAGATTGTATTTGGCCGCAAAATGAGCCATTTCATAAACCTGCCCTTCTTGAGCTTCGCCATCACCCATAATTGCATAGACTGGTCTTTTATCTGACTGTATTTCAAGAGCTTTAGCAAGCCCTGCTGCGGCAGAAACACCCACTCCTAAAGGACCTGTGGAATAAAATACTCCTGGAACATCTATAGAAACATGTCCTTCGAAAATACTTTCTTTTTTTCTAAACTCTTCTATAACAAGCTTTTTGGAAAAAACACCTAACTCTGCCAAAATAGCATAAATGGCCGGTGAAATATGTCCGTTCGATACAATTATTGGTGCATGGTTTTTGGCGATTTTTTCTAAATAAAGCACTGATAAAAAGTCGATACTTGAGAAGGATCCGCCTGGATGACCACTATTTGCACTTGTAACCATTTGCAGAGCAGTTTGTCTCGCAGAATTTGTAAAAGTGTTAAAAACTTTTTGACTATGCATAATAAATTTTATTAACTTCTAGAAGCTCTCTTGTAATTTTTTTAGATTCTTCGACGCCAGGTTGATTAAAGGCATCTATTTGTAAAATTTCAGCTAAATAAATGGTAAAGAACATAAAAAACATCGCCAAAGAACACGCATTGTGATTAGAAAATTCTGGAACTGCCAATTCTACTACCGGTCTATTTGCAGAGACTAAAGAAGATATAGTACCTTGCATTTCAAAATTGTGTAATCTATTAAAGGTTTCTTTGTCTAAATAACTAACAGGCTTATTGTAAAAATGAGTAATAGGTACACTGTCTGGAAATTTTTGAGGATGCACAAAAATATAAAATTTATCATTTGGTCCCTCTTTGTACAATTGCAAAGCAGAATGCTGGTCTGTGACTCCACGTGACACCTGAATATTAGGAGCAGATGCATTTTTGCCTAAACTTTCAGAAAGGAGCTGAGTTGCCCAGTCTCCAAAACTATTAAGTCTATCTGAGTAATTAAACAAAACAATATTTTTATATCCAAGTTTAAGATATTCGCTATAAATTGCTGCTAATTTTAATGCCGAGTTAAGCTCTGGTGAATCTAAAGTGTATTTTAAATTCACTTTGGAAGCAGCTTGTAAAAAATCCTTTATATCTACTCCAGCATAACTTGCTGGTAATAAGCTAGGTAAAGAAAAATAGCTTAAACGACCACAGAGATTATGTGGCCAATAAAATATTGGGCACTTGTATTTAATTGCCAATTTATACAATTCGGAAAGGTTTTTACCAATTATAAACTGAAAGTGTGAGCGAATATCACATGCTTTTGATTCTGCTTGTGATAAAAAATAATGTGTTAGAGCAAGTGTCTCTATTGTGTTACCAGAGTTTGATATTACAAAAAATAATGTGTATGTGAAATCGAGTGTATTGGCTAGGTGTGAAACTGTTTCTGGATCTACCGAATCAATATAATGAATTTTAGAATCCAAAATACCCCGGGACTCCAAAAGGTCTATAATCGTACGACTACCAAGTGATGAACCTCCAATTCCAATTATAACAATATTGTGAATTTTAAAATCAACATAATTGTGAGAAATTTGAATCTGCTTGAGTGTCTCTGGTAGTTTGTCCTGGATATCATTAAACACCCTGCTTTTATTGTTGAATGAACTTACAAGGTTTTTAAAGTTAATATTATCAAATTTTAACTTGGAAAATTCACTTTGAAATTCCAAAAACTTAAGAGTGGGATGTAACATATTTTATTATTATTTTTGAGAGTTTCTAAAGTCTTCTAAAAATTTTTCCTGACCTTTTTCTGTTAGTGGGTGTGGTAGAAGTTTATCAAATATTTTTACTGGGATTGTCGCAATATCACAACCAATTTGCATACACTGTGTTACGTGATCTAAACTCCTTATACTTGCTGCTAACACTTCGGTTTTAAACCCATAATTGTGAAAAGCCTGCTTTATGTCTGCAATAAGTTCTATTCCAGAGTCACCAATGTCATCCAGCCTACCCATAAAAGGACTCACAAAATCTGCGCCAAGTTTAGCACAACAAACAGCTTGTGAAACTGAGAAAACAAGAGTCATGTTTACCTTTACCTTTTTTTTCTTTAAAGCTTTGAGGGCCTTTAAACCTGTATCTGTACAAGGTAATTTAACGTAAATGTTTTTATGCCATTTGTTATATTCTAAACCTTGTTTGATCATTTCATCTAAGTTTTCTGTTGTGACCTCGGCACTTATTGGTCCATCAATAACCTTGGAAATTTCCAGTATTCTTTGTTTTTGGTCGACCCCTTCTCGTGCAATTAATGAAGGGTTTGTTGTAACTCCGTCCACGAGTCCAAGTGCTGATTTGGATCTAATATCATCTAAATTTGCTGTGTCTAGGAAGAACTTCATTATTTGTAAGTTAATTTTGTTTAGATTTTATCATGAAGGTGGTAATAAATCTCTTTTCCGTCAAGCCAGAGTTGCTTGAAAATTTGTTTTTTTTGGCTTTAAGAAAATGATTGTTGAGTGTATAATTACTCGGTAATAAAATTAGATATGCAAAACTTACTTAATGGATTAAATGAAAAACAATTAGAGGCTGTAAAAGCTTTAGATGGCCCACTTTTAGTAATGGCTGGTGCCGGTAGTGGAAAAACAAAAGCCCTCACTCATAGAATTGTTCATTTGATTGCTCAGCAAAAAGCTCTGCCGGAAAATATTTTAGCGGTAACATTTACAAATAAGGCTGCTAAAGAAATGATGCAAAGAATTGAAAATCTCTTAGTTGATAGTGAATTAAAAACTCGTCCGCTTATTGGAACTTTTCACTCTATTTGTGTGAAGATACTAAGACAGCACCTGCATGAATTAGATATGGAAAACTCATTTGTTATTTACGACTCTACCGACCAACAAATTCTTGTAAAACGTATTCTAAAAAATTTAAAAATTGATGATAAAAAATTCAATCCAAAAGCAATTCTCTATGCAATTTCTCAGGCTAAGAACCAACTAATTGGTCCAGAAGAATATTTAAAATCTGCTTTTGAATACTTTAATCAAAAAGTTGCCGAAGTATATACCGAGTATCAAAAAGAACTTAAACGTTCTAACGCCTTAGATTTCGATGATATTATAATGAAGACTGTTGAGCTATTTAAAGATAAACCTCAAATTCTAGAATATTACCAAAATAGATTTAAGTATATAAGCGTAGATGAGTACCAAGATACCAACCAGGCCCAATATATTTTAATACGGCAATTAGCTGCTAAATATGAAAACCTTTGTGTAATTGGAGATTCTGACCAGAGTATCTATAGCTGGCGTGGTGCAAATATGCGCAACATTTTGGATTTTGAAAAAGACTTTCCAAAAGCAAAAGTAGTTTTACTTGAGCAAAATTACAGATCTACAAAAAATATACTGGCTGCAGCCGATAAAATCATTCAAAAAAATTCTTTTCGTAAAGATAAAACTCTATGGACCAACAATCCAGCCGGAGATTTACTAGATGTATATGAGGCATTTAATGAAAAAGATGAGGCTAGTTATGTTATTTCACATATTAATAAAATTTTAACCCGTTATGAACATCCGAATTTTAATAACTTTGCCATTCTGTATCGAACAAATGCTCAATCGCGTATTATGGAAGAAATCCTTCTCAGAAATGGTTTGCCGTATAAGATTGTTGGCGGTGTAAAGTTTTATGATCGTAAAGAAATTAAAGATATTATTGCTTACTTAAAGCTTATTTTAAATCCAAATGACAGTGTTAGCTTAACTAGAATTATAAACACCCCTGCTCGTAAAATTGGTGCAACCACTCTTTTAAAAGTTCAAGAGTTTGCTACACAACATAATCTTAGCTTTTTCTCTGCTTTAACTCGAGCAGATCAAATAAATATTTCTCCTGCTAAACAAAGGGATTTACTTGGATTTGTAAAACTTATACATGGTCTGCAAAAGCTTTATTCTGGGTCTAAGGCGTCTTCTATGATTAAATTTGTAGTTGAAGATTCTGGCTATAAAAAAATGCTTGTAGAGGAAGGAACTTCGGAATCTCAAAGTAGACTAGAAAATATTGCGGAGTTAATTTCTGTAGCTTCTAAATACGACGGATTAGAACCAGGAGTTTCTACAACTGTGTTTCTCGAAGAAATGGCCTTAATATCTGATATTGACCAGCTTCCAGACAGTCAAAACTCGATTACTCTTATGACTCTACATGCTGCAAAAGGTCTAGAATTTCCACATGTATTTATGGTCGGATTAGAAGATGGTATTTTTCCTCACTCAAGATCTTTAATAGATCCTGAACAACTAGAGGAAGAGAGAAGACTTATGTATGTGGGAGTTACTCGAGCAGAAAAGTCTTTGTGCTTAACATATGCTAGGTCTCGTTTGTTCTTTGGTGAAATACAAGCAAATAGCCCTTCTCAGTTTTTGCAAGATATACCTCAAGAACTAGTTACTTCAAACTCTTCTTTATTTGACTCTAGAGAAAAAAGAATAAACCACCGCTCTCTTTCTAAATCTGATATTTTAAACAAACCAATTCCTCAAGAAACATTCAATGCTCGTGTGAGTGCCTCTGACTTAAAAACAGGAGACAAAGTGTCTCATCCTACCTTTGGCGATGGTATTGTTATGAATGTGACAGGTGGAGTTGTAACAATTGCTTTTCAAGATAAAAGCTATGGCGTAAAAAAACTAGCACTTAGTGTTGCTCCACTAACGAAAATAATAAGTTAAAATGAAAACAATAAAGACTCCCCTTATAATACTACTTCTCGCTCTTAGCTTTTGGACGGGATATGATATCGGATCAACTGAATCTGAAGGAATATATATCGAAGATGCGGAAACCAACGTTGATTTAGATTTAGCTCATTATGAAAATGTATGGGATACCGTTTTAGATAGATATCTAAACGTAAATGAAATTGAAAGCGAAGCAATTATAGATGGTTCTATTAAAGGAATGGTTAAAGCTTTGGATGACCCGTATAGTAGCTATATGAATGCTGAGGAAACTGAAATGTTTATGTCTGACTTAGATAGTGAATTAGAAGGTATAGGTGCTGTACTTGGTGTTTCTGATAAAGGTGTAACTGTCGAAACTCCTTTAAAAGGATCCCCTGCAGAATCTGCAGGTGTGCAAACTGGTGATGTTATTGTGGAAGTAGATCTTGAAGATGTTCAAGATTTAGAACTCCTAGAAGTGGTAAAATTAATTCGTGGAGAAAAAGGAAGTGTGGTTACCTTAGGTATTATAAGAGAAGGTGAATCAGAATTGTTAGAAATAGAGATTACTAGAGATAAAATCACCCTAGACAGCGTTACATATGAAAAACTTGATGATTTATTTTATATTTCTATTAATCAATTTTCTGATGACACTCTAAAAGAATTCCAGAATGCGACAACAGAGGCTCTTTTAAGTGGTTCAAAAGGTGTAGTTCTAGACTTAAGATTTAATGGTGGAGGTTATTTAGAGTCTGCAGTTCATATTTTAGGAGAATTTTTAGATGACGAATCTGCTGCTGTACAAATGGTTGGTAAGACTCCTGAGTACACAAAAACTATTTTTACTTCTGGCCCCTCTCGATTGGCAGATTTACCTGTAGCAGTCTTGATTAATCAAGCTTCAGCAAGTGCTGCGGAAATTGTGGCAGGTAGCCTGCAGGACTTTGGACGAGCTGTAGTAATTGGTCAAACTTCCTATGGTAAGGGTACAATTCAAGACGTGGTACCGTTTGGAGACGGTTCTACTTTAAGAATTACGATTGCTAAATGGTTAACAGCTAAAGGACAAGACATTGACGAAAATGGTATCACACCAGATATGATTGTAGAAATTACCACTCAAGATATTGCTAAGGAGTTTGATAGCCAACTAGATGCAGCTAAAAAAGCATTAAGAAATAAACTATCTGCTAGCATCTAAAGTATAACCACTGCCGTATACTGTTTTGATAAGCTTTGTTTTAAAGTCTTTATCAATTTTTGATCGAAGGCTAGATATGTGAACATCTACTGTTTTAGACTCAGCATCGAAATGATAATCCCATACCTGCTCTAGTATTTGTGATTTCGATACAACCCGTCCCTTGTTGCACATGAGAAACTCGAGTAGATCGAACTCTTTTTTGCGTAAATTTATATTTTTAAGATTACGTTTAACTGTACGAGTATTTGGATCTAACTCTAGATCTTCAATCTGGATTTTTGGGATAGGTGTATTTGAATTGATCAAGTCGTGACTAGCAATAAAATCTAATAAAATCTCACTTAGTTTTTCAAATCCAAGTTCTTGTCTTAAGGGTAAGTCTATACCTAGGTTAAACAATGTCTTTATTGAAGGACTATTGGAACCAAGTATGTAAAGAACTTTTAAAGTGGGGTTAAGGTGTTTAAACATTCTTATTTTAGAAAGTGTTTTGTAGCTTGTTGTGTCTTTATCATAAATAACAATATACTTTATTTGGTTAATTTTTATGCTCTTTGGTATTGAATCTAAGGAATCAAACTGAATTAGATTTGGCATTTGTAATTGCTCTTGAAGATTTTTAACTGGGGAGATAAAAATTGTTTTAGACATTCGCATTAAGGTTAGTAGCACCGGTATAATGACAGTTAAATGTAAAAGAAATGTAAAAATTTTGTTAATTTATTTTAAAAAAGGCTGGACATTTGATCTAGTATTTAATATATTGGCTGTACATAAAGTATGGAGAGATGGCAGAGTGGTCGAATGCGACGGTCTTGAAAACCGTTAGGCGGGCAACCGTCTCCAGGGTTCGAATCCCTGTCTCTCCGCCACTTTGTGTTTTTT
>Ga0163109_10003345_pt1 | contig 12260 bp, 8 predicted proteins | sample CRUFie1St13metaG_FD_108704 | JGI IMG/M metagenome (GOLD analysis project Ga0163109, IMG submission 108704) | Marine microbial communities from the Costa Rica Dome - CRUD Field 142mm St13 metaG | ecosystem: Environmental > Aquatic > Marine > Oceanic > Photic zone | place: Costa Rica: the Eastern... | reverse complement strand
TTAATTAGTTATACTATAAACCAAAAAATTTTTTTTGTATGATTAATATATATGCTAACTATTGTTGTAGTTACAGTAGCTCTAATTATACTTGTTCTGGCTTTATTTTTAAATAAACCTAATGTTGGTCTGGATGTAATAGGTGGAAAAAGAAAAAATTTAGGATTTGAGCCGGATGTATTTAATGAAGGAAATGTATATAAAAAGGCTATTCGCGAATCATTTTCTAACAAAGGTCTAAATTCGTTAATAGATGGACCTATATATACACCTCAGGGAACATCGGTTCCTTTTGAAACAGGTAAAATTTCTAATTGTAAGGAAGTAGGCAGTGTAAGTGTTAATGGTAAACCAGATGGTCCCAAAAGTATGTTTATGTTTGCTTACAATAAATATAGTCCTGCTTGTTGTCCCAGCACTTATAGCACAAGTAAAGGGTGTGTTTGTATGACAGATGATCAAAAAAAATTCATCAATAATCGAGGTATTTAAAATAAAAATTTTTGATTTTATTTTAGTTACTAAATTACATATACATATGTGCGTATGAAGCATTTTCAGACTTTTTACTAACGAAGAAATTGATATCATCTGGGCGAACAACGTAAGGTAGTTTGAAATTATCAATCGTAAAGTTCACAATCTTTTTGATATCTTCTTTATCTTCTTCTTTTTTATCATCACTTTTATTTTCTTGGATATCAACACTGTCTACCACTGTATTTACCATATTTGAAAGAATATCAACAACAGTGCTCTCATCAGTGGTGAATCCTTCATGTTTAGACTGAACTTTATCAGGGATAAGGAATCTCATAATGTTAAGTTTAGCTACAATCGTTTCGATATTCCTTTTAAGATTTCTTACGCCTTTTTCTCCATCACAATGATCTTCGATAAGCTTATGAATTGCCTCTTCTTCAATACCAACTTCATCTGGGCTCATACCAAATTCTTTGAGCATCTTGGGCATAATGTAATCTTTAACAATATTTGTCTTTTGCTTCTTATCGAAACCAGTTGTCTTGATTCGAGTCATCCGGTCAAGAAGAATAGGACTAATCTTCGATTCATCATTGTATGAGAAGATAAACGTAGCACGCGAAAGATCAAATGGCACACCTGAGAAATATTTGTCATTGAATTCTTTATTTTGAGATGAGTCTGTGAGATGGCAAAGAAGATTCATAATTTCTTCTCCCTTAGGAGTATCACTTACTTTGTCCAGCTCATCAAAGAAGATAACAGGATTCATACAATTTGTTTCTGCCAAGATCTCTACAATGCGTCCACATTTTGACCCTTCATATGTAACTTCATGTCCTAGAAGATAACTGCTATCCTGCATTCCCCCAAGAGGAATAAATCCAAAAGGACGGTTCATAGCTTTACATACACCTTCCTTAATAAGAGTTGTTTTACCATTACCCATAGGGCCTTGAATAGCAATACTATTTCCTCCAGAGTTGGGATTTGAAATTTCACGAGCAATGATACTCAAAATTTGAGTTTTAGCAGCATCGTGGCCGTATACAGCTTTATCCATTAGATCTTTGGTATTAGACAAATATTGTTGGATTTCGGAAATAGGTTTTGATTTGCTAATAACTTCTTCACAATACTTTCCGAAAGGAATCTTATCGAGTTGTTCTACCCATGGAAGAAGTTTTTGGTATTCATTATCAGTGGGATCAAGTGTATAGAAATGGTCTACTTTTTGAAGCACATTAGCCTTAGCTCTTTCTTTTAGGTCCGAATTAAGAAGCTTAAACCTGATTGGAATATCAGATTTAAGAACTTCCAAAATACTATTTTCTTTCTTGAATATTTCTTCTTGTGCTGCTTTATCAAGTTTCCTTACATATTCCCTTTCTTCAACTGTATAGTGAATATCATTATGGAGATTTTCAAAGGGTTCTACTTCAAACTCTTCTTCACTTTCATTAAAATCAGGATTTCCCAATTTTTCATGAAGTCTTTTATTTGCCAATTTCACAATCATATTAACAAATGTGTTATCGCTTGTATCTACTTCAGTTTTGTATGAATTGGAACTATTGGTATTGACTTCATTAACAGTAATTGATGAATCACTTTCATATCCTTCAATATCCAAAGTCACTTCGTCGCGGCTTGATTCGATTTTATGAACACGTTTGGGCAATGTTTCTTTAACCGCCTTGGGAGCCATTGATGGAGGCTCAAATTTAATTTTCTTAGGAGCATTTACTTTATATTTATCGAGGTGAACAGGAACAAGATTGTCACATTTTTCACATTGAATGTAGTGAACTTTCTGTCCATGAACTTTAGAGCGAGTAAAATATTTGTGGTCACTGTTTTCCATTTTTAGTTGTAATATGTAAATTTAAGAGAATTTTTTATCAAATTTTAATCTTATTTAAAGCTTGATATAAATTTGATAAATTATTACTTAAAAAAATAAATCAATATATTATATCAATATGTCTATGTTTCAAGAGTTAGAATACAACAGTGAGATTGAAAAAGTCGGAGGAGTCCAATTTTCAATTCTTTCACCTGACGAAACCAGACGGCGTTCTGTTGCTGAGGTATACACAAATGAAACTTATGATGGAGATCAACCTAAAGTAGGAGGCCTATTTGACCCAAGAATGGGTGTGCTAGACCATGGTAAAAAGTGTCCTACTGATGAGTTAGATAATCGTCATTGTCCGGGATATTTTGGCCACATTGACTTGGCAAAACCTGTGTTTCATATTCATTTCCTAAAATATACTCTCAAAACCTTACAGTCTGTATGTTGTAGGTGCTCAAAACTACTTATTTCTCCTAATAATCCTGAGATTGTAAAAATAATGCAGACTAGAAAAGGTGTTAATAGATTTAATGCGGTGACTGCTTTATGTTCTAAAGTTAAACGATGCGGACAGCAAAACGAGGATGGTTGTGGAGCATGCCATGCTTCTATTATTAGACGCGAAACAACTTCTATTGGAAAACTTACAGCTATTTGGCGTAACAAAGATAAAGATTCAAAAGTAGAAGATCAACAAGTCTTATATGAAGCTGAAGATGTAGAACGAATTTTTCGTAGAATTTCAGATGAAGACATTGAGGCTCTGGGCTTCAATAAAGAATGGTGTCGCCCTGAATGGCTCATCTGTAGTTGTCTTCCTGTTCCACCTCCAGCAGTAAGACCTTCTGTCCGTGCTGATAATAATACACGAATGGAAGATGATCTTACTCATAAATTGTGCGATGTCCTCAAAACAAACAAGACCCTTAAATATAAAATGGGTCAAAACACTAATAAAAAAGCTATTGATGAATGGTATCAGCTTCTACAATATCACGTAGCAACGCTTATTAATAATAATTTACCTGGAATTCCACCAGCACAACAAAGAAGCGGAAGACCTCTTAAAGCTATTGCTGATCGTCTCAAATCAAAAGAAGGTCGTGTAAGAGGAAATCTTATGGGTAAGCGTGTAGATAAATCGGCAAGAAGTGTAATTACACCTGATCCTCGCCTTAAACTTAATCAACTAGGTGTTCCTATTGATATTTGTAAAAATCTAACATATGCCGAAAAAGTTAATAAATATAATAAAGATTATCTTACAAAACTTGTAAGAAATGGTTACCATAAATACCCAGGTGCCAAATCAATTAAACGTAAAGGTGATGGTAAGCTTATTTCGCTTAGTGTAATTGATACTAAAAATATTGAATTGATGAATGGTGATATTGTTAATAGGCATCTAATTAAAGGCGATATTGTTCTATTTAACCGTCAGCCATCTCTTCACAAAATGAGTATGATGCAGCACGAGGTAGTTCCTCTACCTTACAAAACATTCCGTCTTAATGTATCGGTAACTACACCATATAATGCTGATTTTGATGGTGATGAGATGAATATGCACGTTCCTCAATCAGAACAAAGTCGGATTGAATTGGCTGAACTCGCTTCAGTTCCTTCTCAGATCATTACTCCTGCTCAACACAAGCCTATTATTAGTCTTGTTCAGGACACATGTGTAGGTTCATACCTATTCACGCGATATGATAATTACCTTACCCGTGACGAAATTATGGATATTATGATCGATATTCCATCATTTAACGGAGAACTTCCTGAACCTGAAGTCAAAAAGGGACAAACTCCCGAAGATCTTCCAGATTACTTTCCCACATACAAATATGATTGTAATCCTCTCAAAAAAGATATGTGGTCAGGTCGTCAGATTTTCTCACTTGTTATCCCCAATATTAATCTTGTAAAATCAAATAAAAGTTATAGCACAGATGAATCATTTATGAATAAGGTTGTAATTAAGAAAGGTAAAGTTGTTAATGGTGTATTTGATAAAAATATTTTGGGAGCATCAGAACAGGGACTTATTCACATTATCTTTAATCAATATGGTTCCAAAAGAACTCAACAGTTCCTTGATGATATTCAGAATATTGTAACAAATTGGGTTCTTAAATCAGGTTTTAGTGTAGGTATTGGTGACCTTGTTCCTGATCTTGGTTCTACTGAAAAGATGGCAGCAATTGTAAATGAAAAGAAGAGAGATGTAATCGAAAAAATATCACATGTCCACAAAGGTATTCTTGATAATACCTCTGGAAAAACAGTAAAAGAAGAATTTGAAATTCAAGTTCTATCTACTCTTAATAAAGTAACAACTGATACAGGTAAAGTAGCTCTTAAGCATCTTAATTCTTCAAACAGAATGATGAATATGGTTATTTCTGGATCAAAAGGTTCTGATATTAACATGGGTCAAATGATTGCTTGTGTAGGTCAACAAGCTGTTGATGGTAAGCGCATTCCGTATGGATTTACCGACAGAACACTTCCTCATTTCCATAAATATGATGACGGTGCTTCAGCAAGAGGATTTGTCGAAAGTAGTTTTATGAAAGGTCTTAATCCTACAGAGTTCTACTTTCACGCTATGGGTGGTCGTGAAGGTCTTATTGATACTGCTGTAAAGACTTCTGAAACTGGTTACATTCAGAGAAAATTGATTAAAGGTATGGAAGATGCTAGAATCGCTGCTGATCATACAGTCAGGAATGCTAATGGAGTAATTCTTCAGTTTATGTATGGCGAAGATGGTTTCGATGGCACTAAAATCGAGAGCCAAAATCTTATTTCAATTGGCAAAAGTGATAAAGAAATTTATGATACCTATAATCTTACACTGGATTCAAGTCTCGAGAATTACTACACTCCTGACCTAGTAAAAGATATACTTAAAAATAAAAAAACTGTTCAAGCACGTATGCTTATTCACGTTGAAAAGATTTTGGAAAATCGTAATTACTATTTCGAGAACGTATTCAGAGGAGATACAAGCAAGAGTATTTATTCACCTATTAACTTTAAACGTCTACTTGAAAATGCTACTAATAACTTTGAAAGTGTTGGAAAATCCGATCTTCACCCAATTTACGTTCTTGACACTTTTGATAAACTCGAGAACGAGCTAATTATCACAGAGCATTATAAAAGTAACGAAGTTATCATTATGCTTATGCGTTTATACTTGAGTCCTAATCTGCTTGTTACAAAACATAAATTGAACAAACTCGCATTTGATTGGATCATCTCAACTGTAACAGAAATGTTTTACAGTTCTATCGCACATACTGGTGATCTTGTAGGAACAATTGCGGCTCAGTCTATTGGTGAACCATCTACTCAGATGACATTGAATACTTTCCACTTTGCTGGTGTAGCTTCCAAGGCAAATGTAAATCAAGGTGTTCCAAGGTTTAAAGAACTTCTGAGTGTATCTAAAAATCTTAAAGCCCCTATGAATACAGTAGTCCTTAAAGATCCATACTGCTTTAACAAGGAACAATCGCAAAAAGTTCTTAATGAATTGTCAATTACAACTATTAAACAACTAGCTAAGTCTACAGAAATTTACTTCGATAATAGTGCTAATCCACAATACAGTTCTTCTAATGAATACGATAATAAGATTCTTGATGTATACAAAATGTTTTCAGAACTTGATGTTACAGCAGATAAAACAACTGTCAGTCCTTGGGTTCTTAAATTTAGTCTTGATAAGATTAAGATGATGGATAAAAATATTCGTATGTCTGATATCTACTTCGCAATTATTTCCAAATTTAACATCGATCAGCAAGATATCTCGTGTGTATTTTCAGATGATAATGCCTCTGAACTAATCATGCGTATTCAGCTAATTGAAAACTATTGTAGTCAAGATCATTGTGAAAAAGATTGCTGTGGTTGTGATGAAGAAGATGTAATTTGTGTTCTTAAATCACTTGAGAAAACTATTCTTAATGATATCACATTAACAGGTATTAAAAATATTAAAGGAGCTTCTATGTATCCTGAACATAATAATTATGAATTTAACACATCTACAAATGAATATGTAAATAAAACAAAATGGATTATTAACACGGACGGCACCAATCTTGAAGACTTACTTATCCATCCAGCAATTAATCCTTACAAAACAATTTCAAATGATATTTATGAAGTATATGATACACTTGGTCTCGAAGCAGCAAGACAAGTATTAGCTAAAGAAATCTTTGACGTATTTGATTTTGCTGGCTCATATGTTAATTCAAGACATATTAATCTTCTTGTCGATATTATTACCAACAGAGGCTTCCTTATGTCAATTGATAGGCATGGTATTAACAAGAGTGATCGTGGTCCTCTCGCAAAATGTTCTTTTGAAGAAACACCTGATATTATTGCCAGAGCAGCTATTTTCGGCGAGCTTGATAAGATTCAGTCGGTATCAGCCAATATTATGCTTGGACAAGAAGTTCCGATAGGAACAGGCGCTACGGAATTATTGTTCGATGAGGAGAAATTCTTCCAAAATGTTATCGTTAAAGAGGAAGAAGAGATTAAACATGTAGAGAAAGATGATAGTGACAAATTTACAACAGCTTACTGTGACAATCTATTTTAAATAATTTTAAAAGTAATTCTATTAAAATTATTGTTTTATTATTTTATTAAATACAACATTTACAAGTGTAAAAAGGATTCCTCCCCAAATAGTATCTTGTAATGCTACTGTTAAATTATAATTTTTAAACAGAGCCATATTTGTAAAGTCAAATATTCCATAAGTAAATAAGCCTAATAAAAATGCTTCTGTATTGGATGCTTTCTTTTTTATTATGAATATATACATCATCGCAACAAGAAGAATATATGCTACTGCCGCACTGAAATGATTCATTTTAACTTCTTCTTGTTGAATTAATGTAACCATATCTACAAATGGTTTTCCTCCTATTAAACTTAAATATACCACATCAATTATTACAAGTATTAAACTAACTGCTATAAGATCTTTCATATATATATCTTTCTATTATTTTACCAATTGATTAATTATTTCATCAAATGATTCTTTGAAATTAGCATGTTCTTTTTTGTATGATATACTTACGTGAAGTTCATTATCATTATATAATACATTAATAAAAATAGGTATAACATTAGATATACATTTACTATAAACTTTCAATGTGCTATTTATACACTCTGTTTCAATATAATCCAAATTTATAATTACATATGGTTGTTCAATGTTATCTTTACTAATGTTATTATATAAGTTACTTGTGGTATTCCATATTAAATTCTTAGCAAGTTCAGCTTTTTTACTTCTATTAATTAAATTTAGTATAGTATTATTAGACATGTTAGATTTTATTGGAAGGATATCTATATCATTATTAGTGCGCATTATTGAATAATAATCATAAGTAAAAATAGATAGTGTTTTTAGTAGTATACTTTGAAGATACAATACATTAGAATCAAATAAATTATTTTTATGATTATATAGATTAGTAACTTCTTGGTTAGAAAACATATAATTTGCATGAACATATCCTTCAGATGCTATAGCAGCATATTTTTTGATTGTGTATGGTAAATAAATGATAAGAGATACTATTATGTAGTATATTTCCGATACTAAATGAATCATTAAATCATCATATTTAAAGTCAATCGTTCGAGGTGCTATATTAACTTTATTAAGAGATGACAATTTAGATAAATAATTTGTTATAGATTTTAAAATATAACTTACATACGCATTAAATCTGCTATCTATTTGAAGTATTAAGTTTTTTTTATCACCTACTATCGTTATAAATAAATTCAAAGACGAATTAGGTTGGTCACAATCATTGGTATCATATATAACTTTATTATTTATATTTTCAAGAAAAGGATATGTGCAGATAATGTATTTAAATAGATTCTGTAATATACAGTTATTAATAGAATTATTTACTTTAATTATGTAAGTATTGTATATTATATTTTTATGATATAAATTTTCCAATTTCTTATTAAGATTATGAGTTTGTATAGGAATCGAATCTTGTATGTTAAATGATATTTTACGTTTTTGTATACCATACTGATTTTCATTAATTTTTTTGAAAGAGTTCGGACAAGAATATTCCATTTTATTACAAATTATTTTATCATCTTTTAGGCTTATTGTAGGAAAAAGCTTTCCCATTATGTATTCATCATTCTCAATTGTTCTGTATAGAATAAAACTAAATAAATTAAATGAAAAATATAGTTTATTGTCTACATTTCTTAGGTGATCATTAAACGAATGGTATATACCAAAAAAACTATTTTTATTAGATATAAGATCTTTTCCATCAGAATTTATTTTATCAAGATATTTATCGATAAATTGAATATAAAATATGTTAAAAATATTGGGGGTTATATTGAAATTGTCATTTTGTTTAAATTTATGTAGAATATAAATATTAGTTTTTATTAAATGTAACCACTTTAGGTAATAAATTTTTCCATTTAAAACAACGTTTATTTCATCATTTAATTTATCTAAATTTTTTGAATTATCAGTTATTAGACATTTTTTCTTTTTATTAAGACAATATGAAAATGTATTAGCTATATTACTTATATCAGAAGTATCATTTATTATACATGATTTGTGCTCTTTATCAATCATTATATTAGTAAATTTAAATAAATCCATCTAACTTCTCATTATATATTAATTTAAAAATTTAAACTATATAAATATATATATGAGTGATACATCATCAGATATTAGTTTAGCTGATTTTTTAGAAACATGTCAGACGGGTGATATTTTGTTATATAATAGTCAATATTGGTATTCAAGATTAATTGAATGGGGTTCTGGATCTAAATTCAGCCATATATCAATTATATTAAGAGATCCTACTTTTATAAATAAAAAATTAAATGGTCTTTACATTTTAGAATCATCATATGAAGATATTCCTGATTCAAATACTGGTGAAAAAGTATGGGGTGTTCAAATTATTCCATTACAACATGTTATTGATGAATATCAGAAAAGTTATGTAGGTAATTTATATTACAGAAGACTTGAAACAGAAAAAGATGAATCATTTTACAGTAAATTAAAAGAATGCGTAACTCATACTGAGGGAGACAAATATGATTTGAATCCACTTGATTGGTTTAAAGCTGAATTTCAATTAGATGTAGGAAATACTAGAAAAGAAAATACATTTTGGTGTTCTGCTCTTGTAGGATACGTATATTGTCAATTGGGATTTATAGATCAAGATATTTCATGGAGTATATTACCTCCTAGAAAATTTAGCCATTTTGAGAATGATAGATTAACATATTACAACTGTATATTAGCTCCTGAAAAGTTAATCAAACTATCTTAATAAAAAATAAAAAACAATCAATAATTATATGTATATTATATATAATTATGGAAAATGTATCTAATGACGATCTAAGAGCAATATTGAATTATCTTGATCTTGATATATCAGGTAATAGATCTTTACTATTACAAAGAATACGAGAAAACTGTAAAGGTAAAGAGGTCAAACCTAGACTAGGTGTTATTGGTCATGCAATTCATGAAAACTTAACTAGTGATTCAGAATCTGAAGACTATGTGCCAAGATTACCTATTCAACAAATTCCTTTACCAAGAGGTCAATTAACTCGTGAATTTCCTTTACCGAGAGGAGAACTAATGAGACAAACAAGTGATACTGTAAATCCTCACGGTATACTCTTAAACCGTGTATATCTTTTTAATTCATTAATATTTATTGATGTATACGATGATGATGAAAATGACAGATTATGTTTAAGAATGACGTTTCCTAATACTCCTGTAGGAAATGTAAATAATAGACGTCTAATATCTACTTATCAAGATTTACTAGCTAAAAATACAAGATATAACTTGATAAATCTAAATATTTTTGTTCCTAGTTTTGTAACAACAAGTGGGAAATTATTTACATGTGATCTTGATATTTATGATAGTATAAGAAGGGTAAGTTATTCCCGAGCTGGGGAAGTTGTAGGTGATAAAGTATTAGAACTTAAAACAGCACAATCAATGAAAAGTGCTATAACACCTAATTCAAAAGGTTTATTTAAATTATTAGAATGTGTTATGGTTGCTGTGGAATATTTACACAGAATTCGCTTTAATTTACATTCACTTGATTTTGAAACTATTATATATTCTAATCCCACCCAATATTTAATTACAGCTTTTTCTTCTGATGACATTGATCTTAATAATTATAAAGTTCATCTAATTAAATTTTTGGAATCTATTGATAACATAGGTCGTGCGTTTGTAAGAGAAAATCGTAAAACTATTTTAGATAATACTGTAGTTATTTCAATACTCGATGATATAAAATTAGTGCTTTTAACTCCATTACAATCAGCACCCTCTGCAAAATTAGAGAGTGTGTTACAAAAAACTTTTAGAAATTATATAGGTATCAAAACACATATTGAAAGATTAGAGAATGAAAAATAGATAAAAATATAAACAATTTTTTAATGATATAAAATTAGTAGGATTAATAGATGTATAATATAATTTAAAATACTTTTTTAGATTATATCAAAAATTTGGTATGTAATTATAGTTATTAGCATTATTTAAAAATCTACATCGTGTATTAACAGGAAAGTTATACTTTTGACACCACGCAAGTGAGTAAACTGTTTGTTGTTGTTTAATCTCATTTATATCTTCATTATTTAATTCTTCTTTCACATATGATAGTCCTTTTATCAACGACTTTATTTGCTTGGAAATGAAATAAATATTACTTGCTTGTATAATTTTTTTGAAATTATCTGATATTTGATTTTTAATAATTCTTTTGGGAAACTTATTCTGCTTAGAAATAATAGAAAGTTCATCAACTATTTCATAAAGATTTTTTAAATCTTGTGTTGAAATTCCTCTAAACCCTTTACATACTATATATTTTTCACTATTAGCTGAACGTGATGTAAAAGGCTTGACAATATAAATATCATCAAAATAGCAACATAATATATATATTAATTCAAGACTGCAGTGATGAAAAAGATCGAATAGTTTCAAAATCATATTACCTCCGGTTTTTAATATAGATAAACCTGTAACAGCTTCACAAAAAATAAGTTGAAAAGCACTTATCTCTTGATTACTGTAATCATCTGAAAAATCAAATCCTCCATCGCCTGTTACTATATCAGCTTTCTTTTTATCAAATAATTCAGCAAAATACGTAATATTGTCAAGTTTATAAAGGTCACCGGTATCATCTTTTCCATAGGAAACCTTGTAGTTGCTGCATTCTTTGAAAATACGATTAGATTTTTTCCAACCAGGTATATCATTATTGTATGGTTTTAGTGTTATACAATTAACTGTATCATTAGGTGTAATACAGTATCTTCTTCTATAAAAATTAAAGCATTCTATAAATCCTCCTGGACCTTCTGCGAGAGCACCGTAAGTTAAATTTTTATTATTAGTATCAATTATATTAAGATCCCTGCATATTTCCCACATCTTAAAAAATGATCTACTTATAGGATCATAATTAGCAACACCTAGATTAGTATTTCTATTTTTAATACAATGGTGTAACAATTCGTATTCATTTGATAATTTTTTACAAAAATCCCATATCTTAATATTATCTACTTCGTTTATCATATTTTTATATTTATTTAGTTTTTGATAAATCTTGTTATCTAATAGGTATTCGGGAATATGATCAGATATTTCAAGATTATATCTTGGTTTATCATCAATATGGTTTAGATGGATAATAGGTTTATTTAATAACTCCATATTAATATTCTGATTAATATTAAATTATAAGCTTTATATGATTACTTTAACAATAATAAAAAATTT
>Ga0163109_10003344_pt1 | contig 12261 bp, 9 predicted proteins | sample CRUFie1St13metaG_FD_108704 | JGI IMG/M metagenome (GOLD analysis project Ga0163109, IMG submission 108704) | Marine microbial communities from the Costa Rica Dome - CRUD Field 142mm St13 metaG | ecosystem: Environmental > Aquatic > Marine > Oceanic > Photic zone | place: Costa Rica: the Eastern... | reverse complement strand
TAGTATTTAGCTCTGGAAAGATATCCTGAAAATCCTCTCCAGGCATTTACATATACATTACCATAGTTTTGTTTGGGAATTCCTTTAAGTTGATGCCTTTTTACTATATTACCATTAATAAACAGATCTATATTGCGTTGTCTTACAGCTACTGTTAAATGGAACCATTTATTAAGTGGAATATTTTCTATATCAGCAAATTCACCTACATTTTTAAATGTATTCATGTATACACGAATCGCATTTTTCTTAGGGTGTAACCATATACCTGGAGCTCTATTAGGCCAAGATGAAGGATTTCCTTTATGCATGATATGCTTCCATTGTCCATATTTATATTCCCAATTATCAATAAATATCCACATAGAATAAGTAAATTCTAATCCACCAAATTCATTTTCTGATCTTTTAAGAGTAATAGCACTGTCTTTTGAAGGATCTTGTTCTAGTATTACTCTTTTAGTAGCATCTTTTGTTTCTTTAACAATCCATGGATTGGCAAGACTATATTTCTTAAGTTTGAAATATATTTTTTTTCCAAGTTCTATTGTTGCTACAAGTATAGCACAGATTAAAGCAACTTTTACAACTTTGGATACCATGCTGTCTCCATTTACAAAAGCCATTCCATTTTGAAATTGAGAATTAAGATTACCTGTTAAATTGGTAAACTGGCTTCCCATATTCCCAGTAATATTAGTAAATTGATTTGTTAAGTTATCCATATAATATATTATATATAAATATAAATTATCAATTAAGATTTAAGAATAAGTAAATATTAAATCTTAATTAAATTAATATGAGTTGTATGTTCATTTTATTTCATATCAGCACTAACTGAAAATTTTATTTTTGGTTTATTAGCAGATATAAATTGATCTAAATATTGGATTATATCAAACGCATTCGGTCCACTTCTATATAATTTGTATATTTCAGAAGGAGAGTAGGCTTGATTATAGTAAAATAAATTAGATAATTTGCCTGCGAATCCACCATCTTTACAAATATGGACATATCCTTTAGTTAGTTTAGGCACATTTTCTAAAGTGCAACTTCTTGTTAATTTACCATTAAGATATATATCGATTGTTTTATTAATCATAACAATAGCAACATGCATCCATCTCTGGACTGGGATATTAACAAGATCACATGGTTTTTCAGGTTTAAGATTATCTTTTTTACTGGAAGGATTCATATTTTTTTCATTACTTGAATAAGTATCAACTCTAACCATTAGATTATTTGTTTTAGGGTATAGCCAAACGCCTGGTGTTACTCTTTTTCCCTTATCATCTCCTACATGGAAAATATGTTTAGGTGTATTAAAGTTATGATTCCAATCATTTATGTAAATCCAGAATGAATAAGTAAATTCGTAACCTATATCAGAAGGTCTGATACGAGTTCCAGGAACTTTTAAGTATTCCATACCATTATGTGTTCCTTTTACAAGATAAGGACGATTTGTAATTGTGTTCTTTATATTTTTGTAAATCATATAGATTATTCCTACAACCACAGCGACTATTCCTAGTTTAATCATATTTCCTTTATTAACGTATGGAGGCATTCTAGATCTTAAATTAGATAGCACACCTCCCTCTCCAGATTGAGTAAAAGTATCCATTATATACTATATATACACTTTTTATTATTAAAAGTATATATACTTTATCTTATTATCAATAATTTCTAAATTATTAATTTAGAGGTTTTCAGAATTTCCGCCGAATGTTAATTTTCCAGCATTTTCTTTTTGTTCCTTACAGAATTTAGCAAATGATTGTTTTCTTCTAGATAATACTTTCTTTTTTTGTTTTAATTTATTATTTCTTTTAAATTTATACTCTTTAGCTGATGCCATTCCTTCTGATTTAATCATTTCTTTATATTTCTTTTTAAAACCTGCTTCATCACACAACATATATTCATCTGCTGGTAATAATTTGTCAAGTCCATCCGCTTCTACTTGGACTTTGAATTTAACTTTAGGGACAAATTTCGCTAATTGTGTTAATGATAAATCTGGAACTCTTGGTGGATTAGGTCCAAGATTATAAAATAGTCTTGCTGAACTAGGTGGAGAAACATTATTAAATACGGACAATTGGGTTATTCTTCCTCCAAATCCGCCTCCTTGATTAACATACATATTACCTTTATTCGGTTTAACAAACGATCCAAATGCGGTAGATCTTGTTAATCTGCCATCAATATACACATCAGCACCATTAGGATTAACCATAATATTTACATGTACCCATCTATTAAGAGGAATATTTTCAATTAAAGTTGAAAATTTATTAGTAGGATCTTTAATTGTATTGGGAACTTCTGGTGACAAAGAAACAAATTTGGATTCAAAAGAGTAAGCTACAAAATCATGATTTCTATCACCTCTTTTTCTAACAACTTTATCTCCTGGAAGATCTCTAGTTTTTACAAAAGCAAGTTCAGTAATGTAAGAATCATGGAGTTGATATCCTTTCTTCCCTTTAAAAACAAATCCATGACTTCCATGAGTTGAAGAAATATCTTTAAGTTCTGCTATTGTTTTATTCTTGTATTGTTTATAGTAGTGTCTTCTTCTGTATGAAGAATTAAATGATTTGAGAACTTTACCATGATTTAATTTGAAATTACCTTTTTTTCCTTTAAGATCATATCTGATAAGCATGTTATTTTTACCAGGAGTAAGCCATACTCCTGGCTGACAATCTGCTCCTTCTTCATCACTTCCTCTATGAACAATATGTTTCCATTCATTTCTACGATATTCAAAATCATCAATATTAATCCAAAACATCATATTATAGCTATATCCATCAGCTGGATCAGGAATATTAGATTTATCAATAGTTAAAGATTGTCTACCTTCTTGAGGTGAACGTATAAAAATTGGTCTTTCTTTTTGCCAAGTTAATAAGCTTCTGTAACCTTTGTACAATAAAACTAAACTAATTACAATAGCCAAACCAATAAATACTTTGCGATATATAGGTTGATTAATAGTTTCTAACATTTATATTATAATAAAATATTAAAATAAAAGTCAATATTTAATTATTAAATCTAAATAAATCATCGTTTAGCACATTTTACTTTCTTATTACTAGAATTAAAAAGCTTATCAGAGATCTTATCATAGAATTTTTTTATTTTAGTTAAATATGATGAATCTGATGGACCAGCTTTAAAATGACGAGCTGCTACGGATTTTGTAACTACGTATTTCCATGTAGTTATTTTACTGAGATATCCATCATATCCTTTATTTTCAGCACATATCAAGTCTTGATCAGAATCTATATTAGGAACATTATTAAGATATTTAGAAACGTATAGTTTACCATTAATCCATAAATCTACATTACGATTATCAATAGCAATTGTAACATTTAACCACTTTTGAAATGGAACATGTTTAAATGTAAGTGATTCTTTTTTACCACTTAGAGTAGGAATCTCTATTACTAAATAATTATTTTTTGGGGGCATAAATACTTCGAATTTACCTTTTCTTATAACATTTTTGTATTCCATAAATTTATAGTTCCAGTCTTTAACGTACATCCAAAAAGATATAGTTGATGCTATTCCATTATTATCCTCTGACAAAATATAATCATTAGATTTGAATGTCTGTTTATTAATCATATAGTTAGAGTTGGTGGTTATTATATTTCTTTTACCATATTTAATTCTGTCAATAAAATAAATTACAATAGTTATAGCAATGATAGCTGATATTATTAAAACCCTCTTACTTATCATTTATTATAATTAAATATAATTATATTAAATATTTAGAATATCATAATAATAATTATTCAGTATCTACGTCTACCTTTACGCTAAAAGATACTTTACCAAATAATCCTTTTATTGTATTATATAATCTCATATAATAAGGAGCTCTATTATTACCCATATTATGTAGTTTTTTTATTTGTGATACATTTAAAGCAGATGAAAACATTCCTAAAGATGAAATATTTCCACTGAAGCCACCATGTTTACATATATGAAGATCACCGTTATTTATTTTTGCGGAAGCTCTTAAAGATTTAGATATAACAAGATTTGAATCTATATATATATTTGCTATGTTATCCCTTATAGATACACCCACGGAAAACCATTTTTGGATAGGAACATCCTTCACTCTAACTACATCATTAAAATGTTTATTAGAAATATAAACAAGTAAATCATTAGTTTTCCCATCAATCCATATTGAAGGACATTGACTCTTTCTATGTATGTAAGGATTACCTTTAGTTAATACATGTTTAACTTTACCAAATCTATATTTAAGATCATCAATGTGTAGCCAACAAAATACTGTCATTTCGTTACCAGCTAAGGAATTAGGTATATCTTTTTGTTTTATACGCTTATATATTTTAGCATCTTTACCATTTTTAATAAAAAGTGGATTAGCTCTGTAGTATTGTCTTCTTTTATATATACGATAGCATAAGTATATTACTAATAAAATAGCTACACCTATAATTGAATATCTTACATAAGGTGATTTAAATTTTTCAGAAAATTGATCTATAGATAAATTGTCTAAGGATATGCTAGGCATTTTAAAAAAGCTATCTTCGGTATTTTCTGTAATATTGATTGGAGCTATATTTTCAATTGCTTCCATTTATATATATTTAGATTTAACTTTTAAAAAATGCTAATACTATTTTATAAATATATATCTATATTTTAGATGATTAGAAAACCAAAAATGTTACTATTTTTAATAATGTATATTTTATCAATACTGGCATTAATATATCCTATTATTTCAATTACACCATTATTATTTATTCGGAATTGATTTAAATATCCTTATATAATAAGCATAATGTTTATATCGTTAATTGTATTTTTACTAACTTTTTTTATAGGGATAGTTTTGTTTTATACATGTCATTTTTGTCTAGATATAAAGACTTTTGATAGTGGTAAACCTGGAAAAAATATTCTATTAATAGGAGGAACTCATGGAGATGAGCCTGCTGGAAGTTATGCCTTATTAATATTACAAAATTTACTTAAAAAAGGTAAATTACGTGTTAAAAAAGGAAAAATTACTATAATACATAACGTAAATCCATGCGGTTTATACTTAAATAATAGATATTACAGTGTAATAGGTAAAAACATAGATCTTAATAGAATGTATGGAAAAGGATTTCCTATTAACAATAAAATTGAAAAATTGATACCTGTAAATGATGTAATTATTGATTTTCACGAAGGTTGGGGATATATGATTCAAAGAAAAGGTTCTATAGGTTCATCTATTACATATTTAAATATTCCATTTAAACAAAAGTATAAATTAATTAATAAACTAAACTTAACTGTTACTGATGAAAAGAAAAAATGGGTTATAAATGATATCAAATTAGAAGTAGCAAATAGTTTAAGAGAATTAGCAATGCTCCATAAAAAAAAATATTTACTTGTAGAAACAACAGGGCAACAAAATGTCCAACCTTTACATGTTAGAATTAAACAAAGTAATATTATTATTATGCATTTTCTTAAACTATATGGAATTCTGTAACCTCGGTTGATATAATTATATTAATTATGATATAATTATATGTATTCTTCTATAGGTGAAGGAACAAGTATGACTAATTTCAGAAAAATAAGTCAAGCTAATAATTATAAAAATACTCTAAAAATTTATGAAGATACTAACATTAAAGGGCATATTCATCTTGAGGCAAGTTTTGTAAAAAATAATGGAATTCAAATCAGAAGTTTTTACATAGATCCGCAAAATATAGATAATATAATAAAATCTTTTAGAAAACATAATTTTCAAATAATAAATTCAGTAGACAATAATGTGTCAGTTATAAATCAGATAGAATCAAAAGTTCATCATCCCGAGTATAATAATAGAAATATGGCCGATTTTAGTAAACAAGCATTTAATAATTCTTTTAATGAAAAATTTTCTACTTAAAACAAAGTTGTAAAGTATAATTAGAATATATGAGTGGCAATAAAAATTATGTTTCTAACAATATTTGTCAAAATTGTGGTAATAAAGGACATCATATTAGAAATTGTATTAATCCTATAACAAGCATGGGAGTAGTTTTATACTACAGAGATAAGGACAAAATAAAATATTTACTTATTAGACGTAAAAATACAATAGGATTTGTGGAGTTTATACGTGGTAAGTATGCTATGAATGATGTTGATTATATAGGAGAACTTTTTAATGTAATGACTGAAAATGAAATCCAACTTATTCAAGAAAAAGAATTTTCATACCTATGGGAGTTCCTATGGATGGATAAGAGATTTAACAAAACAAATCAAAAAGTAAAGAGGGATTATGAAGCTGCTTATGAAAAGTTTCAAAAGATTAAAAAGGGATATGGTGAAAAAAACATATCTATTGATAATTTTATTAACAAAAAGCATAAATTTTATATCGAACAAGAATGGGGATTTCCTAAAGGTAGACGTAATTTTAATGAAAACAATTATGATGCGGCTATTCGTGAATTTATAGAAGAAACTAATATTAAAAAAACCGATTTTATCTGTTCTATTAATTCTAAGTGTTTCGATGAAACATATATTAGTTATGATAATATTCAATACCAGAATATTTACTATTTAGCAGAATACATAGGTAATGGTAATTTTTCAATTGATAAATCAAAACACGAGCAATTTACTGAAATAAGTAATATAGGTTTTTTTAAATATGAGGATGTGATTGATAAATTAAGAGATTACGATTTGGAAAAAAAGAAATTAATATCTAAAATTAATGACTTTTTAATTAATAAATAAAATTTTAATATTGTAATGTTATTAGATTTTTATAAAAAAACCCATGTATATTAATAATGGACACACCTTTAAAACCAGTAGATATTATTCTTGCTGATTATTCAGCATCAAAAAAAGAAGATAGCAATTTTCAGTTCCCTAAAAATAGTGTGTATGAGGAGTTTATGGATTATCATCAGGATAAACTATCTGAATTTACTCATGAAAATAAGTTATCATATCTTTTTAATAATATTAATATTACAACTAAATTTATTAATACCTTAACTTTATCAACAGATAGAAAAGCCTGTGAAATAAATATAGATGTTCTTAGACAATTAATTGAAAAATTTATGAAACAACAAATGGAAGTAATTGATAAAGACGCATTTAACTACTATCCTGATGTAAATGACGCATATTTTAATCAAAAGCTTTCAAGTAAAACCGAATTTCAATCAACAAAGTTACCTTTAATTCTTAAGGAACAAGTAAAAGATAAAAATTTCAAACTTAGTAATGCCCAAAGATTTGCCAAAAATTTTATATCAGAGAATACACCTTATAATGGTATTTTGCTGTGGCATGAAGTAGGTGTAGGAAAGACCTGTGCTGGAATAAGTATAGCTGAAAACTTTCGTAATAAGATGCATGCTAATAGTAAAAAAATATTAATTTTGACACCTTCAGAAACATTACAGCAAAATTGGTCTGATGAAATATTTAATATCGAAAAAGAATTAATTAATCGACAATCAGACGAACCTGTTAATGTTCAGTGCACTGGAAATACTTACGCAAGTAAATTTTCCAATGTAAATGAAGATAATTTTATTCAAATTAAGAGGCAATCAAAAAAATATATATCTCAGTTCTATCAACTTCTGAGTTATAATAAACTTGCTAAATCAGTTGAATTTAATATTAAGCAACAATCATGGAATAAAATTAACAAACAGAAAGCTGTTATAGATTATATTAAGAATGAATATTCCAACAGATTAATTGTAATGGACGAGGTTCACGTTACTCGTGAATCCGACGAATCATCAGGTAATAAGATAGCTGTCCAATATATAGAACTTATAGCAAGATATGCTGAAAATACTAAGATTGTTTTATTAACAGCTACACCTATGTACAATATATCAAGTGAGATTGTATGGCTTATGAATATATTATTATTAAATGATAAAAGAGCACCTCTTAGAGAATCAGATATCTTTCAAAAAGATGGAATCCGTATTAATGTTGACGAAGATGGTAGTGAAAATACAGCATTAAATTTATTAATAGAAAAAACAAGAGGTTATATTTCATATGTAAGAGGGAGTAATCCTATTAATTTTCCAATTAGATTGGATCCAGATGATAACGGTGATAATATTTATACTCCTTCGCCTACGAGGGAAATAGTAGGAGGAACAACCCAAGATATTGATGAAAGCACACTTGATGTTCCTATTAAAAATATGAAATTTTTTAAAAATAATATGAGTAACTGGCAATGGAAAAACCTAAGAAAATTAATACTTTATAGTGATGAAGGAACCTTTGCTTCGACGGGATTTTCCCAAGTTCCTATAAGAGCATCTAATATTATATTTCCTAGTTATATGGATATAAATAAAGAATATCCCACACGAACAAGCGGAATAGAGGGAGATAATGGATTTGATGGATGCTTTACTTATGATAAATCAGATCAAAAATACGAAATGGTAGATTTTGCTAAAAATATAAATAATAAAAACACAAAAAGTTTTTTAGATAAGTCTAATCTTTCCCAATATTCCAGAAAAATGAATAATATAGTTAAAGCATGTCAAACTAATAAAGGAATAGGCTTTATTTTTTCTCAATATCTTAAGTCTGGGACAACTATAATGGCTTTAGCATTAGAACAAAATGGATTTGTGAGATATTTGGGTAATGATATTGAAAAGAATTTATTAAAACCAGAAGTACCTAAAGGTGATAAATTTTGCGCACGTCATTTAAAATACTATAAAGATCTTACTGAATCCGAAAAAAGTAATTTTGTTCAGGCAAGATATATATTATTAGATGGATCAGTTTCTAAACCTCAACTTAATCAATTGATAAAAGAATGTCGCGGAGAAGGAGATGATCCTAATCTTGAAGGAGAACATATTAAAATTGTTATAGGTTCAAGAGTTACTGAACAAGGTCTTTCATTACATCGAGTTAGAGAGGTTCATATAATGGATCCATGGCATCATCTTAATCAAATGGCACAAGCTACAGGCCGCGCTGTTAGAAATAAATCTCATATAAAATTGCCAGAAAATAAAAGAAATGTTACAATACATCTGCATATATCTGCTTTGCCTAAAAATGTATCGGAAAAGGATAAAGGTATTGAAACTCCTGATGAACGAATTTATAGAAAAGCTTTTAATAAAAAACTTAATATGGCAAAAGTTGAAAGACTAATAAAAAAGAACGCAGTAGATTGTAAGTTTAATAGATTGGGTAATATATATTTAGAAGAATTTTATGAAGATATAGATCCAGCTATAAATCCTTTATCTCAGCAAACTATTATTGACTCAAAAGGTAAACAAAGACAAATAACTTTATATGACAAAGATGGTTCAATTAATTGTGATTTTGAATCATGCGATTATCATTGTTATAATGATAACAACAATGATCAACTTATTGAGGTTAAAAGTAATAATGATACCAATTCTCTTGAATTTTCATCATATGATATTCAATATATTGAAGAATTTATTTTAAATTTATTCAGAGAAACATTTGCGTTGTATGAAAATGATATAATTGATATAATAGTAGATCAATTTAAAAGTTCAGGAACACCTGAATTAGATAATGATTTAATTTATCTTGCTTTAGATAATATAGTTAAAAATAGAGTTCCTACAAAAGATATTTATGGAAGAAGCGGTTTTGTAATAAATAGAAACAATATATATATTTTTCAACCGTTTGAATTAGAAGATGTACATATACCTATGTTATATAGATATATACCTAATTTGATAATTCCTGAAAAAACAACTTTACCTAAAATTTCTGAAACTCTAAAACCAAGCCGTAAGATAAAATTTAAGCCTCAAAAAAAGGATAAAACTAAAAGTAAAATTACTGTGAGTATTGAAAAAAAATGGAATACTTTAAAATCAAACTTAAACCCATATATAGCTATAATTAATATTTCACCCCAATTCCGTCTTTTAATATCAAAATCACCAATAATGCAGGTAACAGATGAACAAAAATTAATTAAACAAAACCTAATTAAAATTATGATGATTTACCAATTAGAAAATACATGGACATCTTATGAAAGAATGCTGTTACTTAAATTAATAATTGAGAATAAAATTCAAAAAATATCTCTGAATAAAGCTGAAGATGTTCTTGATTATGAAGAAGCCTTATTTAATTATTATAATAAAAGTAGTACTGGATTTATTTTAACAGCTGACAATTTACCTAGTTATGATAGTCCTAATCACATAAAAGGTTTCCGATTTATTATAGACATTCCTGAACCTAAACAATATATATATCTTTATGATACTTCTGAAAGAAAACTAAGAGATATGACATCATCATATAGTGAATATTTATTTAATCAATTAGATATACCTCCAAACGAATCAACTCAGTATGGTTGGTTAGAAAGTAAGAAGAAAAAAGGAGAATCTTTAGCATCAACAAAGTTATTTTTATTTTACGATAAAGATAAGAAAGATAAGCAATTAAAAGGTAAAAAACATATTAAAAAGGGTGGAATTTGCGGACAAGTTGAGGGAGCAAGAAGTATTAAGGATTTAATCAATTTTATTGTAGAATTAATTTTAGACAATAAAGAATTATTTAAGGGTTTTTTTGAACATTCTGACACCTTGGAAAAAAAATCACTAACTTTAGAATTTACAGAGATAAAAAAACTAGCTAAATTAGATAAGGATGATCTATGTTTACAAATTCAACATATTTTGAGATATATCGATTATTTTTCGAAAGAAACTAACAAAAATAATAGAGCTTTTTATAGTTATGAAGAAAGATTACTACAAAATATTTTAAAATAATAAAGAAAAACTTGATAATAAATATTTATAAATTAATAATAATATATATTAAATGGACGAACGAGTACAATCTTTGTTTATGAAGCAATCTTTCACACTAAAAGAAACTATTCATCCTAATGAACTAAATGATATTGATACTGATAATTACGATGAAAGTATTAATTCTTTACTATTAAAAAAAATTAAGGATAAAATCGGAAATAGATGTAACAAGTATGGATTTGTGGCCAAAGATTCAATCACACTTTTAAGTCGTTCTGCGGGTTCAATTAATACGAGCCATTTTAATGGAGATATGCATTTTAATGTAATAGTTCAGGCAAATGTATGTCAACCAACAGAAGGCAATAAAATTATTTGTAAAGTAATAGGAACAAATAAAATTGGTATTTTTGCAGTAGCAGAACCAGTTCAAGTAATTGTCGCAACTGCTCATGAAGAAAATACAAACATATTTCAAGAAATTAATCAAGATGACAAAATTGAAGTAGAAATTATCAACTTTAAGTTTAAGTTGAATTCTGATAATATACAAGTTATTGGAAAATTTATAAAAAAAATTTAGATATAATTAGTTAATATCATATTTATATTTTTTCTCATATATATAATATATAATGAAAGGATACGAACAAATCACCAATCCTGCCACTGGACGTAAAGTTTCAGTATACGGAAAAACTGGACAAAAAATCATTAACAGTTACATCAACCACGCACAATCAGGTGGTGACGCCACACCTCATATGGGTGCCCGTCCCGCAAGAAGAACTCAAAACATCACACCTGAAATCTTAGCAGCTTCCCAACGCCAACTCGCTGACCGCAGCCAAGGTGGACAAGCCGTAAGAAACGACCCCGCTGCCCAACACGGACACGACCAAGGACCCGGTCCATTCCAGGCAGTATCATCCATAGAATTAAAAATGGTAGGCCCTGTCGCTCAAAACCTTCGCCCAAGAGCAAGAGGCACTCGCGCTGAACGCGATGCAGGTATCGAAAGAGGTCAACCTGTAGGACCATACTGGCCAACTATTGTAGGCACAGGTGGAGCTCCCGACAGAGATCTCCTTGATTCACCAAGTATGGCTCAAATCTTACAAACTAACACAACCAACAAAACTAAAGACCAAGTCAACTTCTTATCTGAAGCCGGCACTGTATCTCAAGCCGAAAAAGACGCCATTGAAGAAGCTATGAAAATTGGTGATGGTTCAGGTTTCATCGATTTCCCAGGACTCAAACTTTTATTCCGTGGTGTATTATACGATTTCTTAATGCGTGACGGTAAAATCATCTTCCAATTAGAAAAGAACGATGATGTCCACTCAAAATGCCAAAC
>Ga0163109_10003343_pt1 | contig 12263 bp, 7 predicted proteins | sample CRUFie1St13metaG_FD_108704 | JGI IMG/M metagenome (GOLD analysis project Ga0163109, IMG submission 108704) | Marine microbial communities from the Costa Rica Dome - CRUD Field 142mm St13 metaG | ecosystem: Environmental > Aquatic > Marine > Oceanic > Photic zone | place: Costa Rica: the Eastern... | reverse complement strand
GATGCCGTTTGTCTTGCCTTCTGGGTGGCATTCCCGATCAATAAAGAACTCAAGCGCGCCGCCACCGTTTACAACCGCCTTCACGGCCTCGCCAAACTTCTCGGAAACCCCTGTTGTGTCCACTGAAGGGGCATCCATGTTCAAAGACCACTCTCTGACGCCGCACACAACTTCCCAGATGTATCCCTTGGATGGAGCGCGGTCCTGAATGTCGGCGTTGGCGTAATCGTCAGACCCTGCCAAGGGAGCTTCAAAATCCGGGGCGTTCCGGCAAACGCTCATGCCCGTTTCTTCATCGGTGAAATCTGATTGGGAATAATCCCCATAGGCCGGCAGGCATTCGGCCACCGCGTTGTTGTAGGTCGCGCTTCCATAGGGTCCAATCACGATCGGGCCTCCTACAGAGGCCAGGTCCACCCGGTCGTCGGCGCAACCACGCAAAGCCCCGCACCGCGTCGTATAGAAGCTGACGTGGTCCAGTCCGCTGACGTGGATGTAGTAATCAGCTTCGGGATCTTGCGGGATTACCCCACCGCCAGGGATGCTGTCGCCGGCCTGGGCATAAAACCCCGCGTCATCACCGAAGTCACCATCCGGGAAATCCATCCCGCTGCCCTTGTAATAAGCCGCTTCTTCCGTTTGGCAGTGGGAGCGGTTCGGTCCGAGATACCACCGGCTGCCGCCATACATCGCCCAGCCTTCTGGCTTGATTGGCCAGCCGTCCACATAGATGGGAAGCCCTACCCCTTGAACTCGATCGCCACTGAGATACCCCTCTTCAATGTCTAGGAGTTGATTGCTCTCAGGATCAAGAAGCTCTTGCGCTGAATAAAGGATCGGGTCCGGAGCTTCGCGTTTGAGGATCAGCCGCCCGCCGCTTCCTAGAACTGGCATGGCTCACCACCTCCCATCAATTGAGCCGCAGGCTTGAAACGCAATGTTGATGGCCTGAGCTGCACCCACGCTGATCGGGTGCGACACGTTGGTCAGGAAGCCGTTGAATTTGAACCGCGTTGGCATTCTTCGGATGCGGTTGCTGCTGAACTGGTTCGCATTGCTCATATAAATATCCGTCTCTTTGATCTCGTTCAGATCAACGCCCCGGCGATTGAAAATGAAGGTCAACTCCGTTCCACCTTGTGCAGGGTCGTTGTCGAAGATGCTGTTTAGAAGCTTGACCAACTGGGCATCGTTTGGCTGATACAGGCACGTTGCTGTGCCGTTAGCGCTTCTGATGCCTGGCCTGTAATTGCGGTCGTAATCCGCCAGGGAAGTTGTATCGATCAGCGGGCGATCGACAGTGATTGACCAGTTACGGCACTTCGAAATTTTGCGCCCCTCGTAGCGCAGCTCACCATCAGCACCAGTCAGAACGGTCATGATTCTTCCTCTTACAGCAAGAATAAGGAGTCAGATTTGTTCAAAAATTGCGGCGGAATGTTGTCGCGTTTCGGAATGTCGTCGCCGTTGTCCAGGAACAGCCCGCAATACAAGTCCTTGCTGGGGAGTCGGGTGGAAGCTGTGGGGAATGGATTTGGCGGATCATCCGGAAGTGGGGTGATTGCATAGCCGTAGCGCTTCAGCGTTTTCAAGCTGATGTTCGTCAGGGTGGCGCCATCCCGCAGCGCCCTGGCCATCACGTCCCGCGTGCCTTCATATCGCCGCACGCCATAACCTTTGACCACCTGATTGCGGTCATCGCTTGCCCAGTGGCCCTGGTTGGGAAGAGGCTCTCCCCTCCAACCGCGCAAAATCATGGCCTGGGCGTTGGTCATGCTGGTTTCCTTCTCATAGGCATCGACCGTTTCTGGATAGATCGTTTTCGAGATGTATCCCAGGGAAGGCCCGTCGTCTTGATCCATCCCCATGTGGGTGTTGATTTCTGCGATGTTCCACCAACAGATCCCCAGGCCATGGAGAAGCTCGTGCTGCCAGACGTTCCGCCAGGTGTTGGCGATCAACTCGTCGTTGTAATTGGGGTTGACCCCCATCTTCAGCCAGACGGCATTGGTGAAAGCGTTGTCACCTGACCCACCCATCTGCACGTATTGGGTGCCGAAGTAGCACCATGCAACAGCTGGATAACCGGGTACTTCTTCAAACTCTCTGATCTCAATCGGCCCGCCGGTGTATCCCGAATTGAAGGCGATGTATTGGGACAGGTTGTCCATCGCGTCTTGCATGTATCCACGGTGGAATTCCGGGACGATGTCCGGGACACCAGCAAAGAGCGCCGTGGGGTTAGGCGTCGGATCTGGGTCTGGGTCTGGTGACGGGCAAGGGTCTTCTGCTGGCTGGTCCGGGGCACGGTCATGGTTGACCTCTCCCATCACGTACTGGCCTTCGGCAAAGACGGACTCCGTGCCGTCGCACCGTTCTTCGATGGTGATGTAATTCTCAGCGTCAACGCCGACGCCGCTCTGCACGGTGTTGATCCAGCGGCGGCTAGGGCCAAGGCGGTTCCCGTCTGCATCGCAGGGGAAGCACCAGATGTCATCCATATACCCTTCGTCTTGCGTGAGCGGCCAATCCCAGCCGTACAGCGCGTCTTCGATGTAAAGACGCCAGCGGTTGTTCCCGGTCAGCATCCGCCGAATGCTGATGATTGGGTTGTTTGATCTGATCTCTTGATAGAAGGGGTCCGGATCCGGCGTGGGATCTGGGGTTGGATCTGGGTCTGGGGTCGGGTCTGGGGTTGGCGTTGGCGGCGGTGTTGGATCTGGGACTGGCGCAACGTATGGATCTTCCGGTTTGCTGATTTGTGCTTCAACGTTTTTGATCTCCAGGCGGCCCACTAAATCGACTTTGACCTTCGACCAACCGGCCTGCACTGAGGTCACTTTGGGCTCTGTTTCCCAATGCCATTCCAGGCCACAAGGGAAGAGGCCTTTTTTCATTCCCGCAAAGTATTCCTCCGGCACCTTCACACTTTTGTAGTCGCCGTATCGGCTATACCAACAATCAAAAAACATCTGAACCTGCTCATCTTCACACTCAAATTCCAGGCTCAGTTTTGAATCAAACGGCTTACTTCCATACAGTCGAGTGCTTCCAGCCCCTGAAAGAGAGTTGTATCTTTTGGTGGCAAAGCTGCCGGGGTTATAGCTCCTGCTTTTTGGTGCTAGGGCAGGAAGGCTAATCACTGATGCGCCCGGAAATTACAAATTCATTATCCCCAAAGCTGCTAGCTAGAAGCGACTTGTCCTGACCATCGACTGGCCAGTAAATGGCTTCGATGTCCACGTTGCCATCCTGATCGAATCCAACTGATTGGATTTTGTAGGCCTGGGCTTTTGTCTCCTTATCCGCCAGGCAGAACACCGCACCCCGTGCCGCGCTTCGACCGTTTTTGATCACCAGCTCTTCTTCTACAACCGCCCCACCGTTCCAAAGGATCACGTCATAGGTGCCATCACTCATCGGCGGCCAGCTGACAACGGTTCCGTTTTTCATGACGGCGCCATTCTTCGGCTGCTCATATCGCAGGGTCTCTAGCCCGATCTTGATGATCGATCCAACCTGAAGCGTGGCCTCACTTGGCAGCGTTTTGAAACTCACCACGTGATTGACGTACTTCCGTTGCAGGCACTCGAACTTCGCCCGATCAATCGCGTGCCTCTGTGTGGTGGCGAAGCTTGATAGATCGATCTGAATCACCGGCGCTGATAAGGGTGTGCTCTGCCTTCTCACGGTCAGCTCACGGATCTGGGGGAACAGACCGCGTTCATTGGCGAAGCCCCGCTGATAACGCTCCTGCCGCCACTTCACGCTGACGATCGGCTCTTGCCTTTCCTGTGTGTCCAGATAGCTCAGGTTGAAGCTGTCATCGAGGATGTTCCCGCTAGTGAACATCGCCGCAATGGGCTCCGGCGCGGGCTCATCACCATCGAAGGTCAGGGCCGGTTTGAGCATGAACTTGCCGCCGCTTACGCCCAGGTCCAGCAAGAAGTCCCTTGCTCGATCCGCCCCCCAGCTTCTGAGGTTGATCTTGCTGCTGATTGCACCATCGAAGTAATAACGGCGATTAGCTGTCCAGACCGCAGCAGCGTCGAAGCTTTTCTTGTCGATTTGCTTGTCGTTAAAGACTTCCCCTGTTCCGTATCGGTCATTGGTGAACAGGTCGTAAAGCACATCCGGGAACCGGTGCGAATCAATCACGCCCCGTTCGCAGTACACACTCAGCTGATCCAGCGTGTTCAGCTCCCGGCTGCTTCGGATGTTCAACCCCAGAACTGAACAGTCGCGATAGCTAGGCGTCTGGTCGTTTTCGGTGATGACGTTGACGTATGCAATCGAATGCTCCGGCTGCCCATCAGAGGAAGACTGGACAGAGTCATAAATGAAGTTCTCGGCCAGCCGCGCCCAGCCGTCCACGTAGCAGTGATATTCCGGGTCGTCGTGCTCTGAAACCCCCAGCTTCGTGACGTAATCACCAGAGACTGAGCCAACCTGCACACGGAAGCCACTGCCACCGATAGAGCCGGCCTTGCGCAATTTCAGCCAGGTCCCGACTTCATAGTTTTGGCCCTGGGGAGCTGTGCCGGGATAGGTCACCGCCGTGACAGCCCCGCCCTCAACAGTCACATCAGCGAAGACGTAACCCTCACCGGTGTCATCGCCGTTGTCCTTCTCCAGCTCCAGGTGCCGCCACGTGTCGCCGTTCCTGGGCTGGTCGTAACCACTGCCAGGTTCAAACTCACCAAACCCCGTGACCCCGCCGGTAAACACGTTTGGGTTGCAGAAGCTTTTGATCAGGAATTCTGCGTGGGTGCGCTCGACCTTCACTCCGTTGCCCTCCACCGCTATGTCGGAATCGAGCACCGAGAAGGTTTCCTCAACGTGAGGATCCATCACATACAGATCCCCGGTGGCCTTGCCTGAACGGATCTCCCAGGCCGTTATCGGCATGAAGCGCATCTCACGCCTCACGTTGCTGTTGAACTTGAAGCGCAGGTAGTTGTAGACATTGACACCAGTCGCTGAGCGCACCCCGTAAAGGTTCTTCAGGGGGACAAACTCATTACGGCTGATGTCCCGGATGCTGATCCGAAAGAAGCTGTAGCGCGTATCGCTGGCGGTGTATTTGCCGGGCTGAATGTCCTTCCGATAGGTCGAGTCATTGGTGTCGTTATCGGAGCCAGACATGCCGCCGCAGAATTCCGCATCGACGTAGGCCTGATATGACCCGGAAGGGTATTTGTCCCCGGCCTTGAATTCGCGAGTGATCAGGCCACTGAAGGCTGCAATGCCTGAGGATTTAACGCTGAGGTTCGAGCGAAACCCGATTTCAATCGTCCGTGACGGACGCTCAATGCATAGAGCACCAACACTGAGGCGGAAGGCGTGGCTGTATGCCGAACCAATCACCCCCATCTGAGAGTCCGGCCCCATACCCCCTACGAAATCAGGCGATTCATTCTTCGATTGATATCGCGCATCTTCGTCGTAAATCGGCGCCAGCCTTGCTTCAGACCAGAGGTGAACTTCGCCCGGTTCGACGACTTCAAACTCAGCAGTGACATCAACACCATCCCCATCGAAATCAAGATCACTGATGAAGGGCTCCGGGGTGCGTTTGGTGCAAATGGCTATGGCGCTGCCGACCTTGTAAAGGTCTCCGATGTTGATGCGTTCATCGAAGGTCCGCTGCCGCGATGCAATGGTGTTGGCAACGTCATCGGCTTTCAGCTCGGAAGGTTGTTCCCCGCCCGAGCTGGATCCATCTTCCGTGAATTCCGCATCCTCTGAGGTGCGGAAAATTTTGTAGGTAAGGGTCTCGCCCTTGCGGACGCTGGTCAGGCCTTCGGTGCCAACAAAGCCGGCCCTGGTCGTGAACGTGTAGGACTCCTTCTCCCGCCTGGCGACCTTCTCGTTACTGGCCTGACGCTCAAACGTCTGATCATTGCGCTGCTGCCATTGGGTCAGCGGATTCCACGCTTCCCCGATTTTGTATCCAAGGTTATTTCCGATCGAGGCGTAACAACCAAACTCCCGCTGGTTGCTGGGAAGAACGGCCTGGCAGAAATCATCACGGCCCAGCACCGCGTAAATGTCGTTCAGATTGCCGGCGATAGCGCCGGGGTCGTTTTCAGGGCGAACACCAACTTCGTAGTCCTGCTGATCAATGCGCCCTCCTTCAGCCTTGTAATAGATGGAGATTCGGCCAGCGTCTGACTGCCCCAGCTGATAGGCCGAAAGCGTGTTGTTCCCGAGTGCCGTTTGCTCAAGGTCCAGCTTCAGGCCCTCTGCACCCTCACTGACCAGGAACAACCCTTTGAAGAACTGGCCGCCACCCACGCTCAGCAACTGAGACCAGAGAAGGTTTGTGTTGACCCTTAGCCCGCCATACCCGTTCTCCCTTTTGGCGTAGATGATCGGGATGATCGATCCCATATCGACCACGTTCTGGATTGAATCGAAACCGGACTTCGGCGTGAACTTGTCGCGCCGGATGATGTCCTGGCCTTCAATCGTTGACTCATCAACACCGGTGGCGGTCTCTTGCTCCGGCTTTGGTGCCAGTAGGTAGCTAATCCCTGTAAACAGGGCGCCAATGGCTAGCTGGATGGCAACCGTCGCCCAGAAGCCAAGCGCGACAGGCGAGCCAGGCCGGATCTGGCTGTAGTCCTGGCAGGCTTTGCAAAACGCCCGATATTCCTTCTCGTCCATGCCCGTCAGGGCCATGATCTCCCGGTCCTGGGGAAGCAGGACATAACGGCGCTGCGGACTAATGCTCATGCCTACAGCAACAGAATCTCACCCGTAGAAGGCATTGCCCCCACAAGCGTTTCAGTCAATCTACGGCGGGGAACATCAGCTGAAATGGCATCCATGGGGCTGCTCAATCTCATGCTGATTCGTGCCAGGTCGTGATCGAAGCCAACTGCCATGAACGTGTCATTCATAAAGTTTGACTTCTCAATCAGGGTCTCAGGGTTAAGCCAAACGGTCTTCACCTCAACGATCCATTTTTGATCGGCGGCTTCTTTGCACATCGCCAGGGTTAATTCATTGACCGGCCAGACAAGCTGCGAATCAACGTTGCCCCCCTGAAGATCAGTCGTGCTGCCTGAATAACCGAAGCCGCTGAACATGAAATCCTTTCCATCCCAGCGGCGCGACTCACCAACAAAGAAGTTCTGGAACCGCCAGAAATCGTTGATCTCAATGAAGGTGCCAATCGCAATCGTCATGCCATACCAACCTTCTTGCGCTGCGCAGGCCTGTTCTTCAGGTCCCGCATGGTGTTGGCCTGGGCTTGCTTCGTGGCACCCATCACGCCCCGCTCAAATTCGTCTGTGGTGACGTAGCTCTGCTCATTGATCACGACGCTTTCATATCGGATATCAAGCGGCGCAGAAGCAAAGGCAACGCCGTCTTCCGTGGCGGAATAGAACGAATCCATCCGATCCGTCTGGAAGTTGGTGAGCATCGTCTCTTGATTGGAGACCAGCGAATCGCTTGCCTGAGCGAAGTAATCGGTGGCCGCTGATGACTGGAACACCTGGCCGAAGTTCTGGCCACCACCACCGCCTGCAGCCGCTGCACCAATACCGAAGGCACCACCGCCGCCGCCGCCGGTCTGCGGTGTAGGCGTTACCCCGATCGGAATGCCCATGGCCTGCAGCGCTTTAAGGATCAGCGCCTTCGCAATCATCTTCGTGGCCATGGCGATGTATTCCTTGCCGATCTGGGCAAACATCTTGCTGAAGCTCTCAGCAATGTTTGCGTTACCGGCGATCACACCATCGACAATTTCATTGAAGGCCGTGGCTAAGCCGTTCTCCAGGCTCACCACCATGTCGGCAATCTGGCTTTGTGTGTCTTTCAGTTCCGCATTTAGTTCCGTCGCGTATTTGCGAAGCGGGTTGTTCTCCAGTTCTTTGAGCTGTGCGGCGCGTCTGATTGCATCGCGGGTGCGGTCTGCCTGTACTTCAACGCCTCTCAGCGCATCTTCAAACACCAGAACATTGCGGGCAGCATCGATGTAGGCCTGGGAGCCGACCTCGCTTTCTTCCATCAGCCCACGCTGAGCGTCAAGAAGCTCGTTTATGAACCCGAGTCTCTCGGCGTGTTCTCGCTCAAATTCGTTGAGCTGCTGCACCATCTCGATGTATCCCGAGTCGGCGCCTTCGGCCTCAAGCTTGAGCTTCTCAGCTAATGCATCGTTGGATGCCTCAAGAGCCAGAGCTTCATCGGCGTAGATCTTGTTCACCTGGGCGGTGAAGAGCTGACCGTTGAGGGTTGCCATCAGCTGGCGTTGCTGCATCAGCGATTCGTATTCAGCCTTCAGCCGATTAACGGCGATGCCCTGTTCCCTGATTGCGTTGGCGGCCTGCTGCTGTTGCATGGGGTCAACCGCTTGCGCTGCGGCCTCCTTCAGCAAATTGAGTTCATTGATTGCTGAGTTGGATTCGTTCTGCAGCTTCCGCAGGTCGTCATCAATGCCGTCCAGCTTCAGGCCATCAGCAAGGCCGAGGATCTCTTTTTCGATATCCGTCAAGCCAAGCTTGAAGATGTCCAGTTGCTTCTCAGTTAGTGCTTTGCGGTTCTGGAATTCTTGCTCCTGCAATTGGATGGCGTAATCAAAGCCTTCTTTCCTGAGCTTCTGCTCAAATTTGAACTGGTCTTCTGCAAGGCGTTTGGCCAGGTCATCGCCTTTGCCTCCGCCTTTGTCTGTCCCTTTGTCTGTCCCTTCGTCTGTCCCCTTAGTCCCGGCAGGGGGTTTGGTTTGGTCTTTCACGTCAGCGGCAGGACCTTTGGTTTTCTCCATTGATTTGTTGAACGCTTCTGCGGCTGCCGTGCCGCCACGCGCTACAGCACTTTTCAATGCACCGAATCCATTCAGCGCCTTCTGCAATGCGACGCCAATGGTTTTCTCAATGTTGACCCCAAATATCTTCTCCAATAAGAAACCAATTGGAGATAAGACGCGAAGCGTAAAAGCAATGATCTTGCTTAATCTTTCAACCCAAGTAGACCCCAGGGAGTTCAATAAATTGGTCCACAATTTTTTGAGGTTATCAAGCACACTCTTGAAGAAATTTTTGAATGTATTAAATACATTCCTAATGGCGTCAATTTGTGTCTGGAATCTGTTGTAGATCCTGGTTGTTAATTCAGTCCATAATGCGCTTAACGTGCCTGTCCATAAAGCCCATGCATTTTGAATTGCGCCGATAACACCTAGGACAAAAGTCCTGACGCTATCGATTGCAATCTTGATGCCCTTGGTCACTTGCTTCCACGCAAATTCAATTTCATTGACAACATCGTTCCAGGTTTTGCCTAAGAAGTTAATTAGGTCGTTCCATTCTTTCTTCGCGTTGTTAAATAGCGCCCCGCCAAACTCTGCGAAAAATGCCCCGACAGCATTAGCCGCTGCAACCAGCACCTTCACGGTGGCATCAACAGCATTGCGGAAGGGCTCGATGTTTTTGTAGGCCAGCACCAACCCAGCGACCAGGGCGCCGATCGCCAGCACCGTCAGCGTGATCGGTGACAACAGGAAGTTGACTGCTGCACCTAGCAAGCCAATTCCGACCGTGGCGATTTTGCTCACCGCTGCGGCGACGGTAAGCGTCGATGTCACCGCTAGAAGCTGAGTCTTGAGGAACAGGAGTCCTGAGGCCAGCAACAACACGCCCACACCCAACGCCAGGATTCCCAGCGTCAGAGCAGAGACAACGGTGACCACCTTCCTGATGGGTCCAGGCAATGCATTGAAAGCCTTGACCAGGCTGAACACCACGCGGGCAAACAGCTTGAAGACACCCTCCAAATCTTTGAAGGCTTGTGCCTTTAGATCCTTTTGCAGATTTGCCAACCGATCGGCCACGTCCTTGTAGCTGCCCGACAGGTCATCGATGGCGCGTTCTGCCGTACCCGATGCCTTCCTCTGATTTTCAATCAGCTCATTCAGCCTTGGCAGATCTTTCAGCAGCTGCTGAATGGTGGTTCCGGCCTCTGTGCCAACCAGCTTCAGCAGATCTTCCTTGCTGGTGATTTTCGAGAGTTCCTTCAGCGCTCCCTCTAGGCCTTCGGATTCGATCGTCGATGCATTGAGTGTTGAGCCGTACTTCGCAAGGATCTTTTTGCCCTCCTCTGTTGGTGCCGCCAACTTGGCCAGGGCGGACCGGAGGCCGGTTGCTGCAACTTCAGCCTGTGAACCCTGCACCGTGGACAGTGCAAGGGCCGCATTGACTTCCTCCAGGGAGACACCTAGAGAAGACGCGATTGGCGCCACCTTGCCGATATTTCGGGCGTATTCCCCGATCACGATTTTGCCGTCGTTCTGCGTTTGAACGAATTGGTCGGTGAGCTTCGCTGCCCTCGCAGCATCAAACCCATAGGCATTGATCACCGTTGTCAGGCCATCAACGGCGGTGGTCGTATCTGTGAAGCCGGCTTTGCTGAGCTTGATCGATGCATCGAGAACGCTTGACACGTCCGCAGCTCCGGAGATGCCAGCGGAAAGAAGCTGATAGGCCGCTTCATTGGCCTCGATGACATTGGTCAGTCCGTCGCTTTCTCTGACCGTTTGTTTGATCGCCTCACTGACTTCAGGGAAGGAATCCTTGGCAAGGGTTTTGACGGCGCCTTCTGCCTGATTCAGTGCTACCCCCACTTGAGACAGCTCTGTAATCAGACGCTGCGCCCCGAAGCCAATGCCTAGCCCTGCTGCCGCTGCGACAAAACCATTGAAGTTCGCGGCACCTGCCTTGAGCTTCTGATTGGTTCTATCAATCTCTAGTTGTATCCGTTTGAACTTTGGGGAAGTTTTATCTAAATTTGCCTGCAGGCTTTGCAGCTTCTTGATGTACGCCGTCTGACCGGCAATTGTTTCTTTGTATCGACTTGAAAGAACAGAAAGGCCCTTCTCAAACCCGTCTAAAGCTTTCTCTGCATCGTCAACTTCCTTGTCGAATTTGGTGAACTGAGTCACCAATTGCTTCATCGACTGGATGGCCTGCTGCACTTGCAGCGACAGGCTGACTGAATACTGCGTGCTCATAAGCCAGCCTATCGACGGTTTTTCCTAGCCCTCTCCTCAGCTTTTTTCTCTTCTTCTTGTCTCCAAGCGTAAAAGGCGTTCCAAATATGCAACTCTTCCATGGTGATCCGCTCTTGCAGTTCCCCCAACGTGTAGCCGAGCTTCTCGCAGAGAATCAGCTGCAGCGTTAGCTGGCCGTCCTTCTGGAGTTGGGGGATGAGCTTTTTGGGGTGACGTTGATTTCAATCTGGCCACCTTCCTCGTCCACCTCTGTCAAGCTGTCGCGGAACAACTCCAGGATGATCTCCCCCAGGACAGACTCGGGAAGCTCGTTCAGCAGCTCATCAAATTGCCCGCGCTGAAATAACTTCTGGCCGGCTTCATTGGTTGCTTTGAGGATCATCACCTGAACCCCAACGAAGACCGGGTTCTCTTTGTTCTTTCCTGCTGCCTGTGTCGCCCGTTCCCTTTCAGCCAGGGTCAACGGTGTTTGCCACCAGGAAAACTTCTCACCATTGGGGAGCGTGACCGAACGTTCTGTTCGGGCCATTGCGCAGCCCTTCTTTAATTGGGCGAGACCGTCAAGCATCTGGTTTAGCTACAGACTTCCAGATCCTAACGACTGCGCCTAGTTAGCCTTTGGCATGAAAAAACCCGGCTCCGAGGGGGGATCATGAGCCGGGCTTCTTCTGCAGGGATGGACCGCCCTACGTACCAACTCTAGCTAGTCCTACACGATGGATGTGTAGAACATGTGCGTCGGGGTTCCACGCAACGAGAAGTTGATCGTTGCAGTCAGAGCCTCTGAAGTGCTGGCCGTCACGCTGAATCCAAGCAATGACACCGGTGCTTCGATATACATCGATGCGGTGTCGTCAGGATCACACTCCTCTGCTGAATCAACGTCTTCGACGTAATTCAGATAAAGCTTGATCGTTGCTCCCATCTGATTCTTCAGCATGGTGCTGTAAACCAAACGGTTTGCGACGCTGAACTCATCAGGCGTGAAGAGCACACTCATGCTTCCTGTTCCTGATGCAGGACCAGGGATTGTGGTTTTGAAGTTGGCCCATTTTGAGCCAGTTCCACAATCACAGGGAAGCGTGGTCACATCAATTTCGTCACGAGAAAAGTCCATCGACCATTCGGTGACTTGACAGACCACTTGGAAGTTGGCCGGCGCAATTCTGATGTGATGGTCAGGCGTGTTTTCACGACCTTGACCTATTTCAGTGTCAGACAATGTGACTAGGAAACCAGTTCCAGCCGG
>Ga0163109_10003342_pt1 | contig 12265 bp, 25 predicted proteins | sample CRUFie1St13metaG_FD_108704 | JGI IMG/M metagenome (GOLD analysis project Ga0163109, IMG submission 108704) | Marine microbial communities from the Costa Rica Dome - CRUD Field 142mm St13 metaG | ecosystem: Environmental > Aquatic > Marine > Oceanic > Photic zone | place: Costa Rica: the Eastern... | reverse complement strand
TCGGATAGGTAGGGAAGCCTAATTAAATATTTCTCTCTTTGATTAAGGAATAAATGGGTGAGAGTTTACCATAAAGTGGTAAAAAGTGGGATAAAAGGGGGTTTTTTGAGGGTTTTTTAACGGTCCAAATACTTGAACCAACGATTCATGATGAAAATGAATACGCAGAACATTAAGATTACTTTGATTAGTACCATATAAGGATAAGTAGGTCTTGGGAAACCTTGGCGAGTGAATTAAGGTAGATTTATTTTGTCTTACCTATGAGGGTTGTTCAGGGTTGTTCTACCCTATGATAACTGTTCTACCCATATTGTACTCTGTAACAACGTACTTAAAATCGTGTTCGTCTAAGAAGTCGTGTACTATCTCTCTCATACGTTCAGAGTTCCCTGTAATAATCTCTGTTCTTAGGTAGTCTTTTTTACCGTTCAGAAGACGTTTCTCAAGAAGTTTTTCTACGTTACCGTGTCTTATACCGTGTAGGTCTACAGTTATCTTGCTCATTTGTTCCACTCCTCATTAAAGTATACAGGTGGTTCAGTAGAGTTTTGTGTCCAATACTGTCCTTCTGAACCAATGAATACGAGTTCTCTTTCCTTCTTGTAAGACGTATAATCCACGTTAGGGAAAGGAATTTTCATTTGTCCTTCCTCTACGTCATATAGTAGAGTTTCTTCGGTTTCTCTTAGTGGACTGTATTTACTCTGATTCCCAACCCAATTCACCGTGTTTATACCCAATGATTGGAATTGAAGTCTTAAACCTTCATATACGGGATTTGTTTTGGATACCCATATCGTCTTCTCATTAGTTGTGATTTTAAAATCACCATCTATGATTTCTATTGATTTTATTTCCATGTTGAATCGATTTTATATTTCTTTATATATGTGTTGAAGAGATTTTCACCACCCATACCCATTTGAAGGATATCCGTCCCCTCGGGGAGATACTTCTTTGAGCGCACATTGTTTATCTTATCAATGTGGTCATCGAATACTTCAATCCTTGGGTTTCTACATCTTTTGGGTTTGTGTACTATAATGGTCTTCATAACTCTTTTAATTTATATGTGGTGCGCGTATAGAAACAATTTTGGGTTTATCTCAAAATTTTTCTTAGACACACGAAATCGTCCCTTCCCGCGGGTCGATGTATCATTGGTCGGTTCGTGAGGTTAACTCATCGGTTATATCTTTCATATCCTCTTCCGTAAATTGTATATACGGTCTTTCACAATTGAACGATAACCAATTACCATCTAACACGGATTCCGCGATTGAACTTGTAACTTCTGATAACTTTGTTTTGTTTCCTACTGTTTTTTTGATGAACTTCTTAATCACCTTTTTACTCCTGCTCTTTTTTGGTTAAAAATAAATCGTAACTACCCTTTATTATATATAGTGTTTTTTTACTTAATGGAGTGAACTGATATTTGTTTATATCATTTAACGTAATCCATTTCACACTCTGATGTACATTGAGTTTAGGTTTACCACTTTTATATTTGATTATATATGGATAAAACTCTATTCCGTCTTCTTCTCTTTCGGGTATTGAATAATATACATTTATGTCTATATCCAACTCCTCTTTCCATTCACGAATTATCGCGTCATACGGAGTTTCACCTTCCTCAATCTTACCACCTGGCAGTTCCCACAAATCAGGACAAACTGAATCCGTGGATAATCTTTTACCAATTAGAACAGTATCTTCGTCAACTAATGCCCCAACTACTATCTTCATCTTGTTCATCGTCCTCTATTATTCCGAGGTGTTTATAGTCAACGGGAATATCGTACTTCTCTGACATTTGACAAATCATTTCTGTTGCCTTTATCATCTTATTTGGATTAGTATTCCAAAGTACTCTCGTTACAAAACTTTCGTCAAACATTAGTCATTTACCTGTCTTATATTAGGTATCTGAAAGTCTGACCAATCTCTACCTTTTAAATTTACATTATCAAAGTAGAATGTCCATTCGTGTTCACCTGCCCATATTTGTTTTGTGAATCCACTTGGAATCAATGCACCACCTGCTACATATTCGGGTTCATTGTCAAAGTGTACAGTCACATTTACCTTTACTGTTTCAAATACCTTGGATAAGTCTCGTTCAAATCTTTCGAGTTCTTTCCACGGTCCTCTGTTTAGTGATTCGTGTTGAAGTGCACAATTCAGATAGTTAAATGTTTCTCTCAAAGTTTCCTTATCAAAACAATTAAATGCTGCCGCAGGTGCCATATGACCTTTATCATATACATTTGCTTTGTAGTCATCATTATCTGAAGTTTTCCATCCTTTTGGTTTCCAAAAGTCCATTCCACTTCTACTGATTTCACCTGTTGGACACATCACTGTATATGTCACTTGAAGAGGTTGTTCATAATCTTCACTATAAACGACATGATATAATTCACCGTCATAGTGTTTGATTTGTGCGTTCACTGTCATTGCGAATCCCATAAACAGGAAGTACAATAATGCGAACATTAATAGTTTATCTATGTTATCAAATTTTCTCATAATTTTAAAATTTACCATGGTTACACTTTCCACTAAGATAGTATTCATTTGATATCTTAATACCTAACCATATATCTTTGAAGAATTTCTTTATTTTTTTCATCTCAAATCTTTTTTCATGTCTTTCTTGACCACTTCCAAATACTTCTTTCGTTTCTTGTCTGATACAAACGGGACTGACCAAAATTGTTTTGTTTTTAACCATCTACTGATTTTCCATCCAAATACAAATGTAAATACACCCAACACCAATCTCAATTTGACTGAATTCAAATATAATGTCACAACGGGTAACATTGGTGCTCCATGAGTTATATATGTCCTAACTTTTTTATCACTTAAGTGTGGTTGTGGATATGCGTATAGTTTCGTGATATTTTTGAAATTATATGCGAATCCAGGCGTTAAGACCTCGTCAAAGAATATTTCCATTCTTGGAGTTAGTCTGAACCACCAAACAGGTGATATGAAATAAATATGAGTTGACCAAGTTACCATTTTTTTGTATGATTCAATTAAATCCGTTCTTGGTCTTCTGAAACTATCTCTATATAAGTCTATGATTTTAAAGTCCTCTGATTTCTTGTCCACTTCGTCAACAATGGTTTTGAATATCCCATTGTAACAAAATGATTTAGTATCAGGGTGTCCTATTACTATTAGTATTTTCTTTTTTTTATTCACTCTTCGTTTACAATTTTCCAACTGAATGGTTTTCTGTTTCTTTGATACTGTTCCATACTCCATTCAATATCGTCTGTTTCGATTGTTGTCATGTATGGTTTTGTCGAACAAAACTTTTCTTCCAATAGTGGTGTTATTTCTATAATGTATTTAGTCATCCATTTCTAATTTACGTTCAAAGTACTGAGCAGAGTCCTGTATTTCAGGATTCTGTTTGATTGTTTGCATTGCAATCATATCTTTCATTTTAGTCGTTGACCAACCATGTGCTCTTGTCGTATATACAATCTTTGGTGGTAAGTCATCACCTGTAAATGATTTTCCTATGTAGTCCTCACCTAAGATTCTTACATCGGGTTTGAAAAACTTAATCAATTCGTAAAGTTCTTCTTCCGTCTGATAAACATAAACTTCGTCAATATATTGTATTGCCATCAATGTACGATATCTTTCGTATAATGGAATCACGGGTTTATATTTTGACTTCCTATGAAGTGACGGGTCTCTTTGTAAAAACACTATGAAATGGTCACAGTGTCTTTTCGCCTCTTGAAAGGTGTATATATAGCCAGGATGAATCAAATCAAAATTACCTGCTGTACATCCTACTATTTTACTCTTTTTCTTTCCCACGTTGTCCTAATAACTTCTTTTTCTTCTTTCTTAAATCTTTTGGTAGGTCCTCTTGACTTGGTGTATGTCCTGTCTCATCTATAACTCTTTGTATACAGAACAACCTTGCGTCTTTATCACCTGTACCCCACAACCAACCGATACTACCTTTTATTGATTTGATATCCTCGGTTATCTTGTCTAAACTGTCTTGTAGTAATTTTTCGTCACTATCATCCAATTTGTAAGAAATGTCATAATCACTTGCGAACTTCAACATTTTCATCAAGTCCTGAGATTCATATGCGTCATTGACTTTTTGAAAAGTCCTGTTATCACCACCTACGTCAGGGTGGACTTTAGACGCGAGTCTCTTATATAGATTCTTGACCTTTCTCGGCGCATTCTTAAGAAGAGTTCTTTGTCTGTCGAGTTCCTCTTCTTTTCGTTTTCTTTCCTTCTTTGCATTTTCGTAATGTGTAGTCGGGTCCTCTATTACGGGTTCCTTCTTCTTTTTTGGTTTATCGTAAAACTTTTTAAAATATTTATCAAAATCCTTACAATAGGTCTGAAACTCTTCTTCAACCAATTCTCTCTCGAGGTTTAATACCTCAGATTTTAGTTTCAACAGTTTCAGTTTTTTGCTCACTACTCATCCTTATCAGGTTCATTTACAATCATACACTCAGTAGTAAGTAGTGTTCCACCAACAGAAACTGCCTTTTCAATCGCAGTTCTTGTTACTTTTGTTGGGTCAATGATACCTTTTTCGACTAAATCACAAAATTCTTCATCTACTACATCATATCCCATAGTTGATTTGACATCAACAGGTGATGATTCAAATCTATCCAAAAGTACATCAGGTTTTAATCCTGCGTTCTCTGCAATAGTTCTGAATGGTGACGTACAAGAATTAAGTACAATCTCAACTCCTTTTTGTCTATCACCACCTAAATCAATAGAACCATTAACTAATTGTCTTGCGTGAATAAGTGCTGCTCCACCACCACTAACAAATCCTTCTTCAACTGCTGCTTTAGTAGCGAGAAGAGCGTCATCGATTCTATCTTTCTTTTCCTTCATCTCAATCTCTGATTGTGCTCCAACTCTCAATACTGCAACACCACCACTTAATTTAGATAGTCTTTTCTGTAGTTTTTCTTTTTCAAAGTCTGATTCACATTCTTCTAATTCATTCTTAACTTGAACGATTCTAAGTTCTAAATCTTCTGATTCACCGTGTCCACCTACAATTACTGTTTCATTCTTTGTAGATACAACTCTATCACAAGAACCTAAATCATCCCAAGTAATATCTTCTAATTCTTTTCCGATACCACCAAAAAGTGTTGCACCTGTCAATGATGACATATCTTTTAGTATCTCACTTCTTTCATTACCGAACCCAGGCGCTTTTAGTGCAAGACATTTAAGTGTTTGTCTCGCGGAATTAACTACCATAGTCGCAAGTGCCTGTCCTTCAACCTCATGAGCGATAACTACGATTGGTTTGTTCTTTGATGATGCGTTTTCAAGAACACCAACAATATCATCCATTTCAGTAATCTTACCATCAAATAAAAGAATAGCAGGTTCTTCGTGAGTCACATTAAGTTTTTCTTGATTGTTAATAAAATAATGTGATAAGTAACCTCTATCAAATTGTAATCCTTCTACGATATCAAGTTCATCATCTGCTGAATTACCTTCTTCAACTGTGATAACTCCATCTCTTCCAACTTGGTGCATTGCCTCTGCAATCATATCACCGATTTGTTCGTCACCATTTGCTGATATAGTTGCGACCTGTTTGATTTGTTCATTGGTGTTTACATCGATAGATACATCATCCACCAATTTGTCTACAACCTTTTTAACTGCGATATCCATACCTCTTCGAAGTTCAATAGGATTTGCACCATTCTTAACTTCATTCATACCTTCAACAAATATATGTTTTGCTAATACAGTTGAAGTTGTAGTACCATCACCTGCATTATCCGCAGTCTGTTGTGCTGCCTCTTTGATTACCTGTGCACCCAAATTCTTGGTGTTATCTGTAAACTCAATAGATTTTGCAACAGTGACACCATCTTTTGTAATATGTGGTGATGCGTCTGTTTGAATAACTACGTTTCTACCTCTTGGTCCTAATGTGACACTTACTGCGTCTGCGAGTTCTTCAACTCCTGTTAATAGTTTTTGACGAGAATCTTCTCCGTGAAATACTTCTTTACCCATAACTTATTTACCTTTTTTTTGTTTTAATTTTGCTTGTTTTATTTGTTCTGCTCTCCACTGTGGTTGTTTACCTCTGATATTACCTCTTTGATTATGAAAACAATTGTAACACAAAAATCTAATGTTTTCTCTTTTGTGATTTGTCCAATCATCATCAATGTGGTCAAGAATCAAAGGAATAGAACCATCTGTCAATCTTTTTTCTTTATATCCACAACTGTGACATTCATGTGGAAATTCTAACTCAGGTTTATGTGAGTTGTTAATTAATCTTTTCTTCAATAAAAAAACAGGATACTTAGGATGTTTACCATCTAATATGTCATTCAACGCGTATTTACCTTGAGTTACATTATATGGTTTCTTTACACCCTTACCTCTCTGATTCTTATGTAAGTCCCAAAGAGTTTTCCTTGTTTTTTCATCTATATAAGATTTTGAATACTTTTGATATGTGGTTAGTGATACATTAAGGAATCTTGCTGCACCTGAATTTGACTTCGAGTTCTTCATCGCATAACGAATCTGACTTTCAGTTAAGTTCAAGGGAGTTCTACCTTTCCCTAAAACATATCCATTTGGTAATTTAAAACCTTTTTTCATATCCTTCATTTATATATAAATATGGGTTACCCATATTTTTCCACTATACTCTCTAAAAATTGGAAATCTTTATGAGATAGTGTTAATCTCTTTTTCTGTATTTTTTGTTCTAAATCATACAGTTTCTTTTTATCTTTATATTGGAAAATACCTCTTATATGTTTTGGATTGGAATATAGAATTTCTTTTGCACTTCTTACAAAATGGAAGTGTCTTGTTAATTCAGTTTCTATAAGTCCGTTATACCAAAACATTATTTCCACAATACTTGAATACTTAACAATGTGAATGCTAAGATTAGTGATACAACAACTTTTGGTGTGAATCCTTGATTAAAGTAATAAGACACACCCCATGCATAAACCATCATTCCGATACCAAATCCAAGAAATCTTGTTGGCCATAACATTCCATCAAACCCTTGAACTGCGAACTTTGTTCCGTAGATATAAAGTAGTGATATTGGAATACCTAAAAGTGATAGTATATGTGGGTTGTTTTTAAACCATTCCCATTTAAACTGTCCATTCAATTGATGGAATACTCCAAGGTGTCCTAATAAAAATAATACTCCACCAAAGAGTAAGTACTTAATGTTCATCTAATTTGTTTTTGTGATTTTCATATGCTAACACATTTGGTAATCCTGAATAGTGACACCACTCTTGATATTGATAATCATCATCAAGATGTTTATCATTAGATAATGGGTCTTGTCCTGCCATCTGAAGGTCCTCTATCCACCTTTTTGTTGCACTCATGATAGTCTGATTAGTATTTCTTGTTCTCTGTATAAATTATACTTTTCACCTTCTAATCTAAGTTGGATTCCTGTATTAGGAACGATTACGGTGTCACCGATATTTAATTTCATCGGAATCTTTTTACCTGTGGATGTAAAGATACCATCACCAACTGCGATTACTTCACCTTTCAGTTGTTCTTTGTTGGATTCAGGTTTGTACAACCCACCTTTAGTTTTTTCGTCTTCTTTGATTACCTTGACTAAGACATAGTCATTCAATGGTTCATAATTCATAACTTTTTCCTTTTATTTGTACTAATATACAAAAATTTGCATTAATATCCAAACTTTACAGTTCGTTTTTTCTTAAAATGTTGATGACTTGACTTAAGTCTTCAAACTCGTTAAATATAATTTCAGTATCTGCTATTTCTACTGATATATCCTCATCTACCCAATCTTCGGAATCATTTGAAATAAATTCAAGTCCACCGATTGTTAGTGAGTAATAACAAAATTCATCTACACCTTCCACTTCATCGAACCTTTTAAATCCAAGGTCCATCAAATCATTTTCAGTCATCTAAGTCTCCTATCTTACGATATCAAAACTCTTGATACCGTCACAGTCCAAACAGACCTCAGTGTCTATCCTTCCCCTAACACATGAATCATGTTCCCAAAGATATGCTGTATTCTTGGAACCACACTCACATTTAGAGTCAGTACATCTGATTCTACTGAACCGTTTAAGTTTGGGGTGTTTAATCCACTCCTCTCTTAAATATATCATAACTATAGATTTATATCATTAAAACCACCATTTTTCTGAACAATTATACCTTCTGCTCTTACTTCATTAGGTTTTTTATCACTATTGTTGTTGATTAGGATTCTTTCAGCTCTACCGATTCCCATCACTAATTGATGGAATGGTATTCCTAAGATGTCCATTTCTTGAATTGTCTCGTGTCTCAAAGACTCAGGTCTTGCAGTAGTTAATACGATGTGGTATCCTTTTTTGAACCAATCAACCATTTTATCCACCACTCCTGGCAATGCAACACTCTCAAACGGGTCAAGGTCTTCAAAGTTCACTTGGTGAACTAAAGTCCCATCTATGTCTGTGAAAATAGTTTTATTTGTCATATCATTACTTATTTACATAGTAAATATAGGTATTTTTACCTACATTTCCAAATTTTTAATGTTAAATAATTGTTAATTTTTTCTTAATCTAAACTTTGGATTAAGATATTGTTGATACAGTTTATTCAGTTGTTCATCTGATAATCCTAAATTTAAAGAACGTATTGTGTCTTTTGATTTGTTAAAATCCTCTGTGTATATGTCTTCATACCAAACTAAATGTGGTGTAATTGTTTTTTCATAGAAGTCTGATAACCACTGATAGTTATTCATTACATGAGTTAAATGTCTTTTTGTAAATGGTACGTCATGAGAATATGAAGTTAAATATCCTTTTGTGATTGCATTTGAGTGACTTATTAAAGTATCTATCAAATTACCTCTCATTAAGATTATGGTTTTATCAAACTTAGTATAATTTCTCTTTATCCAATTATTGTCAAATGTCGGTCCTGTTAATGTTTTAAATATAATATTGTCCTTCAGAGTATCACCTTTGTTATATGGTGGTTCTGTTTTATAGTAGTTATCCCACAAACTTTTATTAAATGGTTCGATTATTTTTTCTAACCTCATTACGTCTGCTAATCCAAACTGAAGTGATGTACTCCCACATCTTCCATGTCCTAATAATAATATTTTCATCCTACTGTATTTCTATCACACCACGGTTCATCTGTAACAAATGGTCCCACCTCTGATGTTGGTATGTATTCCCATGCTAAACTAAATCTTGTTCTATCAGATACATTTGGATAACAACCGTGAACTAAGTTTATATCAAAAAATGCTGCATATGGAGCAGGTCTCTCTAAATCTACTATATTAAATGGTCTTAAGTTAGATTCACTAATCCATCTAATCCAAGGGTCAACCTCACTGACTACGTCATGTGGTATAATCCCGTATTTATGTGAGTTCTCTACAAGTCTTAAACATCCATTTTCTTTTGATGTATCTTCTAAATATATTGCACAACTGACAATCTTACTACTGTCACCTTTGAAATAATAATTGTCTTGGTGCATAAATGTTGACATTCCAACTTTTGGTTTCATTGGAAAGAATTTACTGATATATACGTCAACAGTATCTTCAGTATTTAATATCTCTTTTGCTTTTTTGACTAAGGTTGGATGTGATGCGATTTCTAAAAACTTTGGTTGGTAATTACACGCTCCATTTATTTTATTAAGATTGTCTTCACCATTCCACGAAAAGTGTGGGTGTTCTTTACCATGAGTACCTTCGTATGTTTCTTTACATACATTTAGATAGTACTCGTGTTCTTCTTTTGTTAGAAAATTATCAATAAGTTCGTAACCGTTTGTCATTACCAATTTTCAGGTTTTCTTGCTTCAGGATTATCTGTCCAACTTAATAGTCTTGTATCTTCTATATCATGTAATATGACCGTCTTTGGACCAACTTTTTGGTCGTAAAAATATTCATATGAAAGTAACGCTACATCAGTGTCCATTGTTTGTATGATTTTATCATTAAACATTCTACAACCATTTGCCCAATAAATGTCATTGTAAGTTGTTAAACACTCATTCACCACTCTTGAATTCTTCGCTGCCATATAAACTGTACAATCTATTAGAGTATTATTTTCTTGTGAGGGTTTCATTCCTGAAACAAAAGTTATATCAGGATGTAATTTATCTAAAATCAAATCAAAAGACTGAATGGGTTTTGCGTCTGCGTCAACATAGATTCCACCAAAGTCCCTGAGTAGTAAAAGTCTTATCCTATCACAAATAAATGCCCATCTATACAAATCGGGGTCTGATGTGTAATTCTGAAGGTATTCATCATCTTTATAGATTTTCTCAAATACTTCGTTACCCCAAAGTTTATATTCATAATCGGGGTTCATCTTTTGCATTTCCTCGGTAAACTTTTTACAGTGTTCGGGTATGGGTTTATCACCCAACCATAATTGGTGGATGATTTTAGGAATCTGTGACATATGTAACTTTCTTTATTTTATATAAATATGATTTTAAATTTAATCAAATTGACAAATGACCTAATTTTTCGTGTAGTCTTTTCATGTGTTTACACGGTGAGTGAGGTCGAAACTGTCGTGCCATACACTCACAATCTGATATGTGGTAATCTACAACGGTCACATTGTAATAAGACAACTTACCTGTCTTCTTATTACGACTACCCATTTCTCTATACTGCCACTTGTTTAACATGGACAAAATATCCATAGTGAAACATAGAATACGGTAAACAGTGTTGTCAGAAATAAAACTGACGAAATTGTTTCTATCGGATTCTCTTTAATATAACCTATCATTTCTTTTAATTCTTTCATAATTTTTATTTGTTTTTTAAATGACCTAATGGATTCAATACGTCACATATCTTTTCGTATTCTTTATCGGTCATATAAGTTTTATTTTTAAGTAGGAACTCTCCAATATCTTTGAAGTGGTCTTTCATTTCGTGCCACTCATTCATCCAATACTCAACTGAACCCCACTTTGGTCTATTGTTTACAAATACATAAGAAGGGAAGTACTTCATTGGAGTACCATTGTCAGTAGTTGGTGAATCCTCTCTGTATTCATAGATATCTTCCATACCATTGAAACTACCACCTTTGAACAACTGAGAGAAGTTCTCTATTTGTTCGTAAATATCTTTATCTACTGATGAACCATCTTGGTTAGAAACGTAGATATCACAAGAAGAACCACCACTATATACTGAAGAAGTTGCCCATACGTTCAATAGGGGAAAGTTTTTCTTAACATATTGTTTGATTATTGAAGAACAATACTTTGCTCTCATTTGGATGTATGTTTCATCTTCCCACTGAGAAGAACCCTTGAATACCACTGCTGATTTTGGTAACTCATAGTTTACACCTTGGATTGTTAATTTGATTTTTTTACTCATATTTTTTAATTTTAAACTCTTATTACTCATTCTTACACTACTAATATAGTGATAATATTTTAAACTACCAAATTTTTAATGTTAAATAATTGTTAAATTTTGTTAACAAAATATGTCAATAAAGACTCTTCTTTAACCTTATTATATTCGTTAGCGTCCACTTTTATTCCAAGTTTACTTGCAATATCTAATCCCTTGTCCCACGCATTCACCTCATTTATGAATTTATACATACTGAACTTTTTTGGGGATTTGTCCTCATCAATTTCTTTAAAATAGTTTTCATACTTATTTTGATAAGCATGTCCGACTTCATGTAATAACGTATAAAGACCGTTCTTTTTCAGATTATGATTATGGTGAATAAAGATAGTTTTGTTCTTATGTCCCATAAAGGCGGTTATCTGACCCATTTTAACATCTATTCCTAAATCGTCCTTGACGTACTCAGAAACCTTTTGAAAGTCTGTCATATAAATATTTTATCCTTCGTGATACCAAAATTCATCGATTGCTATTTTTTCCAATCGTTTCCATTCAGTTCGAAGTTCTTCAACACTCCATTCAGAGTAGTTTACACCACGAGGTCTTACACCAAATGCCTCTTTGTATAAATCACTGATACATTGTAAAAATTGTTCTTTAGTCCAAGTATCTATCATATAAATAATTTGTAATCTTTTTCGTAACTTATTGCTTCTTTTTCATATGGGTGAGATACATAATCATGACCCATGTTGTAATATCTTTTGAACCAAATCGGTGATTGTA
>Ga0163109_10003340_pt1 | contig 12266 bp, 7 predicted proteins | sample CRUFie1St13metaG_FD_108704 | JGI IMG/M metagenome (GOLD analysis project Ga0163109, IMG submission 108704) | Marine microbial communities from the Costa Rica Dome - CRUD Field 142mm St13 metaG | ecosystem: Environmental > Aquatic > Marine > Oceanic > Photic zone | place: Costa Rica: the Eastern... | reverse complement strand
CCTCAGTCTTTTCGAGAGGTTCAAAAAATCTGTATCTAAACGCACCAGTGATACCCGTTAATTCACTTGGCAAATCAAAATGATTCAGTATCTCAGTTGTAATCATTAACTATCTCCACTTCTAACAAAACGTATTGATCCAATAATTTCTTTAAGAACACCTTTTTGAGATACTGAATCTATAACATCGCTATAATTTTCTAAATCTACACCTTTGATTACGATACCAACAACTCTGGCATATTCGTTTTGTAGGCACACTTTGTTGAAGTAATTTGTAGGATAAATGTAAGGCGAAATTGAAAATATAGTATCAACTTTTTCTTTGGGTACACCTTCCTCAAATTGGTCTGGTTCAAGGCCGAGTACGCCCGACTCTATAACGTATTCATCGTATACAAGCTCGTTCTTTGCAGAGAAGGTAGTTTCTGTTATATCAAGGCCTCTCATAAGATGAAAATATTTCAAAATTTCTGCTGATTCTATTTCAGCAGAGGTGTTGGTTGGAACGATGGAAAATGTTCTTTCCATATCGCTTAATTCCACAATGTCACCAGAACCAATATACTGTGGCACTATAGTAATTTCCCCTTCGCTATTAAATGAAGACTTTTTAATACCAAGAACATAACAATATAGCCAATCTCGGGATTTTTCAACGAAAGCTACTGGGTTTTCTATATTAGAATTAGCCCATCTTGTGGCGATACCATCCGGTGTTGCAGAATATACTTGTCTATTACTGGTAATTTGATCGATCAACAACCCTGGATTTTTGATGTCGTTCTTAATATCAAGTTGTCCCTCTTGAAATACTTCCAGCACATTGTCAGATATGCTGAAAGTTTCTATGAATTTTCTTATATTTTCAAACCCTTTACGAATTTCCCTATGGTACAAGGAATGCTGATGCATTTCCTTCGAGGTTGTCACATAAATATCATATAAATTTGAATATGTGGGATCATCTCCCAAGGCCCCTTTTGATTTATTCATAGGAGATGCATTTAGAAATTCAATTTCACGAAATTCAAAAGGGTCAAAGAAATCAGCAAATTGATCAGTAATATATGCGCTTGAACCGCCGTGAGTATTCTTAAAATTAGGGTTGCTTTCCACAGCTAGACCTTCTGCGGGTATATACGTAGCGTAATCAAATTCTATCGATTCTTGTTCATCTACTATCTGAATAGAATCATGAGCCGAAATAGACGATGCAAATTTTGCATAATTGCGAAGCATCTGTGCTGTAAAGTCTCCTGACGTATTTCTATATTCATCTTTCCACATCCTTTGAAGATCCACGTTGGATACGTCATCTGTGAATGCAATGGTGCCGTCAACCCTTACTGCACAGTGGTGCACTAGACCAGTGTTATTAAGCATTCTACCGACTAGTAAATTAATAGCATTCCACAGGCCTGTTATATCAAACATGTCTAATATTTCGCTTTCTGATAATTCTATATTAGTGCCAAGAATGGAATTCACTGATAATATCAAATTTTTGTACGTCTCTATCGTTATTGCTTTGAACAGACTCATAGTGGATGCCCAAAAATATGGCAAGTTATAATTTTTTTGTGCCCAAAAATCGAAACAATCATTATTTCTTACTGAACTGTCCCATTTGGAAGAATCTATAACACCATAATGCACTCTTTCATTTCTACTATATGATTTTCCGCCTGAAGAACTTGTTGTAGAAGAACCCGCCATAACTCTAGAAACAGATGCAACATACCCCATAAGCTTGTAAGCATTAGGTGCACCATAAATACTTAATAATCCTGTTCGACCAACTGCAGATGAATCTTGCTCCGACAGTGATCTGAGCCCATATCCCTCTGCTAGGTAAATTTCGCTATTAGACTTTACAAGATCTTCTTCTCTTGTGTGGTCTACGCCTCTGATGTTGTATCCGATAAATGTCCGCTCTGATTCCCCGAGTTTGTCATCTCCTCGAGGAATTAAGTATATTTCTTCACCGGTGAAACTTTCATTGATACGATACAAGTGTGCAACTCTTCTGTCCTGCATGGCATGTCTTTTATATGATATAGCGCCAGCATTATTGACTCGAGTCCGCACACCAACCGTCTGTTTAGAGGTGAGATTCTTTTCGGAAATGTCATCCCACATGTTAATAACCTTGTCATGATCAGAATCATAATTCTCAATATTAGCCAAGATGAAATTTCTAGTTCGGCTATAGTTCCAAGCTTTGTCAATTAATTTAAGCAAAGCATGATAGCAAAGAAAGCCAGATTTTGAAAAATTACTTATTTCATATTCTTCAGAGTTGTGCTCATATCTTGACGGCTTTTGATGACATCCCGAAGGACCAAGCACTGATGGTCTCCCCATAATTGTGAATATATCTCTACCTTTTCGCAAAGGTGCGTAGGAAGATACATCTAAATTTGATTGACAAAGATCTAACATTGCCTTCTTAATTGCGTGAACTACAAGTAGAAAATTACCGCCAGTTATAGAAATTTTTGCAACGTTTTCAACTTGAGTCAGCGTAGATTCATATAATTCTAAAAATCGATCTAATGAACCAAAATCTAAGTCTTCGCCCATCAAGATCTTTGCGAAATTATCGTAATACCATTCTGACACCCAGCCATTTTCAGAAAATGTTTCCTTTTGGTTTCCTCTATCAGAAAAATTAAGCAAAGCATCAATCTCAGGACCAGCATTAGAAATTTGCCCACCTTTTAATTGTGCTATCTTCTCGTCATCAATGTGACCATTCGAAAGCAAACGAGAAATCAAGTTGTTCCAGACAGTCCTATACGTGGCTTGAGAATTTCTTATATCACTAGGGTTCTGTATAGAATTAGATTCGGTATTTTGTATTCTCCCACGTTTATACTTCCCATGTAAAGTTCTAGAATTATTCAAATCTGATAATGACTGTACAAATTGTCGACGTGTTACATTTAAAGTATTCACCCTTGTCGAGGATTGAGGGTACATTTTTTTAAGACTTGAAGGAAATAATCCTCCGATTGATTTTTCTTCTCCAGCCTTTATATCTGCAAGTGTTTGCAAAATACCATCAATATTAATATTCTTTTTGTCGTATTCTTCTTTTAATTTTTCAAAAGTTTCTTCAGGCAAAGATTGCAATTTTTCTGACACTACATTTGTCGCAAATTCTAAAAACTGATTTCTTTCCATTAATAGGTCTTTTTCACACCAAAATTTTGTCGACAATAACGTGTCCAGCCCTGTTAGTGCTTCATCGTCGGGTGCCACCTCGGTGAAAAAATCTTTTGACTTCATCTTTGTGTTCGAGTAAAACGAAGGATCTAGACTTACATTTCCACCACCGTCATTAAGGGCCATGCTATCAGGTGGTGTAGTTTCTGGTATCGGTATTTTATTAGTGACACTAACTGCACCGTTAGAATCCAACGATATATTAAATTTTGTACCCCCTCTAGGGTATACGTCAATCTGATACGAATTAGGTGCATCGTCTGTATTCAAAACAAATGCCGGCAAATTATATTCTTTTAGCTTTGCAGATAAATTTTTAAGAAATTGAGCTTCTAAGAAATTTGACAATTCTTGAATAATAGACTCAACACTATAGTAAACGTTCTCTTGGTCGGGGCAAGGTAAATCGGCAGGTATGTTCATCGGCGCCTTCCTATTGGTGATTTTTTCACTGTAGAAATTGATCTTATGTTCTTTGTGAGATTTCTTGTGAGATCCTTGTCAAGCAACTTGCAAGTTGGTTCGACAGTCTTGTTTCCTATCGATACAGATTGATTGTCATCTGGTTCCGGTGGTAATCTAGGTATCATGCCAATGAAAGCTATGTGTTTGAAAGTGGTCGTCGATCCATCTTTGTATCGTACATCGATATTAAATAACAAAGTGCCGGTTTCAATTACCTGCGTGATTGCTTTGTTCACTCTTCTATTGTTCTTTCTTGCTCTGTTCTTTTTCCGAGGAGTGTTGTCTATCGAAAACAACCTTCTATTTCGACGCTTTGAAGTCTTTGACGGTCGCCTCTTGAGTCTTCTTCGTGCTATTCTGTCTTCTTGTTTCCTGGTCGCTTTTTGAGTATTTACTTTTTTGGTGATAAATTTTCTTGCATCATAGTAGCCGATAAAATCAAGTATTTCGATACTGTCGACAGGATGATAAGTTCCTAATCGTATATTTCTACCATTTTTCCGATCAATCGAAACTCTGATTTTTTCTATTGCTAATTTAGAACTATCAGGAACGTCTATTTTGAGACTGTAATAAGGAAATGTCTGTATTTCATCATCCTTGTCATTGTAAAAATAAAGAACTTTCCATCCTTGGCCTTCTATATCAATGTTCCTTGTTTCTTCCAGCGGTTGAGGTGTGGCCGTGTGAAGAAAACCGAAAGGAGATTCGCTAGCATACACAACATCAAACATACTTGACTCACTGAGATCCTTTGGAATTCTATTAAAATATTTTCGTCTTGGATGCTCTTCTTTCCAGCAGTTGTAATTAAATTTATACGATCGTCTCGTATTCTTTACGAATATAGGAGTTTCCTTTGCAAATGTATATTCTGCTTGGTTTCGTAAAGAATGTTCGATGCCAGTAGACCAAAATAGAAGTCTAAATTCGTATGATATACTTTTTTCCAAATTTGGGTCATCCAAATTCCTAATTTCCCGAAATGCTTTTGTGTCTTCGAATATAAATTTATATCCTCGATTAAATCGTTGCAATTTACCAAAGGGAGGAGATGATAAGAATTTTGGCTCTAATTCCCTTGTTATGTTTACTGTGTAGTACCCGTAATCATAAGCTGTGCCATCTTGATGTCTTCTGATCTGCAGATTGGCCATTAGTTTGCCTGACTGTATTCCAAGTTGAAAATCTTCTCCATCAAAAGCGGATACAGAACTCAGAGGAGTGTATAATTTATCCTCCACATCTTCGATATATACTTCGAACGTGTCAGTGTCTAATTTTGCTACTCGAAAGCCAACTCTTTCGACTGCACGTTTAGGGTATAATCGCCTTTGTTCTTTTTTAATAAACGACTTAAATTGTCCGTTCACACGATAGAACATAAAATCGATTTCAGGTTGTTTGTCATCCGAGATACCATTCAACTGAAATGATTTCTCAATTCTTCCATCCTTATCTGGGTTAAGTGCGACAGTGGCTAATCTTTTTGATTTCTCCATCACAACAAGCTGATTTATTTTATCTCCTAATAATCCTTCCATTCGAATCTGGTATCTACTTGGAGTTAATTGTATAATATCCCAATCAAATTCTTCAACCTCTTCAAAGTACACTCTACGCTGTTTCATGCCAGCCAACGCCTTACCTTTGTGTAGGGGCACGGCTCTAAAAAGAAATTCACCGTCTAAATTAAATTCAACTGGATCAGAGTTCTGGTTCATGCGTCCGAATTTAACCCACGTGGATTCAAGCGCCTTATCCCTATAGATGCGTTTATAGAAAACATCACAATCTGTTATTGGCATATCATGCTTGACATATATTTCTCGACCCTTGATAAACAATCGGTAATTTTCGGCCATTGGTAAATTTTCGTCACCTGGCAATGTACCGAAATTTTGGTCAGTTATTTTATACCCTTTGTTATAGTTGTAGACCTCCCATGGAGTTATTGATTCAAGATGTATAAACCCGTCAGGAATCGTTATTTCTTCGACTTCAATCGGTGGAGCAAGAAGCCCTGCCTTTACACTCGCAGTCATTTTATAGCCAGGCTGTAACGTAGATTTTGCCACGTTTTTGAATGCATTGACTGGTTTGTTTGGAATAACCTTTGCCTTTCTTGTTAGATCTGCTAAAGTTTTCGGAGGCGGTATAATTTCAGTTTGTGATAACTCGATCGAAGAAACTTTAGGGTCTAACTTCAATTTATCAGGTATTCCAACATGCACTCTTGAGGCCTTTGATTTTGTTGGTGTCTTGAAAACTCTAATTTTCATCTGTTGTCTCCATATTGTGAAACATCAATGAATACGATCTAGTGAATTTAGATGTCCCATTTTCATCTTTGTATATGAACCCCAGATGATATAGCTGCATTATAATTTGATTCTTATCATTTTTATATTGACCGCCGTCAATAACCAACAGTTTTTTGACAGATTGATCCTTACTAATGTACATCTGTGAAATTAGGTTGTATTCTTCGAAGGTGTTTTCATCACCAAGAATAACTCGATACTTCCCACGAGATTTATTCTTCACTTCCGCTACAATGTTTTCCATCGTGTTTGGTTTCCCAAATCGATTAAACGAACGCAAAGGTTTTATGGCGCCATTGTTCAAAGAAACAGGTGGTAAGTACAACGTATTAATGTTTCCACTGAACCTTGGATCAATTAATATAGGCTTGAGCTGCTCCACATCTTCTTTCAAAGTATTAAGCAAAGGAGTTGTTCTTATTGTTATATTTTCTGTCGACACATCAAAATCTTTCAAATTAGATTCAGTTCGTAAAATTTTAATATTGTTATATCGATTCACGGTAAGATTTGTGTAACTATCAATGTTCGAAAAAGCATCTACTTTTTTGAAACCTTCCGTTCCTTTTTCGTAGAGAACTCCGTTATTCACGCTCAGTGTAGGAGATAATCTCTTAGTAAGAAGAAATTCGCCCTGGTTGTCAATCTCGGGTATTATTTCATCATTTGGAGAACTATGTGCCTCGAAGGTTATTCTATCAGATATATCGACATAAACACCATTGCCATCGTCTTTGTAATCAACATCTGTGTCAGAAAAGGATGCGAATACAACCTCAAATTCACCTTTGTTCATTTGGTCTCTGCCAATTTCTGTCAATATAACATCAAGGATCCGAGATTTATTATCTAGTATGCCTGCCATATATTCACACTCCGGATATGGATTTAATTATACTCTTATGATAATTCTCGTAAATCTTATCGCAATTCAATAGAGTTAGTCCACTTCGCTATCTGGATATTTTCTTGCCAAAGCCCAGGCTGCGATTAGGGCAAATGGTAGCTGTAAATCTTCGTCAAAAGAATCTTCATCTTGATCATTGAAAGTTTGATACAGCAGATACCTGAGGTATGTCGCTTTTGTAACCGCGTCCTTGTTAGTTTTAAGATTACGTATTTTTCTATCTAGATTGCGTAGTTCCAATTTGTATCGTTTTCCTTCATCTTCCGGTAAACTCATGAAAAGCGCTGTATCTTCCAATAGCACTCTAGCCTCCCAACAAAATCGTAAATAACGAAAATATAATTTCAATTTTTCAAACATGTTTGCTCCAAATAAAGAAAAGGTGTGCCCACAAAGTAGACACACCTAATTATATCGTATAGACGAAATTATCTAGTTATTAGTTCAACAACAAGATAACCTGAAGTACATCACCACCCGCGATAAGATCACTGGCAAATTCAATTCTCACTCCGCCTGATCCATTCGAGACGAATCGATAATCAAAGTTTGAACCAATAGCAACACTGTCACTGCCTGTACCAATCAATCTCATACCGTTCAAATAAACAGCGCTATGTCCGTCCTGATTCATGCTATTGTTGTATGTCACGTTAGCAAGATCAGCAGAACCACCGACTTGATTCACTTGAGTTGCAGAGTTTGGAGAAGTCACATCCAAGTTGTTTGATCTAAAATCACTGACTTGAGTTCTGAGGACAGCACCAAGGCTTTGATAAGCAAGATCACCATTTGCATCGGCACGAAGGATTTGGTTTTCACTACCAGCAGCCAATGCAGAAGGATCTCCACTTGCATTACCAATGATGATATTTCCTCTTGCAAGACCTGCCATCTTAGCAAGTGTCACACCATTGTCTTTCAACCTGAGAGTGTCAGAGTCGATTTCAATTGTTGAGTCATCAACGTTTACTTCGATGATGTTACCTGTACCACCGATACCGTCACCTTTGGTAATACTACCAGCACCCGTGAACTGAGTCCAAGTTGGTCCATCTGGATCTTGGTTTGGCTGGAAAGGAACAGTGAAGTCAGATGTTACAACGAATCCAGCATCAGCGTTAGCAGTTCCTTGCTCGACGAACACGAAAGAGCCGCCAGAAAGTTTTGAACCAACACCATCTGTACCGTCTGCATCAGGGGCACGAGTTAATACCAAAGCAGCTGCAGCAGTTCTGTCAGTTTCCGAACCAAAAATTTCACCAGCATTACCAACATCTGCGGTTACATTTGAAAAGTCAAAATTCGCATTTGTTTTGTTTGTCGCTTCAATCGAGAATGCGAAGCCACCATCTTCTGCAGCTACTGCAGAAGGATCATCCCAATCAGAAGTAGATGCAAAAGGAGCATTAGTGAAAAGAGTACGAATAGTACCAGCCAATGCTTGGTTGTTTGCGCCCTCGTCGATGCGAATAGAAGCTGCTCTACCTGCATTGAACTGAGTATCTGAAGAACCAGAACCCGGTTTTGTGAAGGTAATGGTGAAAGTTTGTGCTCCACCAGCACCATCGGTGTCAACATCAAATGTCAAAGTAGAGTTTGCATTGATGTTAGAGTAGTTACCCATAACTCTGATCGATAATCTTGCACCAGCTTGCGCTGCACCTTCAGTTGTAACTTCCCAAATACCGTTTTGTCTTTGTTGAGACTGATTTTTCAACAGTACGCGGTCAAATTCTTTCAACTGCACACCATCGATTGATATAGCACCTGTAGAACCTTTTGTAAGAGTACCAACGTTTCCAGTACCACCATTGTGTGAGTAGGTGAAAACTTCATTGGCAGTTGAAGCAACTTTTACAGAAGCTTTGGTGTCCAAACCTGAAAGCAAGTTGTCTACGAAGCCTTTATTCACAGCATCGTTAGCATTGGTAGGCGTTGCAACACCGGTGATCTTATTAGAGTTCATGTTGATGTCAGCAGTCGGGTTAGCAAATTGATCAAGTCTGTTCAAAAGAACATTTGCTGTACCTGCAGCTGTCAAACGACCTTGTTGATCCACAGTGAAAGTAGGGATGGTAGATTGCGCACCATAAGATGCAGGAGTAACAAGTGTGTCATCCAGATTTAGTGTGACAGTTTGATTAGCTGCAGCAGATGTAAGACCTGTGCCACCAGCGATAGTCAAAGACTGAGAATCTAGATCAACTGCACCTGTACCTCCATCACCTGCGAGATCAAGATCTTGTGCTGTTACTTGTGAATCTACGTACGACTTTACTGCTTGAGCAGAAGGAACTTTGTTTGCGGTGTTGTTGGCAACGTTAGTTTCCAAAGAACTACCAGAAATAGCACCATCAATTTGTACACCTGCGGTAGCGTCACCGAGAATTACATTCCCGTTTTTATCCATTTGGATGAATTTTCTTCCACCATCACCTTCGAACGAAACGTCCGCATCGATGGCTTGGTTCAATTGACCCATTCTTATTTTAGACTTAAAAGCCATATTATTTCTCCGTTAGAGTTGTGTTTTGTTTCGATTTTTTTCAAATCAATTTTCTAATTTCGCGAAACTTCCTTAACCAGAAACAAAACAAAAATCCGCTATTAAACTTAACTATAGAACTAAACCAAATACAACATAGAAATTCTCAATTAATTTCTATACAAAATTTTCTTAAGATTTCTCACGTGGTTATCATACACTGCGCACTCTGAACCTGTGAATTCAATCGCTAACTGAACACCTTTCCCATTGGGATCGTCAAACTCAAACATAAACTGCCCATTGTGTGCACGCTTAGCGTCCAACAATTTCATACCTTTCATCATTAGGTAAGCGGCTATAGATAAATCAGATGTTTTATACGTCATTTCCGTTGTTTCCTATTTTCATGTTTCTAATTATGGTCCTCAACTCTCATTTTCCTCAACTTTGGAGCTACTTTCAGAATATAATTATAGTGATTCTATCAGTTGATTGTAATTGATTTGAAGTATCTATCCATTCGAACTGCGTGGCCGATAATGATGCTCCTGTAGAATCTGTTTGTAATTTATAGTGAAAATCTTTCTCTTTTAGTGCACCGTTCACGAATAAATCTATGCGATTATCAGAATAATTGACACCAGCTGTTCCGAAGTTATACGAACCAGCAAAAGTTATTGTGTGCTTAAAAGTATTTGGTGAAACTCCACTATTACAAACAGCTGAAGTGAATCCACTCACAACAAAATTTTCCTTTGTTCGTTGCAGCAAACCTGAATTATTAATGATCATCTGTCTTGGCGTCGCAGTTGAAATAGTGATACCATCTCCTGCTGTAAGAACTCGTCCTTGATCAAATGAAGTATCTTCTGTGTGTAGCAGTATATCCTTTCCCGTAGAGAACGAAGTCGTTATATAGTAGATTGCTACGTGATCACCTACTTCTAAAATAAATCCGAACTTAATTTGAGTGTCACTACTGAATGCATAGTCCACTTCATTGCTCGATAATTGAGATGTTGTGCCACCTTGCAAGAGCTGTCCATTTAGAAAAACCTTCGTATCAGCTGTTGTTGGTGTTGCACCGTTAAAATCAAGCCCAGAGATAGTAATATCAGTGCCTGCAGCTGCAGATGACCCAGTCCTCTCGTAGGTGTACCGTTCTATACCACCGGCATCTATATTTCCAGGCTTCCAATATGAATTTGAATCATCCCAAATTAATGCTTGACCGTTTGTCGGAGATGCTGTATGCACGTCAGGTAAGTCTTTCAGTGCGAAGCCGGTAAGATTTCGTGCATTAAGCTGTATCGAATTACCCATATATCCATGAGCAGTACACTGATAATGAAGCACTGTAGGAGTGGCATCAGTTACAGCTATGTCAACGTATGCACCAGAATTACCAGCCACTCCAGAAGTAGTTACTCCCGTTGTGTATTGCGTGGTTTTCGCTGCATCATAATAAAATCTTAATGGGTGACCGCTGTTAGACCCATCTGATTGTAAAAATCGATAGGTTCGACCTGGTGTTAATGTAAGAAAAGGTGATTGCACACCATCAAGCGCATAACCAGAGCCAGAACCAGTACCATTGTATCTGTGGCTTGAATCCTTACTGACAACCGTAACGGTGATTTCTTTTGTTGTCGAGGAATGAGGTGCCCGTAATGTGCTGAATCCTGAAACAGTCTCAGAATTACCTTGATTTCCTGCAACCCATTCCGAGGAGCTTGAGTTATACACCAGAACTTGATCGTTGGAAGGTGTCCCAGTATTAACATTCGAAAGATCGTTTATCGCTGATGGTATTGTAACTGTTGCAAATTCAATACCGTTGCCACCAGAATTTACTTTTACGAATTTAGATGCTGCACTGCTGTAGTTATTTGGTGTATCAGAAAGATCTGTAAAAGCACCAGCCCCTCCAGTCGTTGCAGCCATATCTCCAATGTAGATATATGCTTCTACTTTATATGGCACCCTGCCATCATATTCCTGAAAGAACACTGTTCCAGCGTAAGCATCGACGAACCAATCTAGATGGTCAGAAATTGTAAGTGGTGTCGCACTTTTTGACGAGTTATTAGAACCATCCCAAGTATATATTTTTGGAGTGTATGGATTATTCGCCGGATCCGAAGCATTGAGATACATATTCGTCGGCACTAGCTGCAAAGCACCCAGAGTTTCATACACTTTCGTGCTATTTTCGTATGGAGCAGTCCCGACTTTTGAATGTTTACCACTAGAAGATGTTTCGTAATCAGATGTCATCACCAAGGCCCAGCCGTGTGGACCATTACTTTGGGGTGAATCATCACCACCAGCTTCCGTAGATGCATCAGCATCATATCTTGTAAGGCCGATTTCTACAACATCAAATTGCACCTTTTGAACATTACCAGTTACGTCCCATAACGTCGTTGTTATATTATCAGCTGGTTTTGATGGTACAGGCTGACCAAAAATCGTAGTGGTATTTAACTGAACTGCTGATGGTATATCTTCTGCGTTATCCGTCTTGTTCGCACTAGAGTGTGCCTTACCGACTAATTTCTTTTCGGCAATTTGAGACAGGTTTCTGGTCGTTTTAAGCGATCTTGACATTCTATTCTCTAGTTATACGAAGTTATTCTCATGTCAGTGAACTTACCTGTCCACTGCTTGTGAGTTTCAATCTTAATTATTACGTAGTTGCGATTAAACGGAGAAGAAGTTCCGTAAAGACCACGACCGGTCGGGTGATTTATCTGAACTGTTTGCGTGTTGTTATTCCAAACAACGTTTAGGTCGCTTAAAGCCTCGCCCGAACATCCTGCGCCATCAGCGTTTCCGCCTGTTGCTT
>Ga0163109_10003339_pt1 | contig 12267 bp, 19 predicted proteins | sample CRUFie1St13metaG_FD_108704 | JGI IMG/M metagenome (GOLD analysis project Ga0163109, IMG submission 108704) | Marine microbial communities from the Costa Rica Dome - CRUD Field 142mm St13 metaG | ecosystem: Environmental > Aquatic > Marine > Oceanic > Photic zone | place: Costa Rica: the Eastern... | reverse complement strand
ATAAGTTTTTCCAGAGATTCGTATTCGTAGGTGTCTATTTTACGACTAACCTCAAAATTTTTAGCATTCTCCATCAATGCCCTCACATTTCTTAAATGGTTACTCATCAGTTTCTCCTCATTTTAGATATTTCTTCTGCACCTTCTTTGTCCCATATGGGAACAAGATTGCTTTTGTGCATAAGTCCAATGCCTATAAGTTTTCTCTTGCCGGAGTACTGCATCTGCTCTTTCTTGCCGCCGGTACCGACAGGTATCTTATCACTGCACTTGGGCACATTGGGATCTGGCTCATATTTGGGGATATCATACCCTTTGAATTTTTTAAGTCTTTTCTTAAGGGATTGGTCGTCTAGGCCTTGGGACTCCAACCATTTCTTGTGTTTTGCCAATGCTTCTCTGTTCCTACGAGAATTCTCGATCTTGTGCTTGATTCTTTTTGGTAGTTTCAATTGTATAAAACCCATAACTTATTATACTATTATGGCAAATTATTGTCAACTATGGCTGTCCATATTATTTTTACGTATTCTGGATTGGTGCTCCATGCAGTAATTCCAGCCAATAGTTCTTTGTAGTTCCATTTGCCTTTGTCGATTTGATTTTCTCTGGCCTTCCTAAATTTTTCATAGGCAGGATGGGTGTTGAGGATACGGATCATGTCTTTCACACTATCACATTTGGTTAAGTATTTCTTAACACCAAAATTGGCATTTGGCAAGTCTCTTGGTTTCATTTGTGGCACAGTATCATCCCAAGTCCTTACTCCAAACAAGGCGTTGCCTTCGGTGGCAAATCTACTTGTACCCCACCCTGATTCTATGCCGGCCATTGCTATGATCATTGAAGTCGGCACTCTACTTAATTTGTCATTGGTGAAATTTAGGAAATCAACACACTTACCAGTCGCCGTGATGAATGACGCCTTGTCGTTGTATATGAATTCAGGTTGCTGGAAACCAAGATATATTGCTTCGTTTATTTCTTGTTTATGAAATTCTTTTTCTATGTGTGATGTGCTCCATTTATTGGGATAGAAAGTTCCAGCAAAAAAGGTTACTGCCAACACACTGCTCGATGCAATAATTGTTACCAATAACCATTTTATAAAATTTACGTTTTTCATATTAAAAAGGGTGTGTGTCCGCGTACTTATTGCTTAGACTTGCGAAACACACACCTTGCTTTTTATACAGCAATTTTTTCTGCTGTAGGTTCTGGTTGTGCAGTCTCAGAATATTTTGCTTTGTATTCTGCTTCTGCTGAATTCATAAATGAATTCCAGTCTGCTTTAGACAAACCTGTGAATCTTGTGATAATACCATCACTCATAATCTTGAATGATCCACATAATTTATGTGAACCGTCTTCTGCAATTTTGTGTACAACACCAGTTGCCTTACCGTCGGCATTTTCTCTTCCCATGATGTACATATAGTTTCCAGATCTACCAGTCCACTTGTTGTTAGTTTGTGTATCAGATTGACATCTTGATCTAACCTGATCCATTACTAATTGTGCTTTTGTTGAACATTTATACATAATTGTTCCTCCTAATTACCACAATTATAGCATGATATGGAAATAAGTCAACCAGGTAAAACCATTGGTTTTATTGGATTTTAAAGCCGTCTGCATAAAGATCATCCACTGTTTTTGTATCTTTTTCGCTAAGACAGTAGAATTTACTAAAGACTCCTATGGTTCCCAGGCTAGGTTCACCTTGATTGAACCAATGTGTGCCATACCTTTCCACAAGTTTTGCGTTTCTGCGTTTCCATGCAGTGACCAGACGAGGTTCTGCAGACTGTATCGCTAGGTAATCCTTATTACTAAAACAACCATTTTCGTTTAATAACTTCAGCGGAAAGATTTCCTTGTCATATCTTCCTATACTTCTATTCCAAAAATCCTGGTTCTCGTTGTAATGCGTTATGTGATTGTATTCTGTTTGGTCTTTTTGGTTTTCAATTTTATTTTTCAACATATGGCATTGTTTGGAATAAATGGCAGGATTTTCTATATAAAAGTTGTGTTGGTTAGGTTGATTAGTCACCTCAACATCCATGAAATATGTGTACCACTTGTTATCTTCATATACCAACTTTGGCTTTTCTTTGCCAAATATATTGACTCTGTGTTCTGGCGAGTGTTTCAAGTTTTCGAAATGATTGTTTAGTCTGAAGTGATGCCAAAATTCGTTCTGTGTTAAAAATTGTAAGGGAGACATGTAGTAGTCATGATAGTATTTCTGATCTGGACATCTCACCTCATATGAAACATTTAATTTTTTAATAAATGGTAGAGCATAGTCGTCTATTTCAAAATCTGCTGACCTGTATCCGCTCTTGACCATTATAATTTTATCTAGTTCGATGTTATTGTCTAAAAATGTTTGCAGGATGTAATGACTGTCACTGCCTCCACTGTAAAACAAAAACACTTCTTCATTTAGGTCACGCAGTGCTTTTGCTTCTGCTACACAAAGTTGTTCCAAAGACTCACTAGGTTCAATTGAAAAGTCAAAGTTATCATATTTTTTAGATGTTATGAAATGAATTGGTTGCCCAGACGTTGTATTTTCTGCGATTGCTTCTAATTTGTTGTAGAATGTTTTACCATTACATTCTAAATGCCACGTCACGGTTTGATCCCAAGGCATTGAACAAGAATTTTATTTGTAAATCCTGCATTTGCCGTAGCATGTTTTGTATAATATGGCATTCTAAAAGCATCACCAGGTCCCCATTTTATGTTTGTGGTCCCGCATTGGAAAGAATGTCCGATCTCCTGTGGACTCAAAAATACTATAATGAATTCAGTGTCTGCGAATGTGTATTGCTTTGCCAAGTCAGGATGTTTGTCGTACCATATTCTCCATGTGTCCTCATGTGCCGGCACGACAGAACCTGGCGGCTGTATATTGATACTGAACACTGGATACTTGATTGGTAGTGTGTTTAAAGTATTCAGTAGTTCATGAGGAATATTTTTATGATCGACATAATTCATTTTGGTGTTGTTGGTGTTGTAGCCTTTGGACACCATATAGTCACGCCATTCTCTTTTGGTGCCCCAATTACGAGGTTTACCGTTTTCCTCGTCTCGTAAGATAGTTCTATCTTCTATCTTCTCTTCGAAGAACACAACTTCTGGAATGTCCAATGTGGTTACAGTCTCAGCAAACATATCTTTGTGTGAACGTTGTTTCTCTTTGACAAGATCGTAATACACCATGAGATTATCATGAAAGTCACTAATGGTGTTTACGTGAAGGTCTAACTTATTTGATTTCATACCCTTTTTCTAACTCTTGTGTGTAAGCAAGTTCCTGTGCCCAGGTACTGCTAGGTCTGAAAAGTTTTCTTGAATTATGATATTCTATGAATTCGATACTCATCGTTATGTCATAGATCACATTTCTTATTTTTTGTAGATCAATATTTTTTCCAATCACAGTAGCACCCATTATCGGTAACACGTCCGATGGTTCGCATGAGCCTTCACCCGAGGCCATGTACTTGAAACTCTTGCCTTGGTTGTTAACCATCATGTCAACGTCACCGCCAAGTATTCCTTTTAACATGGCGCCACTGTTCTTGTATGGAACTAACACAACTTCAGATCCAAGCAGGTTCGTCAACAACTTAGGATCATAACCTTTGCCGTGTGCCACTGTCAACACACCAGACTTGTCTTTGGATGCGTTTGTCTTGCAAATATACAAAGGTTGTTGGTATTCAAGCATTATAAAATTTTGTTCCGTATGGAATAGATCCTGTTTGTACACTTGGTTGTTTGCGTACACCATTATTGTGGGTTTGGTGGACTTCTTGAATACTTCCACCGCCTGTGATATCTTGCCAATGTTTTCAAACACAACATCATAACCGTTTGCTATCAATCCTTCCTTGTACATCTGTGTCCTTGCATTGAAAGATCCACCGGCCTTACCGCTATTGATTAGAACAATTTGCTCCTGCGTTTCTGCATTGGCGATTTGTAAAGGTAATGTCAGACACAGCACCAATATCATTTTAATAATTTTCATTTTTTCTCCTATATTAACATTTGTCTGTAAAATACGCCTTCGATGTCATTGCCTAAAATGTACATGAATATCAAAGGCACTGTCTCGTATTTTTTTATTGCAAGTCCTACACAACCAAATACAAGTAAACATGTTGTATACAACCAAACTCTATAATCCAATACACCGAGATATGTGTTCAATATTAACATACCCACTGCCAGTATTGCAATCATATATTTTTTACCATTTGCAAAAACGTTGAGAACTTGTCTAGCCAAAGGCCAAGCGATTATCAAACCAACTATGTTTGCCACAACGAACCATGGCACTATCTTTTTGAATATCATGTCTGCGTTGTTTGACACATTATCAAACTGGAATGGTGACCACCCTGCGTCCACGAGCATACTATACAACACAATTTCAGACCCTGTGATGGGTATGCCGATCAATAGTAATGGTAGCATACTTGAGAACTGTCCGGAGTTGTTGGCAGTTTCACTTGCTACCAACAATTTGCCCGGAGTGTTTGGATGTAGTTTCTTCTCAAATGAATAACTTGCGTTCGTTGATAACACAGTGCTCACTCCTGGAACAAATCCACATAGGTAACCTATCACACTACCACGAAATGAACTTGCGACAAGTTTCTTTTTGAAATGTTTGATCACTTTACAGAAGCCTATATCTATGTTTGGCAAGAAAACATTTGGATTTGAAGTGCTGATCATTTTTGCTATCGTTGGCACAATTAGGAATCCAATAAGCACAGGCATCATTGGCACACCAAACCGCAAATCATCTATACCCATTGTGTACCTGATATCAGAAGATATGTCCGACTCACCGGGCATACTTAAAGCAAATCCAATTGAACATAAAATACCATTTACAACAATATTTTTTTTATTGTAAACCAAAAGGCAAAATGCGATAATGAAAATGTACAGGTAAAACTTTGTCGCGTTGCTGAAAAATACTGTCATGTGTTCAACAAGGACAGATAACAATCCGAATGTTATTGCAACTGCAACAATGCTACCAAGTACACTACCTATCGCACATATGCCTATGGCCAGTTTGGCCATTTTGCGTTTATTGAATTTCGTGCCCTCTATCACAGCAGGTAAACTGTTTGTCTCACCAGGCACACCCAAATACACTGCTGGGATAGTGCCAGTGAACTGTACCATGCTGGCCAAGGACATATAGAATAGTAACAACTGGATTATGTCGAAGTGCATCAATAAAGGCGTGGCCACTATCATGGCTACCATTACACCCGCACCTGGCACGATACCTGTGATGGTACCAGCAAACAATCCTGTAGAAACTGCTATCAGTTCATTCATTGTCTTATTATAAACGTTTTTGTTTAGATTAGCAAGGAACTCTTGCACACGGATGGCCTTTTTCTACGGTCTTCCCTTTCGGTACAAACAGGTCATTTTCAAGCCGACGTCATCGTTGTGATGGCGCTATCGTTGATATTTAGTTTAGTCTATTATACTGTTTGCAAAGATGGGCATATACTTTTGTCCAGTACATCTTGAACCATGGATCTTTTGCATTATCCATCATTGTTTTTGCATTGTGTAATAATCTTGCCTTGCTTGGTAAAAACATTTTGGCCAATGGAGTCATCAGTATATCCTTTCTAGGTCTATTACTTTACCATCAATGGTTTTCTTTCCTGCGTTTTCAAAGTTCACGGTGACACGGTTATTGATAATAGTTTGCACTTGGCCGATTCCCCATTCTGGTGCTTTGGGATTTTTAACTCTGTCTCCTGGCTCGAAATCAAAAAAAATAGTATTCATTTGTGCCTCTGCGATCTTCTAAGCAAATATTCTGCAACCCTGTAAACTCTGTGAAGTGTGGTTACACTTTGTCCTGTGTTCTTCCAGTATTTGTCCATCAAAGGTTGTGCCAACCTCCTAATTGCTTTGCTTCGCTTAGATTCTTTTACTCCTGCTTCGAAAACCGGACCTCCTGATCTCTTGGCTTCTATTTCAAACGGATCTATTACTTTCTCCTTCATTTTAAATTTTCCAGCATGGCTTTTTCTTTGTCCATTTTTTGTTGTTTCTCTGCTTCTAATTCTTCATGTGTCTTCTTTGGTTCCGGTTCCAAATTGGTTGGCGGATCTATGGGAAAGCCACTGTTGTCAAACCATCTACCGTCTGCTGTAACTGTGCATCTTGATCTAAAATTATTTCCATCAACACCTTTTACTAATCTATTTTTTTGTGATAGTTTACCATAATACTGCGTACCATCTTTCTGTATTAGTTTCTGTGAATTGGCACCGAGTCCACCATATATTCTATCGATCGGAGTCCAATAGTCGACCTCTCCGTCGTCTTCTTCTTTGTTCCATTTGATAGGATTATAACTTTTAGGCAAAGAATTGATTTCGCTTTCATGCACTGATTTCCAAAAACGATTTGTATCAGGCAGAGTGGGTTTGACTTCAAACTTGTCTTTTGGTTTTTCAGTAATCTTGTTCAGTTTTTCTAATAGGTCTTTTGATTTCTGTCTCATAATGTAAATCCTGGCACTGAGGAACTAACCTCGTAGTCTCGCCCTTCCCAGTGTCACCCCGGTCAGGCTATCCAAAATAAACCCTAAAGCGGGTGTTGAGATAAAGATTACAAATGAGTTTCTACGCATCTGTTCTCAATGCCTGGACTATTGTTTACCATTATATATGAACTTTGGTTATCTGTCAACCGTATACCCTAACATATCAAAATGATTGTTTAATGTGTAATTTTGCAAGTCAATTGTTTTGCCAGTGACATCTTTGATAGTTTTGTTGAATCCTGCGGATTTGTATCTTCTGAATGGAAACTGCCAGTCGCCTGCCTGTTGCCAATCACCCTCCAGGATGTGTTTATCACTGTCATCTATCATGCACAAGGGCATTTGCAGAACAACTTCCGCTGATATTTTATCGTGTAGGTATGCTGTGATAATCTTGTTTTGAGGAATCACATGTTCAAGGTGCTGTTTGCCCGAAATGTTATCTGCCCTATAGTGGGCACCCATTGGAGCCAATTGCTTCTGCATCGATCTTATGTACAAAGTCATCGCTGTCTTGATATGTTTTTTTGTTGCATGACTCCATTTTTCATCGAATAGACCCTTTTTCATGTGATCAACGTAGTGTGCCAACTCTGCCAACTGTGGCTTACCTTTGCTTTTGAAATTTATTTCTGGTAGGTTAGTAAGGTTTTGGAAGTCGTTCATTAAATTCCTCTTCTGTTATCATTTCTAGTTCCACTGCGTCGGCACCCTCTCTATAATGTCGCTCTACTTCTTTTATTATATCTTCGTAGGGCAAACCATATCCGTACTCTTCTTCGTCCTCGAAAAAGTTTATCGACCCTGGAACACATTTGGTTACTCTACATATGTAATAAGATAGTTTCATATTAGTAATGTTTGATAAACTCTTTGCATTGTTCGGTTATGATATCATCACTACTGACAATTTCTTTTACTATTTGCACATCGTTTAAATTTTTTTCGTACACAACATCAACCTCACTGACTGGAAATCTTTTAAAGATTCCTTGTTTGATGTGTTGATATGAAAATTCGTAATGACCTTTAACCTCATGTATGTATTTGTATTCTCCATTACTATCTTTTTCAAGCACCTTGTCTGCATGAACAAAACCAATTTTGAACGTGCCAGAAGTTTGCATGATCATTAAGTGATCGAAATCTCTGGCCAGCACCGAACCATCACTGTGTCCATTTTTCAAAATAATATTTTCAATATAAGGCACTCCTGTTTTAGGTGTTTTGAACTTTGTTTTTCCACTCTTGCCACTTATTCTTTCACCTTTCCAACCAGGCATTGTAAAAACATAATCATATTCCTTATTCACTATCTCGATAAAGTTACCTTGTTTTTGACAAAGTTTTAAACCTTTGTTAAGATATTTTTCTTTTTCGAAATTTTGTTCCAGTCCATGAAACTTATCATTACATTCCTTTATCCACGGAACTAATTTATTATAGTCCATGTAATCATTAAAAATATTATAATCAAATGACATATTTTCTAAAGGCCGTTTGTGCTTCTGATTCTTCGCTGATGTTACCTTCCGCAAGTCCTACTTTGACCTGTGGTATGAAACTTGGCTCAAATCCCTCTGGTTGTTCTTTTTCGTATATCTCCTTCAGCACATGGGCCATCGCCACAGGTGCGTCCCAACCAGTACCGTTGGCATGTTGCCATTGCCTTTTGCTGGCAGTGTGTATCAGTGTTGCACTTGGGCATACCGACTTGGCTGATAACAACAACTGTTTCATCCAATCTTGTGGTAACCTATGAAGCCTACCCGCTGACAGTTCGTATTGTTTCATGAGTCCGATATAGATACCTTGGTTGATCTCGCCACCGTCTTCATCAGGAAACACATCCTTGATGGCCTGCAAGGCATCGATCAATCCGTCTTTGCCCGCCATGGTCAATCCTTTGTATGCATAATCAAAATGTGAAAAGTAAAAAGGATTTGGCCCTTTCTTGTTTGCACTATTTCTCACTCGTTTGGGTTCAAGATCTATGCCCACGGTATCAAATGCATCTTGTACTTGTCTTGCTTTCCAAGGTCTGCCTTCTGTATCTGTTTCGCCCATTTTGTATCTGTGTAACAGAACTCTGTGTATCTCTTCTGTGCCTGCTCTCAAGATACCTGTGTCGTTGACAATTTCAAATGCTATGGCATCAAACGCCGGTTCATCAGTTTCAACTATCGTAACAGGAATATTCGTGTAACCCAACAACGCAAGACTGACTGCTCTATGCTGTCCGTCAAATATGTATAGGGTTTTGCCATCTGATCTACGAACTGCTGACACTGGACAACATACCCTAGGATCAAACTTCTTCATGATGTTCATCACATGTCCTGGTCTTACGTCACGTTGGACGGAATAGTTGAACGCAAAATCTTCTAGCGGATGTGCCTCCACACCCTTGGGCAGTTCAAATCCTTGATCTAATTTATTTTTGAGATTAATTTTTGCTTCGTCGTACCTTTTTGTCCAGTTTGGTACATCTTCTGGTGCTTCTTTCTTGACTTCTGCTACTACGTCAAGAAGCATTCTTACGTTAGACATATATAAATCCTCCTATGGTACTATATGTTGTATCAGTAGTTGGGTTCAATATTAGAACAATTTCTACAAATACATCAATATTATAGCACAGGTCTTGGAAAATGTCAACGTGTTTTCTTTTTACCCAGTAGATCTCTAACTGTGTCGCGACATGTGTGATGCCAATATACTCCGGATTCTCGCAGTATTTCGTTGTGTTTTCTAAGGCGTTCCATGATGCGTTCAATCCTTTTGAATTTTGCTTTTGTGAGATTTTTATCTATGGCTTTTTCACATATTTCCAGCACTTTGTCAATGTCAGGACAAGTAATGTCCGGAACCTTGGGTGCTTTCTTACGGATTTTTGACCAATAGTTGGTACGTTTTTGTGCCCACTGAAACATGTTAACCCCTTATACACAATATTTACTGACCGTTGATTAGGAGTTATACGGCTTTATAACTGGATGTCTTCTATGGTGCAACCAAACTCCATTGACTCGTAGGGGATATCTAAAGTGTCGAATCCAGAAGTCATTTCATAGGCCTTGTTCTTGGCTTTCTCCATGCATTCTAATTCTGTTTCATAGGTCGCCTCACTGCTTTCATAGAAAACTTGGCAGTCCTCGATAGGTACATTCATAGGGTTGGTTGTCATGATACAGATGATTGCGAATACTTTAAACATACAATTACTTATGGCCCGTTCTGTTGCCAGGTGGGCCAAACCCCGAAATTAAGCAGTTATTACGCCGCTAATCTCAATGCAGGCATACTGACTGTTAGGTCAGCAAACCCTAATGCTCTTTTGTTTGCATTTAAAAACTGGCCGTTACCTCGTTCCAACTGGACAAACTCCACATCTCTTTACACATTGGTCGATCCTGGTTCACCCCCGGAAGGGATTACATAAGCCACCTAGTAATAATTGGTGGAGGTGGTCGGTACTGCCCCGACGTCCCTAACGTTTATTCCAAATGTTTCAACGTCTGCAAATATATTTAAGCACAGAGTTGACAGTTTGTCAAGAATGTGTATAATTAGTTTTATATGCCAAGAAATAGAATTTTCAAATTTGATGACGGAACTGAGACAAAAGATGTCGAGGCTCTTTCTTTCAAGAAGGCCGTGAAGTCATTTCAGGGTGGTTCTAAGGCCAAGATGGTAACTATTGAGTGGACGACAAAGAACGGGGAGGTTTTCGTCAAAGAACAAAAATTACCATTAGGTAGAAAGAAAAAGATAGGACGTTAGAAGTTAAGTGAGAATAAGTCACAACCCGTTAGTTAGATTGATAGTAAAATTAAGAATGTTCTACTGCGATATTCGTGGTCATCATGGACATAAATGGAATTATGAGCCTGGAGAACACTATCTAGGAATGCGTAAAAGCAAATATTGGGCGAAGCACAACAAATAGAAATCCTAACTTATTGTATTGCTTGACTCGTTTAGATCTAGGCTTTGGGCAATAATATCTCTATCACGTTCATTCAAATTGCTTAACAGTCTTTCGCTTTGATTGTATTCAGTCCCTTTCACACTCAAATTAAGTTGTCTGCAACAATCTGTGATAATTTGTTCAATGGTTAAATTATCAAAATTTTTAGTGTCTATTCGTGAATCCTTCTTGGCTTTTTCTACCACCGCATCTAGATCAAGTGGATCCTGCACATCAGGTAATCCCTTCATTTTCATCACTTGGTCTATTACAGATGCCTTGTCAGAATCTTGGTCGATGTCATACAGCGGATTTGAATAACTTTGATTTTGCTCATATTCGTTGAAGTAAGACTGCCAATTGGGGTCCTGGGCAACATTGGCCATTATAGTTCTTAACTTTGGATCATCAGCCAGACCAATATATGCTGAATTTTCAGTTAGTGTTTCTGTATAAGATCTCAATGTTGTGATGTTGGAATTTTCAAGAGTTCGTTGTGTTTCTATGCTGTCTCTGTCTGCAATTAGTTGTGTTCTTTTAGTTAGGTAAGGTTCATTTCCTAATGCATTATGGAAATTGGTGTTCGCTGTGGCAACTGCCGTGGCAAATGTATCTAATGTCTGTTGGAAATCAGTTGAGTCTGCAACTACACTGTTGATAAAATTACGCAAATTAGTAATTGCTGTCACCAATGCTGTCTCTGTTGCTAGGCTGGCATTATTAATGAATGTGATTGAGTCTTTCATGCTTGTGAACACTGGCTTAGAACTGTCTTCAGTTGCGGTGAACATGTTGCTTAGGATTCCAAGATGGTCGTTGACATCTCTGTTTTTCTCAGCCGCAGTAAGTCCATATTGAGAAGGAATAGTCTGTTGTAGTCCTTGCACCAGTTGAAGTATTTCGCTGAACGTTCCTTGTCCGTCCTCTCCTGTGACAACATCTGGGTTACCCGGGATAATAGATCCATCGAGTATTGTGTTAGTATGTCTAACAATGTCACCAAGATACCTTCCTACATTAAGATATGAGATATTGTTTATCGTATCTTTGAGATCATTTTTCTGTGTATCCGTCAAAACTTGATTGTTTGCTATGTCTGTGTCCAATTGGATAGAGTCACTTGCCCAACCTATCTTTAATTCATTGATTGCGTTTTCCAATGCCTGATTGGAGAAATTTGGTGTAGACTCTACTAATGATTTTAATCCTTTATTGACTGCCATGATTATCCATTTGCTCTCACGTTAGGCGAGCCTTGGAACAATGCACCAAAGTCCATCGAGTCACCCACACGAGATACAGGTCTGCCTTCTGCAAACACATTAGGAGAACCCATGTTGACCCTTGCCTTATGTCCTACACATCTTGGAGGACAACACACTAGTATCACGTGAGGCAATGTGGGATCTCCAGGTCTAAGGATAGCACTGCCATTTGCAAATACACTTCTTTGTGTGGCTTTGCAACCAATGACTTTGGTACAACCGTGACCTGTTGTTCCTTTATCTCTCATGTCTCTAGATATTGCCGGCATAATGCTACTATTTATAGTAGCAAAAAACCGCAGTGTTTATAATTTAAATTTAGCGAATTGGCCTTTTTTGACGTCTTGCTTGATACCGCCAACAATGTAAGACTCTACTTCAGTCTCTTGTGGAGCAACTTGCATACCTTTGCTT
>Ga0163109_10003336_pt1 | contig 12267 bp, 9 predicted proteins | sample CRUFie1St13metaG_FD_108704 | JGI IMG/M metagenome (GOLD analysis project Ga0163109, IMG submission 108704) | Marine microbial communities from the Costa Rica Dome - CRUD Field 142mm St13 metaG | ecosystem: Environmental > Aquatic > Marine > Oceanic > Photic zone | place: Costa Rica: the Eastern... | reverse complement strand
TTTTGACTGAGATACACAGAAAACTCACCTTTTGATCTGGGCCTTATGGGGCTATTATCCTCCTCCAATAAAGAAAATTTATTTTTTAATTCGCTTAGAAATTCAAGATCCGTCAATCCATGCAGGTCCTTAATTACTCTGTTGTAATCATAAATTTCCAGTTCTTCATCGGCGAACAAAACAGCTAAAAACAGATTATAATCCTCCTGACCTGTATGATCTTGGTTTGCATCCTTTCTCTTCTGTCCGACCCTTGCTGCTGCTGCAGTCCGGTGATGTCCATCTGCTACATAGAAACAAGGAACATCAGCGAACAGTTCTTCCAGACTAGAAGTAATTTTGTGCTCATCAATTACCCATAATTCATGCCGGATTTCATCAGCAGCAATAAAATCGAATACAGGATCCTTTGTCGTTCCTTCAGCAATAATTGAATTGATCTCCTTGTTTGCTCTGTAAGAAAAGAAAACTGGTTCTGCGTTGGCACTGAGAGTATCGACATGCTTAACACGATCTTCCTCCTTTGCCACACGAGTTAATTCATGTTTCTTGATTTTATTCTGATAATATTCCTCAAAGAGACAACAACCAACAATTCCGGTTTGAGTACGACCATCCATGGTTAAACGGTAAATGTAAAAACTCGGACTGGGGTCCTGTAATAAAACCCCATCTCTTTTAAATTTATTATAAACCTCTGCCCCCTTCAGATAAACCTCATCGGAGTATGGGTTTATTTTCTCAGGAAGACCGATCTCTGGCTTGATTACGTGAAGAAAAGAAAAGGGATTTCCTTCTGCTTCTATTCTTGCTTCATTTGAATTAAGAACATCATAAGGGCGAGATGCCACAAATTTAGCTTTATCTTGAGCAGGACGAAAAGCACGAAAAGGCTTAAATACAGCCATGTTGATTCATTGTTAGGTTGATATTTTTACTTCTGAACAAGCTTTGATTCTTTCAAAGCTTCCGCAGCCGCTTTTTTGGCACGAACTTGAGCGATCAATTTTTTCGCAGATCCCGCAGCTAAAGTACTTTTGAGATTCACCTTTTCTGGAGGCATAGAAACTGCTGCCGCTTGGTTCGATGACTGCATTTCTTCCAGTATTTCTCTTCTTAAAATAGAAATCGATCGAGGTGCCGATATTCCGATTTTAACCGAATCTCCTTCAATTTTAGTGATAGAGATTTCAATTTCGTCTCCAACCAATATGCCTTCGTCAATTTTACGTGAAAGAATAAGCATTGTTTATTCTTTCACTCAAAGAGCTTCACCAGCAACATCCAAGAGATGTCGGGCAGAAAATTCTTCATGGTTGTTTATAATGCATTGCTTTCCAACCAAAGTCCTTCGGTTCACAATAATAGGACCAACTAAATTTAATGAAATCTTGCCGACATGATCAGGAGGAAGAGTAACTATATTTAATATCATGGTATCCTCAGGACCAGTTATGCCCAAAATGTTCACATCTCCATCTGCCACCTCGACGGAATAGTTAGGAATAATACCACCCGGTTCCAAGACAATAAAAGCCAAGCCATCTTTATTCTCTTCACGCAACCACATGAATGGAAGTTCTTCTTCATCAAAAACAAGGTCCAAAGATCTTATTTCAGAAAAACCAAAAAGTCCCTGAGGCAATGAAATTCTATTTCTGATTTCTGATCCGACAATATCAGGATTATTTGAATCTTCGTCGATTTTTAACTTCATGTTGAAATCAAAGAATTACAGGTAATTTAGCAGAGAATTATTTAATAGTTGAGCCCCAACTTGCATAGCTGCTTGATAGGCTGTAGAAACCTTAGTCAAGCGCATGATTGCTTCAGACATGTCAATTTCCAAGTCTTTTGAAATTTGCTTGTCAAGTGCCATCATGTAATCTTCATCGTGAGCACGAACGGTTTCCATACGAACCATTTTAGAAGACAACTCCCCAATTTTATCTATGATAGAATCTTCAAGTGCAATTAATTCTTTTTCTGTATCAAGAACACTGCTAGCTTGAGGACTTTCAGAGATGTCAAACAAACCATCGCGTAAATCGACTAGAGAGTTTACAACTGAGGCGAGGGAAGCCGTGTTACCATTGGAAGCATCCAACATAAAAGATATGTCAGTGTCTTTACCGACTCGGGCAACCGCATTCTCATGACCACCTTGGTAAGTGACATTCATTAAGTTTCCATCAGTGTCTCGATGGTCGAGGAAAGTCTTGGTACCAGTAGCGAAAGAAAATGTGTCACCATCATAAGGTAAATTATTGGCATTGTGGGGACCTTCTCCATCATCAATCAGTTCGAAACCAGCAATTTGGAATGGACCAGGATTAACAAAATTTTCTTCCCAGATAATTTTGGCATCAATAACTCTTCCATTATCAAGTGCTATAGTCGCCTTTTCGAAGTCAGGAGGCACGACGCCATCTGATGATGCTCCGAAATAATACTCACCAGGATCAAGTAATTTCAAACCAACAACATTACCATCAGCATCTATAATGGCATCAGCCTTTGCATCTTTGCCAGAAGTACCAGCAGGATGAATTGATACTTTTGGCGAATTTTGATGATTAGTCTTGAATTTCAAAACATAATCAAGTTCCTCACCGATAGGTATCCATAAGTTATTTGCCACTGACTGACCTTCTTCGTTCATCACAAACTTGTCCGAAGGTTTGATAATAGAAATGGGGTCGATGTTAGGATCTGAACCATCAGCGGGCGGGAGTGGTTGGATACGATTATTAAAGTTGTCAACTTGGCATTGGTAATAAGTTCCTTGGTGAAGCACAATTTGGCCGATATCATATACAGCTGACGATGACCATTGATTTCCTTGCCTGGTAGCGTACGCTTCAACAGCGACGAAAAAGTTGGGATCTGTTAATTCCGTTTGGTCTTTAAAATCATTGAGGGCAACGTAGTGTTGTCCAACCATGTTACCTTCAGCGTCAGGAAAGCGACTGTAAATATATTCACCTTTTTTTCCCGAAATAGTATCTCCATCTTCGAAAATTAATTCTTTAGATTCTAGCGGTAATTGATTACCGAGAAAAAATGTACTAGAATTGCTGCGATTATTTTCATTTAAGTCTGATAATTCCGCAGGATCAAATGTTTGTTGATCAGTAATAAGAAAATAGTTCCCTTCATAAGAAAAAACAGAATCTTGTGCTGGAGTAACGCCATCCTTGTATTGCTGAACATTACCTTTAATGTAAGGGGCATCTATAACATTGCTTCCGGCTTTAGCGGCAGACAGGGTATATTCGAGAGTCTTGGGATCAAATGTTGCCAGTGCATGGGAGGTTGAACCAGTGATATCAAAATCAGTAACACCATATTTAATTTCTTTGACTAATTCCAACGCTTTGTCGTTAGGAAAATCGGGAGGGTTACTAGAGTTAATGAGTAAAGAAAATGTATAATCAATTGCTTCACTTTCGTCTTCAAAAAGTTGCCCATCTGGAGCCATGTGAAAAAATTTGGTGCTGGACCCATTGGCTTCAAAATTCCAATCTTCTCTTTCAACGGAATAATTAGATGGTAATTCTTTCCAAAATCGTTCTGTACCTGAAGTTGGTTTGTGGTTTGTATTATTTTGAATTTGGGATTCCCAATACTTTCCCTCATGCTCGACGACAGTTCCAACCTCGAAAGTTTGTAGCCTTTTCCAAGGCACAGAATGAGAAATTTCAAACTCAGATAAACCACTGGACACACTTGTTTCTACGGCAATGCTCCTAACCCAATTCATTTCTGGTGCCGCACCTGTCGGCTGCCAACGATTTTGAATTATTTCATTATCAACAGACAAGTTGTTAATTTCTTGAACATCCTGACCATATTTGTTGACCGTATCATAAACGCTATTAAGTGATATCTTGAGATCAGATGATAAAGGGTCAGACTCCGCTCTCCAAACGCCATCAGCATCTTGCTCCATCGGCTTAAGGTAGCCAGTCATGGGAAGGAAAGGATCGGAAGTATCCTGATAGTAATCAAAAGAGTAATTACCAGCACGACCCGCTTGACCAGTTAAGTTTTGTACATCTGCGTCAGTTAAAGAATATACGAGATTCCCATTGTTATAAAAATCTTCGAATGTTTCTCTCCATACAGAATCCTGGTCAGCTTGATCCAAGTCTGAGAAAGAGAGTAATGGACGATTGCCTGTGAGAGGATCTGGTGCAGGAACTGGCGGTTGCCTTTCAGAATATTCAAACGAAAATTTGTTTGCTACCTTACTATCCAATTCTAATTGAAATTGATTCGAATCAAAAACGGTAGATCCAGATTTAAAAACTTCATTTCGGATAATATCTTTTTCAGAATCCGATAATTCCTCAAAAGTTTTATTCGGATAACGGAGTCGGGTTTGCTCAGTTATTTTTTGCTCAACTTGTTCTGGAAAATAGGAGTTTGGATTCCACTGAGTTAAAAAGTCAACAGAAGTATGGAAATCTTCTGCAGCTGCACCTAAAACAACCAGTTCACCGTTTGTGGAGATTTCAGACCTAACATTAGCGTGTTCGTTTCTTGTTGCGTTATCTCCTTCACCGCCTCTTACAAAAGCTCTGTATCCCAAAGTAGCAAAATTTGCTAATGTAGGATCTGGAAGTCTTGGAGATTGATCAAGGGAACCTTTGTCTGAATTTATGAGTTCGCTAACCAATTGGACAACTTCAGAAGTTTGCAAACCATCTTTTGTAACTTCAACCACATATTCGCGGCCATTAATTTTAAATACAACAGATTCTGATGCGAGCAACTCTCGATTACCATCTAAATCGTTTGAACCGACCAAACTATTCTCGAGTGAAATTAACTTTTTATGTTCAAGTCCAACCAAAACATCTGTATTTCCAAAATTTGGGTTGTGTTCAGTTCCTCCAAACAAAGATCTTCCCCGATGAGTGGCGTTTATTCTGTTGAGAGCTTCTTCAACTAACTGATCAATCTCATGCCCATAGGTTTGGGCAGCAGACTGATTGATTTGAGAGCCGGAGACCCTTGAGATTTCCAGTGCCCTTTGATTAAGTTTATGAAGATGGTCGAGGTTTAAGTGACCTGCGTTTAAATACTCAGAGGCATAAGAGGCATTTCTTTGGTACTGAGAAAGCTTTGCCTTCAAGGCATCACTTTGAATAAGTCTCCCAGCCCGAATGCCGTCCTCTTCTGGGTAAGTTATTTTCTGTCCAGTCGAAATTTGTCTGTCTAACTTGAACCTCTGCTGATCTAAATCACGAATGGTGTTCGTGATGTTACTGGAAACATTGAGGTTAGGAAGACGCATAATTATTTAAGCAATCCCATAACAACCAATTCCAACATTTTGTCGAGAGTATTCAAAACTCTCGAAGATGCTTGAAAAGATCGTTGAAATTGCATCAAGTCTGCAACCTCCTCATCAACGGACACAGAACTGACTGCACGCCTCTGATCAAGAAGTAGATTCTCGAGAGATTTTTGGTGATCATAATTGTCAGAGAGGTTGGACATCTTATTACCTATATCAGCATTTAGAGTGGCGATTTTAGTATTGAATTCACCGTCAGCTAAGTTCCCAATTTTATACGCTATATCATTAGCACCTTCAGGATTAAGTTCGGAAGATTTTAATAATTCAGGTGAGAGATTTTTATCAATTTTTAGGCTTGCAGCAAGATTCCAAGGGTTAGCCAGAACTGCATCAAAATGGAAATTGTCCCCAATTATAAAAGGCTTAGTGCCCTGCTCGATTTTAAAAGGGATATTTTCATAGGCATGCATAATCGAACGCCCCTCATCACCAGTGTTAAGCAATCCATCTTCACCGACAAATTCATCATCATACTCAAAAGTAATATGCTGCATTCTGCGTGCACTACCAAAAAATTCATAGTCGTCTTCTGTAATAAGATCCTCTCCACCATTTCCTCTTATGTAGTATCCCTCGTCGCTAAGTTCAGATGGAAACAAAGGGGTGGAATTGACTATTTCAAAAGTGTCAGACTCTGCATAGGGAAGTGACATAGAAACTTCCTTATCAAAAACCTTAAGTGTGCCATTACCTTCAGCACCAAAAACCTGATAGTTTTCTTCCATAATTCTATTGTTACCCATAACTGGACGAGATAGAAAAGCGTCGAACTCAAAAAGATACCCTCCTGGTTCGTCAGTAGGATTATGAATAGAATTTACTTTTTCGACAAAAGAGGAAACAAGTTCGTTTAATTCTGTCCTGAAAAACTGAATACCATTTTCCCTCGCATTTTGGTATCCGGCAATGGATCCAGAATCTATCACAAGTTCAAGAATCTCGTCTCCATTATCGCCGCTTATGAGAAGAGCATCCTCACTCGGATAACCGTTCCCATTGTTAAGTAACTTAAATCCTGAGATTTCTCCACCTGAAATTACTGCCTCTGCAATACCAACATTCACTTCAACTAGTGCACCTGTTTCTAAGTTGTAACCGGTGGGGGAAGAAAGACGGAAGACTTCATCCGGGTTATTTGTATTAATTTGAACTTTAATAGGTTTAAAATAAGCACTCCACTTATCACTCATAGGATCAAAATCTATTAAGTCGACTGCTTCTTCAGGAGAAGATTGTATTACATAATGATTTCCATTATGAGCAAAAACTTTGCCTTCGGAGTTAGGTAAAATCTTGAAATCTAATTCAGTGGATTCTTGCGCTTCTTTAAAATCTTCAACAGTTAAAGCATTTTCGGATGTAACAGATACTTTGAGAAATTTGTCAGAGGAGGCGGGGTTTATGCTTCCATCATTTTCCACATCCGCAGTCGTTATGTAATAGTTGTACTGCGGTTCATTATTAACGATGTTCGATTGAACCCTAACATAATCTCCGACCAGAAATTGGTTTTCAGTCAATAAATCTTTAACAAGTGGATTGTTATCAGAAGGCACTTCTTTACCCAAATTGACAACTGAGCCAGCAAACTCTCCATCTTTAAAGAGCTGGTTACTTGACCCTGCAGGGTTTTCTTCAGGGAATTCTAATGAAATACCTTTAGTTAAATTACTTGTAGCTTGGTAAAAGTTATCTCCGTATTTAAAAACCTCATTTTCAAGATAATTCTTGGACAACTGTTCATTCTCAGTTTCATTAGTCACAGGAGATATATTAGCATTTACCTGATAGAATTTCCCCTCGTAGTAAATTTGGTCTCCAACTTCGAAAGTTTCCAAATCCGAATAAGACTTTTTGGTTTCTGCGTACAATCCGTTAGGGAGAGCATTAATTTCCATGAAAGATTGATTGGAAATTGGGTTCTCCCCTGCAATCGTGTCCTCAAGAGCTTGCCAAAGAACCATTTCTCCTGACTCATTAGGAGAATAAAAGACTTCACCTTTCGATCTTTTCGGATTGTCCAAGAATGCGGGTACAAAATTTTTCGCTTCATCAAGCGTTTCGCTGAGTCCTGTTCCGTAATCAACAGGTTGGTTAGCAGGCAATGTAGGATCTTGATCTTCATTGACACCAACAAGATCTGATGCTTCAGACTTTACCGAAATACCTTCTATCAAAGGCTTTGGTGGTGGCAATGAAACTAGAAACGGACCCTTTGAGTCATCAAAAAATGTACCCGATTGCATAACTTCCAAAAAGCCAAGCTGCCCTTGCGAATCAATTTTAGCCTGTACTTTAGCTTCAGATCCATTGACTCCATTTGAAGGAACCGAAAATTCGTATCCCCAGTTATTAGTAACAGTTTGAGCCCCCGTTGAATCAAGCAGCCTAATTTCTTGCCCGTTTTTCGAAGTCGCAAAAACATTAAGAAATCCGGTAGACTCACCAGAAACTTCATCGAACCCTTCTTCAACAGAAACCTCCATTAATTTAGATAAATCCTCGACTAAAGCTTGCCTTCTATCTCGGTAAGTAACGGCCAAACCTTTATCTTGCAACTCGAACCGACGAACTTGCTTATTGACCTCATGTAACTGATCAAGGATCCGATTTATATCACTCACCTCGCGTTTCATGATCTGTGTAAGATCATGTTCAATTTCTTCTAAGCTTTGGCCAGCGTCGTTAAATCTCTTACCAAGAGTAACAATTTTATTGAATAGTTCCTGCCTAATAGTCGGTTCATCAGGAGATGCTGAAAGTTCCTGAAATGCATTAAAAAAATCGTTGATTGCCCTAGATAAACTTCCCGGAGCTAAAATACTATCATGCGTATCATCCAAACCAGCATTTATTTGGGGGCTGGTTAAGGTCTCCCCCAAAGCAGACTGGATAAGATCAAAAACTTCTTTCTCTGCTTTGATGGCAGCTGTTTGGCCTACTTCGTCAACTACCCTACGGTCTAAAAATAGATTTCTTACATACTCTAAACCAGCGGACTCCAATCCCGATGTTTGTAAACCGCCATGAGAACCATACATAACTCCTTCTCGTGACAAAACCCGCTGGCGGGCATAACTCTCATCGTTAACATGAGCTAAATTTTGACCTGCGATTTCAGCTGTCTTCGAGTGGTAGCGAAGAGCTTCGGTTGTTTTACTAATTTCTCCGAGTAATGACATAAGTGTTCAGGCAGACTCACTTAGGTTTGACCTACCGTTGGAGAGGCGCTTCAAGTCACCTTTCCGGTTGTAAGTTTTAGTTTGGGACGCAGGGTCAGTCACGCTCAGAATTTGATCGGTTACCTCGCTTAACCGCATCAAAAGTCTCTGATTTTGTTCAATTTTTTTTCTTACTTGTGATATAAGATTATTTATTTCCTCAATAAGACTGTAGAACATGGGTTTCGTAACATCAGGAAAGTGATCAACTAACTCGCTTAATGTAGAACTTTTAGGCTCCCCAAATTTCTCCGCTAGGGTGCTAACAAAACCTTTTCTGCGGGAGTGCAAAATTTGGCTTGCTTCCATTTGAGTTTGAACGGATTGGTTTAATTCCATTAGACTTTCAGGTTTCCGATTCAAAATGCTTTGCTGTTGAGCACTAAGCAAACCTATTAAACCACCATATTCCTGAAGCTCATCTCTAAGCAACCCTAGAAGATCTTCCCAACTGAAAGTCAATCCTGGAGATACTTGCTGTGAAACTTCAAACATACTAAATGCCCGAGACCTCTGCTCCCTTATTTGGGTTTGGTTCTATCTTACTGTTCAACTGCTGCTGTAAAATGTTAGAAACACCGAACCCTCCACCTGTTGCAATACTTTCGGATATAGCATCAGTAAAGAAATGGCGATACATTCTGTGCCCCCCTCCATCTTCATTAAAAACGCCCTTAAACATGGGTTTCAATGCCTCCTTTAAAAACTGCTTAACTAGTACTGATTCGAATTGCTGACTCACTGCGGCATTCTTCTCGAATTCAGAGGCATGCTTAGAGTGTGCCATCTCCATGAGCATGCTAGTATCCATACCAACATATTGATTACCAAGGTTTGCAGTTTCCATAAAACTTTTAATTAATAATTAATTCTGCCTGAAGTGCTCCGGCATTTTTGATAGATTGCAAAATTGATGTCATTTCTCGAGTTGTTAGCCCTAGCCTGTTCAGAGCAGAAGCAAGATCATTTACTGTTGAAGTACCAACCGGGTCTAGTTCGTCGATCGTATCAAACCTTCCAATCTCCTCTATAAGTTCTGCATTTTCACCCTGTAGAATTGTGGTTGCCCCTTGTGAAAATGGTAAAGGTTGACTTACACCGGTAGTCGGATTCAGGAAGATTGTAATGTTACTATTACTTACGGCAACTGGTGCAATCCTAACATTTTCAGTGGCAACAATTGTACCAGTTCGCTCATTAATTATAACGCGAGCGGGAACATTTGGTCTTACATCAATTGACCCAATTGCAGCTAGGAAGTTAGTAGTTTGACCTTGAAACTCAAGTGGTAAACGGACATTGACCACCCCCCCATCCTTCGCAAGAGATGTTGCTGGGTAGTATTTGTTGATAGCGTCTGCAACTTTCACCGCTGTCGTTGAATCAGGAGACCTTAAAATCAGATCAATCGAGCCGTTGTAAACAATTTGACTATCAATTTCTTTTTCAACAAGTGCGCCATTTGAAACAATCCCAACGGTGGGATGATTAACCTGTACATTAGCACCTCCAGCATTCCCAGCAGATAATCCGCCCACTGAAACCGGCCCTTGTGCAACTGCATAAACTTTGCCGTCAGCACCCTCCAATGCTGTTTGAAGCAATATACCGCCTTGAAGAGAATCAGCATTACCGATAGAAGAAACGGTTACATCGAGTCTAGAACCATTTTTAGCAAAGGGTCCAATATCAGCAGTGACCATAACCGCCGCTATATTTCTTGATTTGTCGGCTTTATCTGCTCGTATTCCCAATCTCTCAAGTGCATTTAAAATCCCTAGCTCGGTATATTCAATCCGTGAGTCTCCTTGCCCCGCTAAACCGGTTACAATTCCGTATCCATAGAGTTGGTTACTGCGACTCCCCTTAACATCAGTCAAATCTTCAATCCTCGCAGCTTGTAGAAGTGAAAATATTGCCGAAGCAAAGAACAAAAAGTATTTAAAAATAAAAATCATTTACTTAACTAGAAGGGATTCAAAATAGATGCCAGTCTCTGATACCAGGATTCTTTTTGTGCATCATTTAAGCTGCCTTTCGAGACAAACTCAATTTGAGCATCTGCTATATATTGAGAAGATATAATATTTCTGTATCTCAACCCATCCTTGAAACCAAAACCGATATCTTCCTCTCTTACCATACCTTTAAGGACTGCATAATAACTTTCACCAGAAAAAGTTACCATTCGAGCTCCTTCGATAACTAAAACCCGATTGGGCAAAACATCGATAATCACGACACTGACGCGGCCTTTCAAATCAGATGTGTTTGCGATTGAACCTCCACCTTGATTACTACTCTTTGTTTCAATTTGAGTAGCGGGAAGTTCACCTTTGTGCTTGCCCATACCACTGTTAGCAAACAAAAATTGCTGCACGGCATTTTCAATCTGGGATTGACGATTTCTGACAGAATTCTGTGAGGCAGCGAGTGAAGAACTTTCAGCAACATCAATAGTGATTAAATCACCAACAGAATAAGCTCTTTTTCCAGCGTAAAGGCCCCGCTGAGAATTTGAACTTTTAGTCCATAAAGAAGCCCCAATTAATGGAAGAGTTAGAGCTGAAAATATAAGTATAGATGAAATGTTTTTTATCATAAATTAAAGTTGAACCTTTACACTTTTTTCATTGAGTACCTTGGCTTGAAATTCTTTGTCAGAGGATAAATTCCGAACTTTAACAACGCCATCCTCAACACCATTTTCTAGGGCCATTCCTTTCATTGAAATGAAAATACCATTACCAGAGGCAAAGACATCGACGATTTCCCCTTTTTTCACGAGAGCAATTTTAGTAAGATGACTCCATTTAAGAATTGATTTTTCACGCAGATTCACACCTAATTCATACCCTTTAAGATCAGTTCCGAAAGGTACCGCACCAGTATGCTGCTTGAGTACATCAACAGGTCGTTCGGTTAAATTATGTGATAATAACTTAGATCCCCTCGAAGACAGATTCTTAGTGTAATAACAATTCACAAAGTGAGACATTCTGATGGGTTCTGCAAACTCTCCGATGTTAGCCCCATTATCCCAAATTGCAAAGCGTACGAAGGTGCTTGGGGATAAATTATCAGGCATGCAATCTCTAATTTTAATAATGAAATTACCGCTAAGCCGAATGGTTTTCCATTGCCTCGTAACATAAGCGACTACTGAACCCGAAGCTTGATAACGATAAGCAAGTAACTCGCCTAGTTTAGATTCAAGCATTTCACGAGTGAGAAAAACTTCTTTAGGATTCGAATCATCTGGTGAAAAATCCGAGTAGATTTTTTGCCTTGAGGACTGAGGTGCAATCAAAGCTGATGCTTTATTACTTATTATATATTTTTGATAAGATACTGGTTTAATGGATATTGGTTCCAAAAAACGGGAAACATCAGCCATCAAAGTAAATTGCAGAAAGACAATTAAAAATAAATAGGAACGCTTGTACATGTTATCTCTTGAGTTGATTAACTCGAGAAAGCATATCGTCTGAAGTTTGTATAGATTTTGAATTAATCTCATAAGCTCGCTGAGCTATGATCATATTAACCATTTCTTCGACTACATTAACATTAGACATTTCTAAATATCCCTGTTGTAAAACTCCAAAACCATTTTCTCCAGGAGCCCCAATTTCAGGTGGCCCGCTTGCTTCAGTCTCGGTGTAAAGGTTCCCTCCT
>Ga0163109_10003335_pt1 | contig 12268 bp, 11 predicted proteins | sample CRUFie1St13metaG_FD_108704 | JGI IMG/M metagenome (GOLD analysis project Ga0163109, IMG submission 108704) | Marine microbial communities from the Costa Rica Dome - CRUD Field 142mm St13 metaG | ecosystem: Environmental > Aquatic > Marine > Oceanic > Photic zone | place: Costa Rica: the Eastern... | reverse complement strand
TTGGGCATCGAAAAAAGAAATTCATGGTTTACATAACTTTACCCCAATCTATTCTCTTAGTTGCGAGAAATGATTAAAAAAGTTTTTCTATTTACAACAATATCATCTATATTGGTAGGTGCATTCGGGTTCATTGTAATTTTTGAGGGTAATCTCAATGAGCTGTCAAAATGGTGGTCTCAGGTTTCCAGAAGTAATCAAAGTCTGCCACTTAGCCCTTTTCAAATAAGACACGAGGACTCATCTAAAATGATTATCCTCGAGGCAAACCAAATAGTATTCGAAGATGAAAGGCTTTTCTGGAAAGGCAATGGGGCATCTGCAAGTCCGATATTGAATAAATCAAAGTCACTTGTGGGAATTAGAATTGTAGATGGCGGGAATGGCTACTCAAACAAAGTTACTGCGAAAGTTAAAGGAGCTGGATCAGAGAATTTTCAGCTCGGTAAGGTGACTTGTCAAAATGGTAGGGTAAATCATGTAGAAGTTATAAAATCAGCTACATGGGCAAACAAGCCTCTTGTATACATTACAAAAGAAAAATTTCCGTATTGCGGGACAATCGAAACCAAATTTCCTTCGGGACAAATTCTAGAGGAATCGCAATACTTGAATGGATTACTTCATGGAAAGGTTAAGCGATTTAATTCGCTTGGAATTCCAGTTTTTGAAAAAGATTACATAGGTGGTCGAAAAGATGGCACCCATATTTACTGGTACAATAAACCTATCGATCCTACCGATTATAAGCCGGTTATTGGAAGTAATGGGGATTTGTTGCCGACACTATGGTTTAACATTTTGGATCAAGCTAAAACTAAATTTGGTAAAGAATTTGGATCTAACGAAGCAAACAAGTGGGTTGTGAAAAACTTTAAGCTTAAAGGTGGCTCTTTTCAAGTTAAGTTACTTGAGCATTGGAAAAACAACTTAAAGCATGGCTTATTCGAAGGATTTGACTCAAAAAGCAACAAAACATTCAAAGATGAATATCGTATGGGTCACAGGATAAAGCATAAAACCTTTGATAAATCGTCCTAGGTTTGGTGTGGTGCTCAAGGGGGGACTCGAACCCCCACGCCTTTCGGCACTAGATCCTTAGTCTAGCGCGTCTACCAATTCCGCCACCTGAGCAATTCTGATATAATTTAAGAAAAAATATTGATTTACAATCTAATTCTAAAAAATGGAAAACATTGATAAATTACGAGAATTACAAGATTTTAATTTTCATGGTAACCTTGATGTAAAACATACTATTGAAAAGGAGACTAAAAAAACATACCCAAAAAAAAGTAACACGAGAAGAAAATATAATAAAATTCAGGACCGTTCTGATAATAAAGTAAATATTATAAAGGTAAGCTTAAACAGAACAGAATTAGATTTGATCCAACAAATAATTAATAAAGATTTGATCTGTAGAAAAATAGGAAGTATCGCAGAAACACTTTTTGATAAGCAAAGGTATTCAGTAAGACTGCAGTCAGAACAAGAATTGGTAATCAACAAAAAAAATGAGAAGGTATTTGACAATCAACAAGACGCTATCGAAGACTTTCTATATGAAAATGTCGAAGTCCAAGAAGAGCTACAAGGGCATTTTGAGGGAAATTTAAAATACATACTCATTTATAAAAATGGTGAGATACTACCACCTCAAAACTTATCTCATTATCAAAACACAATAGATGGTACTGCATTTAAATATAGAATTAACAGTAAGCTTTTTGAAAAATCTCTAGAAAGATCTGAAAATCCAGAGCATATAAAGGAATTTAAAACAAAACATATAATAAATTTCACATTTAAAATAAAGGGAATTGAGCAAAGATTCACATCACTACAAAAAATGAAAAATGAAATGAAGAAAAATATGTTTACTCGATTTTTTGTTAGTAAAACTGAGATAAAATCTTCCTACATAAATAATTTAGATCAAAAAATAAAAAGCAAAGTAATAAAAAATATTACCAGACAAAGTAACAAATATAAAAGACAAATTGAAACAACTATTGAAACATTTTTTAGAAAATCAAATTACAAAATAATAAAAAAGAAAGATATAAAATATCTGTCTCCTTCAAGAAAGGAGGATGTAAAGTTAACTCAAATTAATAAAGAAATGTTTATCAAAATTAATTTATTTAGAAAAACTGACGATATTAATAATGCAATAAATGAAATTGCTGAGTATGAAGAAAAAAAAAGTTTTATAAAAGATTTACGATGGCTAAAATCAGTAGGTATAATTAATCATTTTGATGATGGTACGATTATGATCAATAAAGCTTAAATAAGGAAAATTTCCTTTTATTATTTTTCAGTACAGTGATTTCTAATTTGTAAGCTACTATACCAAGCGGATAATAGTGGTTAAGCCATTCTGCTAAAAGAATAGATTTTTGGCTTATCTGCGGATATATCTCATTGTATAGAAAGCCTTCTGGATCAGAGATATTGTAAAAGTCAGCATGAATAATTGTTACATCACCACTGTGTATATTCATTTTTGAAAATGAAGAACTAGTAATATTATTAATATTCTTTTGCTTAGCAATTTTTTTACAAACATAAGTTTTGCCAGAGCCAAGTTCACCATCAAGAAAAAGTACATAGGGTGTTACTGTATTGCAGAATCGAGACTCTATTAACTTATCAGTATCAATTTCATGGCTTGTGGTACAACTCCAAAGTTTTTCTTTATGATTATGCATACAATATTAATAAAAGCATTAGCAAATTAAATAAGGAATGTATAACAATTGGATAAATTATAGATTTGTTCCTTTCATATGAATAACATAAAATTAGGCCTAAACTAAAAAGCACTATTAATACTAAAATATTTTCATGAACAATACTAAAAATAATACTTGATATAAGCATGCTTGGCACAATTGAAAAATAAGATCTCAATAGCTTATAAAAAAGTCCTCTAAATACAATTTCCTCAATAATCGGTACTATCACTACGGTGTTTAAAACTGCTAATTTTGTAATTTTATTATGCTTAAAATATTGGACTATATTTTGTTCATCAAATTCATGTAAAAGATATTTTGATGATATCGAGATAAAATAGATTACTATATTAGCAATAATAAAGAGAATCAGAGTGTTCTTTAATTTTTCTGTTGTATAAACTTTTTTCGTCTTTTCGATATCATATTTGTTTAAGTAAATAAATAACAGAACCGAAATCACTGTCATTTTTTGATCGATAAAAAACAACATTACCCCTATTGATGCCAACAATTTATCTGAATGGCTAGAAAGTAACTTTACCATTTTTGGCAACTACTTTTTACACTTTATCGTAAAGGCATCTGCCTTTAACAAATGTTTTAATTACTGCACCAGAAATTTCTAGGGAATTTTGGGGATAGTTTTGCCCAACCGTAGACTCTTCATCCCTTTCAATTTTTGTTTTTGCTTTAGGATCATAAATAAAAAAATCTGCTGTTTTCCCTTCAGAAACCTTCAATTCATTTAAATTAAGAATTTCTCTCGGTTTTTCTGACATCTTTTTTGTGATTTTTATCAATGAATTCTCTAGTTTTTCACTATCGCCGCTATTTTTTATGAGTTGTACAAACGATTGTTCTAGACCGAGAACACCGTAAGGAGCCAAATCGAACTCAACTCTTTTTTCGTTAAATCCACACTGTTGATGTCCTGACGAAATAGAATCTATCGTGTCTCTTTGTACTGCCTCATTCAGCCTTAGTCTGTCTGATTCTTCTCTAAACGGAGGATATGCCTTTGCCATAGAGTCATATTTTTCGATCAAGTCTTCAGTGTATGTTAGATGATTTGATGTCGTATCACTTGTAATTTTTATACCGTCTCTTTTTGCTTTTTCTATTAATTCGACTGATCCAAATGAAGAAACAGATGTTAAGTGAATTTTAGCATTTGTATATTTCGAAGCTAATATAGATCTTTGAACAAACAGCTCCTCTGAAATTCGGGGGGATCCTTTCAGTCCGAGTTTATAGGAGAGCAAACTTTCATGTGCACTTGCATCTGGGGATAAAGAGTAATCACGCGGTAAATCTAAAATTGGTAGATCAAACATCGATGCATATTCTACTGCCTTTAAATATATTTGATTATTCTGTGGTGAGTTAGGACAGTCTGTTACCGCAACAATGCCCATTTCTTTAAGGGAACCAATTGGGGCAAGTGTATCACCTTTAGTACCCATTGTTAGGCATCCACTAAGATGAATATCTAGCATGTCATCTTTACAAATGCTATCCTTGAAATACCTTAATGTCTCTGGATTATCCGCGAAACTTGAGAGGGCGGGCATTGCTAAAAGTGATGTGTAACCACCTGCTAATCCTTGTCTGCTGATTGATTGAACGCTCTTTTGAAAACTTAGCCCAGGCTGCTCAAGGTGGCATCGCAAGTCAGTTAAGCCTGGAATAATATATTTGTCTGCGGCATCTATCGTTGTGGCATTATTAAATTCGGCCGTTAGATTTTTTTCACCAACAAAAATGCCGTTTTTAATAAATAAATCTTTCTGAATAATCTTATTTGAGTAGGTGTCTACTACCTTTCCTCCTTTTATTGACAGTATATTCATTGCACTTATCTAAACTTTGCCGTTACAACAAAAGTGTAGAATGGCCATCCTCACATAAACTCCATTGGAAACCTGCTCTAAAACAACAGATTGACTTGAATCGGCCATTTTTGAATCGATTTCAACCCCTCGATTAATGGGACCAGGGTGTAAAATTAATGCATTTTTCTTTAATTCAAACTCTCCTTCTCGTAGTCCAAACATTTTGGAATACTCTTTCAGTGAGGGAAAGTGAGTTTCGGTTTGTCTCTCATGCTGAATGCGTAACAACATAATTGCATCTGCATCCTCTACTGCAGATTCTAAATTGTAAGAAACTGTCAAGCCCCAGTCTTCCATTTTCTTTGGAACAAGAGTGGAGGGGCCCGAAAGAGTGATTTTCGCACCCAACTTCAGCATTCCCCAGATATTTGAGCGTGCAACCCTGCTAAATAATATGTCCCCAAGAATGGTAATCTTTTTTCCTTTGAGGGATCCCCATTTTTCGCGAAGTGTAAATATATCGAGTAGTGCTTGACTAGGATGCTCGTGTGCACCATCTCCAGCATTAATTACAGGTACTTCCACAATTTCAGAAAGAAAAAGAGGAGACCCGGGTGATGAGTGCCTTAAAACAATTGCATCTGCCCCCAATGATTGAATATTTCTGGCTGTATCTCTTAGAGATTCTCCTTTTGTAAGGCTACTCGACTTTTCAGCTATGGAAATTATATCTGCATTAAGGCCTTTAGCGGCAACTTCAAATGCAATCCTTGTCCTTGTGCTTGGTTCAAGAAACAGATTGACAATTCTTTTTCCCGCAAGACTTTCTGGGATTTTTTGGTTTAAAGATTTTAATTTTTTGAAATATTTTGCTTTATCGAGAAGAAGATTAATCTCTTCCTCACTAAGTTCTTCCAGCCCAATGAGAGACTTTCTTTCCCATTTATTTTTAATTACCATAAAAGTTGTTGGGAAAAATCATTGTCAATATCTCGTAACTCATCTTGAGGTATATGTTGGGGAGAAGGGTTGGACTTTTCACTCAACTGTTTTTCTTTTTTTCTCACCATGTTTCTTAAGATATCAAAAGTCTTTTGCTTAAGCCACAAAGATGTTGGGGATTCGTTGCTATAATCTGCCGGTCCATTGTTGTGAACCCTACCAAATTCGACTAATTTGCAACTTTGTTCAAATTCTTTTTCATTAGACGGGTCGTAGACTGCGTATGTTTTACCCCCCATACCTTTAACAACCGCAAAAACAGGAACATCACTTGGACCATCCGCAATGTAAATAATTTGATCCATTGGAATTCTACGGTGTTCGTGAGGAATAGAGGAATTCACATCAATTTTTACATTTTTATTGGACCCTTTGTTTATTTCAAAAATAAATCTCGTTTTAATGGTATTATCAACTGTCATCCCAACTTGGGAAATTTCCAAATCCAAGGGAAGTGATAATTCAGTTTGACTGGTGTAATTGGGTGGTAGCGGGGACTCTATAAATTCACACGCAAAAACATCTTCAACAAATGGAAAGATTTTACTACCCTTAATCATTGGGGATAAACCGGTGCTTATAATGTAATGCTCTATCTTAAAATCATGATGTTTAAATTCAGTATTTTGCGGAATAGAAGAAAGAATTTGGAAAAACTGAGGGAGACCTGGATAGAATTCAAGTTTTTCTCCTAATTCTGAAAGTTTCTGGTTTGTCAAGCCCCTCATCGGGCCATTTTTAACATAACTCAATAGATGGTTTAAATAGATTGTATCTTTTGATACTTTACATCCCCTTTGTGAATAAATTTGGGGCAATTTGTTTACTTCCTCCCAGAAAATTTTTTCATTAACCTTAAAGTGATTAAACAGGGGCGTTTGCATGTATCCAGGTATTAATGTTTTATCAAAATCCCAGACGCAAGCCACTATGTTTTGTCCATATGGGTGCGACATTTTATTGACTATAGTTTTGATAATTTACCAATAAGCACATAACAATTAATTTCTTAATGGAAAACTTACCAAATATCGAGCCGTTTCGGTCTCGTTTTAATGAACTAGAACAGCAATTGTCATTACCTGAAACCTTTAAAGATAATCAAAAGGCATCAGAATTGTCTAGAGAGCACCGTAGAATTAAAAAAATTCTTGAATTATCTGACCACTTAGAATCTATCACGGATCACATTAAACAATGTAAAGCTCTATTGGACGACCCAGAAATGGCGGAAGAGGCAGAATGCGAATATCAAAGTCTATCTCAAAGACATACTGAAATTTCCGATAATCTTCTTCTTGAAATGTTACCACCGGATCCAGAGGTTGGAAAAAATACTATTATTGAAATCAGAGCAGGGGCCGGTGGTAGTGAGGCATCAATTTTCGCCGGTGATTTATTCAGGATGTACAACAGATATGCAGAAAGTCAAAATTGGAGTGTCGAATGCTTAAGCCAAAATGTTTCTGAAAACGGTGGGTTCAAAGAAATTATCTTTATAATTAAAGGAGAAGAAGCATGGGCAAAAATGAAGTTTGAAAGTGGTGTTCATAGGGTACAAAGGGTCCCTGTAACTGAGGCGGGAGGAAGAATTCATACATCCACTTCTACAGTAGCTGTATTACCAGAGGCACAAGATGTTGAAATTTCAATTGATCCTAGCGATTTAGAGATAAGCATTTGTCGAGCAAGTGGGCCAGGTGGTCAAGGTGTAAATACTACAGATTCAGCTGTTCAAATTCAGCATATTCCGAGTGGAATTTCCGTTTACTGTGCTGATGAAAGATCTCAATTAAAAAATAAAAATAAGGCCATGACAGTCTTAAGAAGTAGGCTTTTGCAAAAAAAGCAGGAGGAGGAAAATGCTAAGTATGCTAAAAATCGAAAAGATCAAGTAGGAACTGGAGATAGGAGCGAAAGAATTAGAACATATAATTTTCCTCAAAGTCGAATAACAGACCATAGAATAAATTACACATCTCATGCACTTCAAGAAACCATGATGGGAGATTTAAATCACATTATAAATATTCTAGAAACGGAAGATAAAAAAAGTAAAATTAATGATATGAGTTTTGATAAAAGTGAGTGATGAGTTTTCTGTATTAGAGATTTTAAAAAAATCAACTGCCTTTTTGGCCAAAAAGAATATTCCCTCTGCTAAGTGTGATGTAGAATGGATTTTAAGCCATTTTCTAGAAATAAACAAGTTGGAGATTTACCTAGATATCCATAAGGTATGTGACGATTCATTGCTTAACCAAATTAGGCATGCCATCAAGAGGAGGGGCAAAAGAGAACCACTTCAGCACATTCTCGGGACAGTAGATTTCTTTAATGTTACTTTAAAATGCGATAATAGGGCATTAATTCCAAGACCAGAAACTGAATACATGGTGGAGTTAATCTGCTCTTATTACGATCGTTGCTTTGAAGGTAAAATTGTAGATTTCGGTACGGGGACAGGGGCTATTGCAATCTCGCTTTGCCGAGCCTTTCCAAAAACAACTGTTTATGCATACGATAAATCAGAAAAAAGCCTGTCGCTAGCTCGGGAAAACGCTATTAAAAATGGGGTTTTAAACCAAATCAAATTTAGATTGTTCGATTGGCACAAAGATGATTTTACATACGAAAAAGCTGATTTGCTTGTATCCAATCCACCATATCTGTCTAAAGATGAATGGTGTAATGCAGAACCAGAAGTAAAAGAGTTTGATCCTTATTGTGCTTTAGTGGCAGACCAAAGCGGTATAAAAGACATCAAAAAAATTATTTCTATCACTCCACAAATCCTTAAGGATAAAGGTTTGATTGTTTGTGAAATTGGGAGTAACCAGAAAGCCTTAATCAAAGAATATTCGGTTGGGTATTTGCAAGATATTATTTTCAAAAAAGACTTGTGCGGAGTGAACCGTTTTCTGTTTGGAACTTCAATTTTTTAGATTTCAGTTTTTTTAGTCTTTTCGGTCTTATTTGCTGAAGGAGTAGGCATAGCTAACTCAAGATAATCTTTCATTACTTTAATAGATTCATTCAATGAAATATCCAATTCTTTAGGCATGATGTAATCAGGGGTTTTATCATCTCCTAGGGTATTTATTCCTCTAGCTTTCCTAGACTGGTCAATCTGTTGAGTAACTATATCAAGGGAAATATCCTTCGTTGGAAAAGAAAATTTGGAGAGACTTTCAAAATTATCTTTCAGTTCTTGATTTTTTTTATTTTCGTTGTAGCGCAAATCGATTCTTTTTTCCAAATCCATTGGAAACGATTTTTGATTTCTCTTTTTATTGAAGTAGTCGATATTATTATTTAAATATCCCAAAATTTCTGAGTTTTCCCTCCTCAATCTAATATTATTTGAGAGTTCATCGAGTTTTTCTGAACCAAATACGAATTGATCGCTAGATTTTCTAAAATTGACTGGAGGTATGTTATCATTTGCGAGTGCATTGTCCAAATCAGATTCTCCTATTGGTAAAAACATGTTGATTGAAGGTATAGAAACATCGCTTTTAACTCCGTCAATTTGAGTGCTTTTGCCACTAGGTAAGTAATACTTTTGAATGGTGATCTTAGCTGCACTGGATTTTTTAGAAGATTGATTGGAAAGAAGATTGAAGGGTAAATTCATTTGAACCATTGATTGAACAGTTCCTTTGCCGTGGGTAAATTCATCGCCTACGATTATTGATCGATCATGGTCCTGAAGTGCTCCGGCAACTATTTCTGAAGCAGATGCCGAGTATCGCGAAACCAAAGTTAAAAGCGGCCCGTTCCATGAAATTTTTGGATTAAAGTCAAATTTCTTACGAATTTTTCCATCAGTGCTCTTAACTTGAACCACTGGCCCCCTAACAATGAAAAGTCCAGCTAGATTTACGGCTTCACTTAAGTAACCGCCGCCATTACGGCGTAAATCCAAGATGATCCCCTTAACATCATGTTCTTTAAGCTTTTGAATTAATTCTTCCACATCTTCGGTGGCCTTTGGCCCTCCGCCAGATGAGCCATAAAAAGAAGGCAGCTCTATGACCCCTACATTGGTTTTCTCTCCGTTAACTTGGACCTGCTTTACATACCCCTTGGCAAGATTTTCTGTCAGTTTTATTTTATCCCTTATAATCCTCACCTCCTTAGTAGAGCTAGGATCTTTAATTGGGCGGATTTCAAGTCTAACAAGTGTGTCTTTCGGGCCTTTTATTAACTCAACTATTTTCGTCAATTTCATATCAACCACATCGACATAGTCTCCTTCAGACTGAGCAACTTTCAGAATAACATCTTCGGGTTCGAGCTCCCTTGATGCTTCTGCAGGCCCGCCTGGAAGTAATTCTTTAATAGTACAAAGCCCATCTTCGTCTTGTAGGCGTGCTCCAATTCCTACAAATTCGTTATTCATAGCTTGGTCAAACTTTTCTTTTTCTTTTACATTCAAAAATACTGTGTGTGGATCAAACATATGGGTCAAAGTCGTAAGGTAGATTTCTTGAATATCGCTTGCCTCAAACTCTTGAATGTTTTTGATCCACCGAGAGTAACTTTTGGATAAATTATCTCTAGCTTCAGATATATAATTTTCTAAGCTTTTTTCTTCAGTAGCTAGAGCTAGGCTAGAAACATTGCTATCTATTTGCTGTACAATCTCCCTGGTAAAATCAAAATTAATCAAGTCTATCCAAGCATTGTCCAAAACCTCCTCTGATTCCTTCCATTGGGAATCGTCGCGATCCACGGAATAAATTTTATTCTGAAATAATGCTGGTTTTTCTTTTATCTTCTCTAGTACCCATTCTAGTCTAGCGATCGATTTCTGCTTGTACTTATTATATATCTCAAAACCAGGAAGTAGGTTTCCTTGTTTGAAGTGTAAATTAATAGTTTTAGAATATTTTAAATGAAATTCATCAATCTCTGCCTCTGTAAAATATAGTTTTTGCTTATCTAGTTTTGAAACAAACCTATTGATGAAAGATGTGGAATTTAATTCATCGATAGAAACCTTATTAAAGTGTGCCTGCTCTAACACTTTCATAAGCCATTGCGTTTCATGCTTCATAAGTGCACTTGGGAATAGGTCTGTAGCTTCTGTCTTAATTGTCGAGATTACTAACAGCAGAATAGTTGAAAACAGGGATACGGTTGATGGAATTTTGATGGGATTCATTTTAAGATTATTTATCCTTAAACAAGCTTTTGGCTTTTTCGAGAAGTTTCTTTTCTTCATCCGTTAAACTAGCAAAGCCATTGTCATTAATTTTATCTAAAATTTTATCTATTTTGGTTTCAAGATTTGGTTCAGAGCCCAAGTTTATTTTGTAGGAAGTAGCAGAGCTTCGTTTAATTTTGAAAAAATCACTTTTTTTGTTAGTAAATCTTATTGCCGGTAATTTGAGATTACTCAAAAAATTAGTGCAAAACAAAGCACCAACAAACATGCCTCCAAGATGAGCAGAATGTGCAATGGAGGTTGTCCCACTCAGCTCGGTAAACAGAAATCCGTAAACTTCTAATAACAAAACACCACCAAATAGAAACTTTGGTTTAATTCTAAGAGGAAGGATAAAAAACAGGAGAAATGTTATCGATTGATTGGGTCTGCGAAGACAGAAAGAAGATAGAGATGCCATTACAAATGCAGAACACCCAATCAAAGAACCCGAACTATCATTGAAAACAAGCCAACTAACACCTCCAACAGCAACGCTTGTTATTAAGAGTAAAATAAAAGTGTCTGGACCTAAATCAATTTCGACATTACGTGATATAAAATGAATTCCTATTAGGTTGAATATAAGATGAAGAGGACCTTCATGAAACAAACAATAGGTGAATGGAGTCCAAATATAACCTGTTACAATAGATTGAGAAGATAAAGCTAATGTTCGAAATAGCCCATTTTCTAGATCAACAAACTTTAAAACAGATTGTATTACAAAAATAATTAAAAGGAAAACAATTAGAATATCTGTCTTACTTTTTAAACCACCCGATAGGGAAGTACGCATGTAAGTTCTGTCATAGAGCATTAAACAAAACTAAAGTAATACATCAATGAAGGCAAATAGTGAAATATAAAACAAAAAGAGAACAACCGTTAGTTCTATGTACATCTTTAATTATTTTATTTTTTCTTCAAAACTTTTATGAAAATAATGGTCTTCTAGGTATTGTTTTGGTTTTTACAGTTTGTATCTACCTTATTTTAAGATTTCTAAATTTAAGCAAAACGCAAATATTTTATTCCATATCAATATTGAGTGTATTTTTTTATTCAAAAAGAATTACAAATTATGAAGAAGTAGATTCGTCAGGGCTTTACTGGAGCGAGGAAATGCTTATCGTTCTATTAGAACATACAAATGACTTTAAGATAATACATAAAAATATATATAAATTATACAAGAATCATATAAATTATCCTAAATATCAAGATACATATTTTTTATACGACAATAATAATTATAATGAATTAAGTGGTTATTATTTTATAAAAGGGAAATATAATATCAGCAATAAAATCTTTGTTATTCGAGAATTTGAATTTCTAAATAAAGACACTTTTTTAGGAAATTTGAAGAATAAAATGATTCTGAATTTGGACCTTTCAGAAAATTCATACATTATAACAAGAGCTATGCTTTTCGGAGACAAAAGTGGTTTCTCAAAAGAAACTAAACGGGG
>Ga0163109_10003334_pt1 | contig 12270 bp, 13 predicted proteins | sample CRUFie1St13metaG_FD_108704 | JGI IMG/M metagenome (GOLD analysis project Ga0163109, IMG submission 108704) | Marine microbial communities from the Costa Rica Dome - CRUD Field 142mm St13 metaG | ecosystem: Environmental > Aquatic > Marine > Oceanic > Photic zone | place: Costa Rica: the Eastern... | reverse complement strand
TGCTTAAAAATAATTCATTCATTCCTGGTTTTATGTAAATGTTTCCGTTACTTGAAACAAAATCTACATTGGAAGCGTTATTGTGAATGTAGTTGTCGCTTCCAAATTCAATCTTTTTACCATCAGCCATGAGAAGTGACTCAGTAGAGGAAGCGATTCTAGCAACCTCATTCCCACCGTCTTCTTGAAATATCAAGTCTTTATTTGCAGCTGTTGGTTTAATCACCGCACTACCGGCGCTCTCGCTTACAGAAAGAAAACTTGTAGATGCATTTTTAAACTCAACCAACCCAGTGTCAGCGTCTAGATCGATATTACCATTAGCATCTATGACTATGTGCCCAACAGTCCCATCTCCATCGTTAGAAGAGAGAGTAACTACACCGCCACTACTAACTTCTATTTTACCCCAATTGTTGTCATCATGAGACCACATTATGTGATCATTATTAGTTCCCCTTATCTCCAATCGTGCAGGGCTGCTTGTTCGAGGTGGCATGCCAATCCCAATATCCCCTTCAGAACCAATTATCATTCTAACCCTGGTATCGTTATCGTTAGTTGGTCTAGTGCTGAACTCTAAATTAGCAGCACAGTGATCCGGGTTTTGTGTTGGATCCCAAGCCTCTTTAGTGTAAGATTTAATTGTTGCCCCAGATTCATAGTTAGCGTTATTTACCTTGCCACCAAAACCAATCTCGCCAATAGATACACCGTTTCCAATAGTACTGCTTTCCGCAGATAGTCTTAACAAAGGACTAGAGTCGTCAACAATCTTAACACCAAAACCCGGGTTTAACCTTATTTGATTAGTATCAACTTCTATACTATGAGTGGAACCCCCAAGCTCTAATTTTCCAAATCTTGCAGTTCCGAGATTTCCACTAATTTGACCAGCGTTGCTTTCTGTAGCGTCTGGGACAAATTTAAATACGGTTTGATCGTTGTCTAGGCCGAAAAATGCTCTCTTAGCACTACCAGCGAAGTACCTTGCAAGTATCCCTCTGTCTTTTCCATCATCCGAAGCTGGATCTTCTGTTTGGGTCTTATTGTTGCTTTCCACACCACCTATGTCTATAATGGGATCACTAACAGTAATAGTCTCTGTGTTTATAGTTGAGATTGCTCCCTGAACGTTCATATTTCCTGTTACAGTTAAGTCTTGGAAAAGGCCTGTAGTTTGGACAACTTGTCCATCAAATATTATCTTGCCAGCACCCTTTCCGTCAGCCGCTAATTCACTTCTGTTAGATATAACTAAGTCCCCGGCCTCGCCTATCAGAACATTAAATGGAGCACCGTTACCACTGGTTCCATTAAATGGATAACTAGCTTGGAGCCGTCCAGCTACGGTATCATTCGAAGCGTAGTAATCTCCAGTCGCTTTGAATATTCTAACTGGTGCGTTTCCGGCTCCGTCTGCCGCGATGCCTGGAGAGTTATTTGAAGCACCTATATGAATCCCAGTTTCGTTAGTAGAAATCCCAGTAGTAGAGTTTAGGTTGATTCTATTACCAGAGTTGACTGTAATGTCTGTACCGTCCCCCTCTATCTTTTGAGCAGTTGCATGTCCAAAAGTAAGGCCGATATCGGCAGGTATATTAACATCCTTACCTGCAGTAGGAGTTAGATTTATATCCTCCCCAGAAACTATCGATAAATCTGTACCATCATGCCAGATATATTTTGTGTTATCGTTAAACTCAAGCTTCTTGGTTGTATCTATCCTAAACGAAGGCACTCCCACGACTCCACGCCGCGAGTTAATTATACTATACACTGTCGTATGGTCTGTATTATTATACCCTCGCCAAGAAAAGTCTGATAACGATCCGGAGAAGTATCCAAAAATATTGTTACCAGTGCCGGGATCATTATTAGCAAAGAACCACCTAGATTTTTCCGAGGCAAAATATGTATACCCATCTACCCTCAGGCTAAGATTAGCCAATTGATTAGGATAATCGTCGTTGAACGTAGATAGCGTAGTTCCACCATTCGTTTCAACTTTAATCGAAAACCTGTTAGCTCCAGTATGCTCATCACAGTGAATTGTAAGCTCGGGATCAGCAACATTAAAATTAAAAATATTGTTTGTTCCATCATGGAACTTAACGTCCCCACCAGCCGGTGTAACAACAACATCCCCATTAGTTTCGGTGTTTATTAATAAGTCTTGACCAGCATGATTTTTAAAAAGATTGCTCTGCACAAAACCATCAGTAGAAATGTTGCCGTTGTTATCTATCGTGCAACCAGTCGTACCAAACCCGCCAGCTAGAAAATGGCTAGATGCGTCAGGTGTTATAAAGTTTCCAGTTGTAGTCGTATTAACTTCTATGCTGCTTCTTTCTGCGAAAAGACTCCCGCTGACTACTACATCCCCCAAAAAGAGTACAGCTGAACCGTTTTTCCTATCAGCCCCCATCTGTCCAGGACCTTTAGAACCACCATCGAACAAGCACCAGACATCATCGCCTACTGAGTCATTACCTATATTAAGATAAGTATCTCCAGTCGGCAAGTTGTCATTACTAGTAGTAACCCCGCCATCAAAGTTCGAAGCTTTGCTTGAAGAATAGAATGCTAAACCTAGATAACTTTTTCCAGATGAGATATTACCTGAACCTATGATAACGGAGGTTCTTAATTGCTTTGCTCTAAAATCTCTTGCCATTTTCCTACCTTACAAAATATGCACGATAATGAACCTCAAAAGTTCCATTGATTTCCGTTGATTCATTACACCAGTCCTTACTAAGTATAATGTCAAATCCAGTTCTTGTCACATTCACAGCGGCCACGTTTTGGTTAGAGTTAACTGCAACCACGTTAACTGTTGGAACACCATCCATAGGTTTTTCAAAAACTACAGAATATCTATTTGCAAAAGTTGTAAAAGAGCTAAAAATTTCTCTACCTGTGGCTATATCTATTCTACTAAACTCAGTGCTCATGATTAAACTAGACTCATCGATTGAACGTCTACATCTCCAGTAAACTTAGCACTCGAACTGACTGTTATAGTCACCACCTGAGTTGCTTGGTTTATTGAAATAGAGGATATAAAAATATTTACGTTTATTAGATCTTCGTTGCTGGTGCTTTTTACTCCTATAGAGAGCGCAGGTATTTCAGAGTATTTTTGCGAAAGGTCAACTGTTTTTGAATCCTCATGCGAGAAACTTATAGTCAAGCTCTCTAGTACAACTTCCTTGTTACTTCTAAAAGAAAAAGAAGCTGGAAATCTTGTTACTGGATATATTTTTCGAAATCTGTTTCTATCAAATTTAGTAAAGGTAGTACTTTTGTTTGCCATGGATAAACCCCCATGGTATAAGTATCAACTAAAGTAAGTTGGATGCCAAACTAGCTAATTTTGATCTCTGGCCATAAGGTATGTTAACGTGAGCTGAAAGTTCTGTTCCCTTGAATCTATCTACTATAATAGAGAGACCATTTGACACTTTATCAATGTACGGAGTATCAATTTGGTCTGTGTCGCCTAAGAGAACTATTTTAGAGTCTCTTCCAACACGCGTTATTAGAGTTTTTAATTCATGAACTGTGGCGTTTTGCGCCTCGTCTACAATTACAAAAGACTCATTAAATGATCTACCTCTAATAAAAGCTAGTGGAGCGACTTCTATCTGCCCTTTATCTTTCATGGTTTCGAAATATGTTATATCATTAAACATAGTTTGAAAATTGTCTTTAATTGGAGCCAACCATGGATCCATTTTTTCGTTTAAATCTCCTGGCAAAAAACCCAAATCATTTCCAACAGTCTGAATAGATCGACTTATTATAATTCTGGAATACTTTTTAGTCATGGCGCCATCCATTGCAGCCATGAGCGTCAAAAATGTTTTTCCAGAACCAGCAATCCCAGTAAGAGTAACTAGTGGTATGTTGGGGTGCATTAAAGCGTCTATTGCAAAGCTCTGTTCTTTATTTTTTGGACTTATTTTACCGATGCCTCCGGGAGCTGTAAGAAGCTTAAAAAGCTCTCCATCGTTATGCCTAGCTAGAAAACTAGAATGCTCTCCATCATTTACTAAAACATACTCGTTTGGAAAAAAACCTTCTCCAATTTTTACTGCTCCGTCTCTCCAAAAGATATCTACATCATTCGCAGATAGATTTATGTTTCTATAGCCGGTATAATCTGCGTCCTCGCTAGCAATATGATCTTTAAAATAGTCTTCTGATAATATTCCTAGCGCATCACACTTAACTCTTAGGTTAATATCTTTAGTAACTAGTATTACTTTAGATGTGGGTTTTTCTCTTAACTCAGCTAACGTCGCTGCAATAATCAAATTATCTGCCGCATTACCTGCTAAACCAAACGGAGCAGCATGTTCTCCCACTATGACTCTTATCGTTTGATTTTTAGCTAGCTCTTCTGGTACTTTTACACCCTCGTCTAGTCTCCCTATGTCTCTAAAGCTGTCTAGCAATCTATTTACATATCTAGCAGACTCTCCTATAAGACCAGGCTTTTCTTTAAACCTATCTAGCTCATCTAAAACTAAAAGCGGTATAACCACATCATTTCCAGAGAAAGAGTGTATAGACGTCTTGTCATATAAGAGAACATTTGTATCAAGAATAAAAGTTTTTCTACTCATGCAATAATCCTTTTGTAAATTCTAACATTAATAAATATTTTTTAAACATGAAAATAGGAATGGGGTTTAATGAAAGAAAAAATACTTTGCTTCAACTTTTTTAAAGACTGCGAAATGGATTGTAACAAGCAATCTTGTAGATATTGGATAAACCACAGCGAGTCAAAGAATTGTACGTTAATTGCTGCAGATAACGGTCCTAAAACTCTGCAGGAGATAGGCGATATATTTGGCGTCACTAGAATGAGAATTTGCCAGATAGAAAAATCTATCAAAAGTAAACTAGTTATCTTAGAAAGTAAGATAACCTAAATTACTTGGTTTTATCTTTTTCAAGCGAAATCTTAATTAACGTCGCTGCTTCACTTTTCAGGGTTCTTAAACCTCTTCTTGCCCTGACTCCAGCAGAAGCGTTTCCATTTGCATTTTTATGAATATCTACTTGAAGCGTCTCAATAAGAGTCTTAATCTCTTCAAATTTTTCAACAAGGTTCTCTGACATTTTAATCCTCCTCAGGTATTAGTAAGTTGACTTTCTCTTCTTCTAAAGCTTTTACAATAGATAACATCATATCTCTATCTTCTAGCTCTAGTGCTAAAAGCTTTATTAATTGTTGAATTTCTAATTGGTTTACACCAAATCGTAAAATCTCTCTTTTTATTTCTCTACATTTTTTAGAGCTGTTTAAATCATTTTCTGACATATTCATTTAAAACTCCAAATCAGTCAAGAATGGTTCAATTGTAAAAGAGTTTGAACCTTTATAAACCAGCATTTTACCCTGCGCTTTTCCATCTATTTCTTCGCGAGAGATAATAATTCTACCACCAACTTTATTTTCGTTAATCAAAAAATGTGCATACTCCCAGTCATAAACTTCACAATTATAGCTATCTAATATCTCGGTTATATTGGTAGGAAGCATAAGCTTCAGGTCATCTTTTGATATCATGCTGTTTAGCGATTCTGTACCGACGGATATATCAGACTTGCAAATATCAAAAACCCTATGTACTATTCCACAATTATTACATTGAGAATATTTTTCTACCACTGTACCATTTTCTTCCACCATAGAGAAAACCACGAATCGATGAAACGGTGGGTCTTCTCTTTTTTTATACTGTGGAAGGATACATTGGCATTCTATTAGATGCTTTATACCATTCATTATAAATTTTATTTGTTACTATTTCGCGTGTAAATCAGCAATAGAGGAAGAAGCCCAAGCTTTTGGTTTCATGTAGCACCCAAATCCCATAGCCATTATCCACTTTTTAGCTGGTTCATGAACTATGTTGCTCTTATTTTTAGAATTAGAGCTTATATCTGCATGCACGTATATATCTAGATTTTCTCCAAATTTTTCTCTTATCATAGTTGCAACGTCAATAGAGCTTTGAACTTCTTTCAATAACCTTGAAGCAAGATTCTTCCTGTTATTCTTTCCTGGTTCAAGGTTTCTTTTAAAAAAGTATCTAGAACACTCTCCTGGAGAGTATACAGCAATCACTATGGCAAATATCAGCTTTCCAGATTTGTAGTGAGAGTCACACCCTACGTGTATTTGCGCTTTAGGGTGTTTTGATATTATGCTGTATATATCTTCTAGTAAGAATTGAGAACCTGTAGAATTTTTCCAAACATTCAACTTTTAATCCTTACTACACAACTAGTTTTAAGTATTTGAGAGACAAACTTCTGAGCTTCTTTAATTGATCTGCAAACAGCAAACGCAGGTACTTTTTTAGGAATTTCTGGAAATGTACTTTTTAGATCCACGTTAAAATCTAAAAGAGCTTCGACATCTATAACTCCGCATGTTGCTAACTGTTGTAGTAAGCTTTTAAGGTAATTAACCTGGTCTGTTATGATTCCTCTAGATTCCCAGTCTTCACTTCTTAAGTAAATTTCCGTATTAGCCTTATTAATACCACTCGAATCTATATTTTTTACATGCAGAGAACCGCTAGAGACACGGCAGTTGTAGTAAGCGTTTTCTTCTATATCGAAGTTGTTAAGTAACCTTCCGGAAGCAGCTCCATATATAGAAAACTCTTCTTGTAGACCCTCGAAAGCCTCTATCCAAGTTTCGCTCTTTGGGGTAGATATCATTACAAAAGCTTTGTTAGCTTCCATATTAACTGCGCAAGTATTTAGGACGTCCATGGATGCTCCAGGACATATAAGTAGAAATTTTTGATTACTAGAATTAGATATAGATAGAATTTTATTTAGCTCAGACACGTTCTGTATAAAACCGTCATAAAGCAAAACTATGCAATCTGAAAGTTCTATATAATTCTTAGTTTCGAAATATCCAGAAAAATTATCGCACGGCACGTCTAACCCCGAAGTATGCAAAACAGCATTCTTATTAGTTAGAGATGGTTTTATTAGAAACTCTGATAAAAATCCATTATTTTCAAATATGTTGATGGCAGTGTCTGAATCTATTAAGCTGGAATCTTTAAAACAAAAATTGATTATCTTTATGATATCTTCTTTTTTTGGATTCTCTACTTTTTTTACTATTTCATCATTGAGATTGAAGCTACTATTTTTATAGTGCTCTAAAACTAGGTAGGGAAGAAAACTAGCTGAGACTGGAGAGTATAGATTCATACCTTCTAGTTTAGAAGTCAGGAAATCAGAAAGCGTTTTGTTGCTAAACTCATAAAATGCAGTTGATCTAAAAGTCTCACAAAAAGACATTCTAGAAATCTTGTTCTGGCCGAACGTGAATAACTGTTTATTCTTTTGAATATAGCAGAAATGCTCTAGTTCGTCAAAAAAATTTGATAGTTCTGAATTATCTATTTTTTCAATATTCATTTTTTAGTGAAGATTTTCTTTGTTTATCCCACTAGCAATGTTAGAAATAATAGAGCTGAAATTTTCAGCAGCATTTTCTACGTTTTTGACCTTTTGCTGCTTTTCACTATAACTTATTGTGTAACGAACCAATCCGCCCAGCACTCCTAGAGATAATGAAACACATGCTAAAGTAAGGTTAGAAAAAGAAAAAATGCATGAGGCTAATACTAATACCTCACTGATACCTATTTTCACTATGAATCCCTCCATAAATTATTGCTAGCATATACGAGAATCTCTTCCGCAGAATCCTCAGTATAACCATAATCATCTATCATAGTTTTTATCATATTATTATACTTTTTCTTCTGCTTTTCGTCTCTAGTCTTTGTCTTAGTAACAATTCTAGCCATGTCTTTAACACTGTTGATCAAGTAACTTTCAATGGCTTCTTTTAGAGGTTCATAACTTCTATAGTCTATTGTCTCTCCTCTTCTAACCTTTGCGAACATATAAGCAGTTACGTCTGATCTAAACCCTTCTTTAGAAGATCCGACTATTCCAATTGATTCTTCTATAGTAGACATAAATTTTTCATCTGGCTGCATTTCCTCGTTCGTCACTTTGTCTTTCATCTTTGTCTTCATAGCAAAAGCTTCAGCATTATCTAGGTAAGTTTCGAAAAGAGATTGAGCTTGCTCTTCATATGCAGCAATAAAGGCTTTTGCAATCTCGTTCTCTAGTATTCTCAAGTACTCTTTTCTCACGACTTCTTGCAGAATTTTTAAACATTCTTGCTTAAATCCTTCATCAGCAATTTGTTCTTTACAATTCTTAGCAATAGTATCCATAATAGAGATTGGAGTTATAAAACCCTTCTCGCTATCTGAAAGTGCACAATCTATAGATTTCATTATAAACCTAGTAGATATACCATCCATTCCCTCGTGATTAAATTCTTCCCTTAAGTCTTTTATATCGATTTTTTTAACTCTTCCCTTTTCAATGACGTCTTCTCCGTTGTATATCTTCATCTTAGTAAGAAGATCACACTTACCTGATTGTTTAAGCCTAGACATCACGCTAAACATTGAAGCAACCTTAATCGTGTGCGGAGCAATATGGCTGTCAAACTTCGATCTAGACAGGAGTTTTTCGTATATTTTTACTTCTTGATCGAGCTCTAAGACGTAAGGAACGTTAATTTTTACGACTCTGTCCAGGATAGCTTCGTTAGTGTGTTCGCTCTGAAAGCGATTCCACTCAGATTCATTACAGTGAGCTATAATAACTCCATCAAAGTAAATCATATCGTGCTTACCTGGTGAGGGAACTCTTTTTTCTTGAGTTGCAGTTATAATAGTGTGTAAAAATTCAATTTCATTCTTAAACATCTCTATAAATTCCACTATCCCTCTGTTACCTATGTTGAATGCGCCGTTTAGCGATAAAACTCTAGGGTCGTCTTCAGAATACAGATCTAGCTTAGATATATCTTCAGAACCAATCAAAACTGAAATGTCTTGAGAGTTTGCATCCATAGGAGGAACAGCTGCTATACCCCGTCGACCTCTCTGAGAAAAGCTAGATTCTACTACTTTAAAGTCTTCATACTTTCCAGATAACTCTTTCATGAGCTTAAATCTTACTGGTGGAGAAATTTCGCCCTCTATATCTACATCGAGTAATTCACTAAAATCTTCTCTTAGACTTCTTGGAATAAGTTGCAGTGGGTTACCCCTCTGTGGATCTCCCTCAATGTGATAATAAGATTCGCCTTCTAAGCTCTTCTTTATATGTTCAGTAATTGCCGATTTCCCAGCGCCAACTGGACCCATGAGCAAAAGAACCTGCCTAGACTCTTCTCCCTTTGCCGCGGCAGATTTTAGGAATCTCATAATCTTTGAAACAACCTTTTCAGCTCCAAAGAACTCTTCCTTGAAATAGTCATAAATTTTTATATTTTCATTTTCGAATATTTTTGACTTCCTGCTATCACTATCTGGCATAGTAGTTACGCCCTTGCTAGAAATCACATCATAAAGCTTTTTATGAGAACTGTCTGCGATACTCGGGTCTTCTTTTACTTTCTCCAAAAACTCGACAAAAGTTCCACTAAATTTTTCTCTTTTAGACTTTTTTCTTTGTTCTTGTATTAGTTTTAAAAAATCTTTTTTACTCACTTTAACTCCTAAATTTCGAAATAATCTTCTTCAATGACTGTTTCTAGCTTTACTAAGCCTCCCCACAATCTAGTAATATAATCAACAACCTTTTCCGCGTAACTTAATTCTAAATCTCTACCGTCGTGTTCGTGTTTTAAACACAGCGTGTTGTTTTTCTTTAATTCCCGAACTACAATCTTTGGAAAGCTATTTGAACCAACTTGCTTGATTAGCGAATTCTTTATATCTTTCCAGCCCTCTTGATCGGAGACTTCATTAATTATATAGTCTTTTTTATATAATGAGTAGGAGAACAAGTTTAATTCAAAGCAGTCTTCTTTAGTCAAGTATTGTCTAAGAAATGATTCATCATGGCAAACTTCTCTAGCTATGAAGCACTCTTCTATTCCATGCCTCTCTTCTATTTTGTTAAAAAGATAGAAACCTAAGTGATATGGATTAATTCTACCAGTGTGAGGTCTAACAACTTGGTTATGACTTTTTATAAAAGGTATGTGATACTTCTGCGGAAGGTCTAGCTGATTCATAAGCTTAAAGTGCCAGAAGCTAGCCCATCCTTCGTTCATGATCTTTGTGCGGATTTGAGGCATAAAATAAAAAGATTCTTGCCTAACGATCTCTACTATATCTCTTTCCCAGTCTTCAAGATTTAGAGCCATTTCTCCTATAAATCCTAAAATATCTATCTCTTCTCTTATTGGAAAAAAGTCTGGATCTCTTCCTTTTACAGACTTATCTCCTTCTTTGACTCTTCTAATTAAATCTTCCCGAAGTTTCTTGTGAGGAGTATATTCCCTGCAGTTTGGTGGTATGTGTAGAGAAAGCGCGTGAGCAGCGTCTAGTATTTTCTCTACTTTTTCGATTCCTATACTTGGATCTTCAATATAAGAGTCAATCCTTTTTTTCGCATTTTTAAATCTCTGTATGATAGTTTCAGGCCCAGTTTTAGAAAAAGTTAAGTTGTGTTTAAAAAAGTCTGAGTGTCCAACACAGTGACACATTATGAGAAGCTGTAAATAAAATGGGTTTTCTCTCATGAGGTAAGCAATAGAAGGATCACTATTTATAATTAGCTCATAAGGAAGACCCTCAGCTCCTAAATTATACATCTGGTGCGTCCTCTCGAAGGACTTTCCATAACTCCAATGTCTGTAGTGGAGTGGCATGCCATGGTAAGACATGTTACCAATCATCGCGTAGTAGTCACATATCTCATATGAGATAGGAAACCAGTCCAAGTTGTTCTTTTTAGCTAATTTAATAATCTCTTCGTCATACTTTTCGAGATCTTTAACTGTCCAATCGCTCACTGAAAACCTCCAAAAAATCTCTGAAATGCTAGCCAGATATCATCTTTTTTACGTATTTCCGCTACTTTAAAAGCGTTACTAGTTAGTTTACCAAATAAGTCAGAAAGTTGAGAAACATTTATCCAACCCCTTTTTCCTCTATCGTTCGGATCTATCTCGCAGTAACCATAAAACTGACTTAGGTCTATTAATCTTGTAGCTGATTCTAGGGCTGAGTCGTTATCTTCTGGCCAATTGTCTCCGTCAGAGCATTGAAATACATATATATTCCAGCTTGAGGGATGATAACGAGTTTCTATTACTTCTAGACACTTGTCTAATCCAGAAGATACTAGGGTCCCACCGGTGGAGCCCTTGTTAAAAAACTCATCTTCATTAACTTCTTTTGCTGTGGATGTGTGAGCGATAAAATTATGTTCAGTATTTTCATACTTTGATCTAATAAATTGATAAAGAAGAAAGAAAAAACTTCTGGCAAGAAACTTTTTGTCTTTAGTCATAGAACCGCTGATATCCATTATAAAAAATACTACAGCATTTGATGTCTTCTTCTTCTTTTCTTTGATGTGCCTAAATTTTAAATCATCGTTATGAAAAGAAAATCTATCATCTTCTTCTATAGCTCCATTCTTAAGAGCTTTCTTTTTTCTTCTAATCTTTTTCTTGATTGTTTCTTTTTTATCTAATCTTGGACGAATTCCCTTTTCTCTATAGCCACTCCTTTTAAAGGTCTTTGTAGATATTTGCTTAAACTTTTTTCTTTGAAGGTTAGGGAGATTTAGATCTTCAAACAAGTATTCTGCTAGCTCGTTCAGAGTTATTTCTACCTCGTAATATTCCTCTCCTGGATCTTTACCAGCTTTGTTGGGATTTTTACTTTTGCCCTGATCTCCTTTAGAGCCTATTTTCTGTCCACGCGCGATATCGTGTCCGGGAGCAGAGCCTACATTTTTTCTATTTTCGTTTTCGCCATAAACAAATCGATATTCTTTTATTCCCTTCACAGGAATTTTGATTTTTTTATTTCCATCTTGACCAATTATAGACTCTTCTGAGACAATATTATGAATACCATCTTTGATAGCTTTCTCTATTTTATCTTTATGGCGCTGCCTATCAGAAGCAGATCGATCAGAGACATTTTTGTTTTCTTTAAAAGTGGCCATACATTAATTCCGTCATTTTAATTTTAATTATATTTTTTTTGCTTGCTTTGGAAAAGTTTATTTCTAATTGATTAGAACAAAAAACAGTATTTTTCGAATTGTTCAATAGCATCAGCAAGATATTTATGAGTATTTTTCTTAAATTCTTTAGCAGTA
>Ga0163109_10003332_pt1 | contig 12271 bp, 12 predicted proteins | sample CRUFie1St13metaG_FD_108704 | JGI IMG/M metagenome (GOLD analysis project Ga0163109, IMG submission 108704) | Marine microbial communities from the Costa Rica Dome - CRUD Field 142mm St13 metaG | ecosystem: Environmental > Aquatic > Marine > Oceanic > Photic zone | place: Costa Rica: the Eastern... | reverse complement strand
GCTTTAGTAGTTGATTTGATATGCCATTCAATAAGATCCATACCTAACGCATTAGCTACCTCAATAGCTAATAATGTTTTACCTGTTCCAGGTTCACCTTTTACTAATAATGGCCTCTCCAAGGCTCTAGCTGCGTTTACAGCCATACTCAAGTCTTCAGTTGAAATATAGTTCTTTGTACCTTTGAATTGCATTAGATGTCCTTTTAGTTAATATTTTATGATAATTTTTCTTCTGATTTTAGTATTCTAGTGAGTTGACGGCTCGAAGCAACTAAATTTCCGTCTAAATCCCATATATTACAATCTTGTTCAAAGTATCCTTTATTAATATCAGAGGCTTTAAAGTCAGCATAAACCTCAGGTGTTGAAGGTAATTGTCTTATATGCGTTGTTAGAGTAATGGTAGGAATCCATCCTAGAGCACCATATTTATTCGATACCACAGGTGGAAGAATATCTGAATAAAAAGATAAGCAAAATTGATCAGGTGTTCCGCCTTCCATTTCTAGAAAGGCAGAACATCTTGCTTCATTATCTTTATTGCTATCAGACTCTCTATTCCACCAAGCATGATCTGGATGAACTAAACATTCCAATTGTTGGATAAATGCTGGGGTAAAACCTTTTGAAATTTTATCGTAATTCATTTTTACATAATCTTTCTTATCTTTGTCTTTAAATATTGCAGGCAAAGGCTTTGACAAACCATCATATCCCTTCATAAATTCAAAATCAGAACAGGTTCCAGTAAAAGTGGTACACGTTTTATTATTTTGCTTCAACTTAACAATACCTGACGAACTACCTCTACTGCTTTTAAAAGTTTCCACTTCAAGCTCAAAAGGAGCTGCATCAATTCTATCTAAATACTGAACTGATGAGCTTATAGCAGTTGAGTGAGGCAATATCTTAGTTAATGCTTTGTGCATCACTGCCATTAAATATCCTCCATGAGGAGTATTACCTACAAAATAATTAGTATTTGGGTTAACTACAAACTTATTGTCTTCAGTATTCTCTAAGCTAATAGCATCTTGAAATCTTTCAAATTGATTCATGATAAGTTAATTTTAGTTCATAATTTATGTTATTAGAAATTAATACAAACAGATATGCATGAAATTGCCGACATAGCTTGCAACTTTACAAATGATAGATTTGATAATGATTTAGGAGAAGTCATTGATCGAGCTGTGGCTGATGATATTACTAAATTTGGTCTTATATGCAGTCGACTAAGTGATTTAGATAAATTATTAGAAATTTACAATCGGTATTCTAAAGAAATGTTCTTCACTATTGGAGTTCACCCTCATCACGCAAACGAAATCAATGAAAAATATTTAGAAAAGCTTAAAGAAGTGATAAACATAAATAATCCTCATGCTATTGGTGAGACTGGTTTAGATTTCTTTAGAAACTTATCAACATATGAAGAACAAGTATTTGCATTTGAAGAACAGATCAAAATAGCAATTAAAACAAATAAGCCTCTTTTCCTGCATCAAAGAGATTCACATGATGATTTTATAAAAATTCTAAGAAAGTACTCTTCAGATATTAATAAAGCTGTAGTTCATTGTTTTACCGGAACACAAAAACAATTAGATGACTATCTAGAATTAAATTGCTATATCGGTGTTACAGGTTGGATATGTGATGAGAAAAGAAATATTGAACTTCGCAAAACTATTAAAAATATACCTTTAACTAAGCTAATGATTGAAACAGACTGTCCATATTTAATTCCAAAAAATCTTCCTAATAAACCTAAAAACAATAGAAATGAGCCTTATAATTTAAATCACATAGTTGCTGAAATTAGCATACTTATGGATATTGGTGAGGATATTCTTAGAAAAGAAACTTTTAAAAATACCAAAAATTTTTTTCTTAACAAAATCTAAATCAAAATTTAATCTTTGTGAATCCATGCACCTTTGAATGTTTTATCTAATGAGGATATAGGTATTTCAGTTTTAAATTTTTTTGAAGGGCAACACAGACCATCTCCATCTCTAAGTTTATGACCTTTAAAGATTAAATTATTTTTTTTCTTAGCAACATACTCACTATTTAGAGCATAAGTCCTCGCTCCAACCTGTGAAAAGCTATGTGCTGTAAATGATGGTTTAGTTTCTTTATGATGAGAATTTTCTGCAATAGCAGTAAAAAGATATTGACCTACATCACCGTTACCTCCACAGCTAGTGTATTCAAAAATCATAAATATTAACAAGTCTTGTAAACCGTCATCATTTATATCCAATAAATGATATTTTCTTGCGGCTTCATATTCTCCACCACACACACCAAACTCGTTTGAGCTTCTTGATTCATATATTTGCTTTGTCCCTATTGCAACAACATCATTCATATAAAGCTTTCCATCTAAATCTTGAATATAATCTGATTTTGTTTTTGTACATGAATATAAAAAAAATGATAAAACAAATATAGAAGCTATATTGAGCGTTCTTAAACTAGTCATAATTCAAAAAAAATTTAGGTTTATAATACATTTTTAGATAAGTTAAATTCATTACAAATATCATCCAAATCTGTCCCAACCTTTTTTGCATTATGTTTCACATTTTGTTTAGTTTTAGAATATCTTGGTGAGGCGTTTGGCTGATTAAAACCATCAATATTAGTGAAGGCATCTCTTTCAAGATTATGAGGATGTTTTTTAGCTTCTTCCATACTTAAAACAGGTGAAACGCATGCATCACTTTCAGAAAATATTTCAACCCATTCAGATCTAGATTTTAATTTAATTTGTAAAGCCATTTTTTCTTTTAACTCTGGCCATAAATCTTTATTGTGTTGGTCTTTGAATTTCTTATCGTCAATTTCTAGTTTTTCTAACAGCTCGGAATAAAATTGAGGTTCTATAGATCCAACAGCTATATATTTGTTATCTGAACATTCATAGGTATCATAAAAGTGTGCAAACCCATCAAGCAAGTTAGACTCTCTGCTATCTTCCCAATGACCCATTTCTTTTAATGAGTAAAAGAATGACATTAAAGATAGCGATCCGTCTACCATAGCTGAATCAACTACCTGCCCTTCACCAGACTTAAGAGCATGAATTAGACCAGAAACAATACCGAAAGCTAAATGCATCCCGCCTCCACCATAGTCTCCAATTAGATTTAGTGGAGGTATGGGGTTGGAATCTTTTCTACCTATTGAGTTTAGAGCTCCAGAAAGACTAATATAATTAATATCATGACCTGCAAGTTTTGCCATAGGTCCTTCCTGACCCCAACCTGTCATTCGACCATAAACTAGTTTAGGATTAACTTTTAAACACTCATCAGGCCCTAAACCTAACTTCTCCATAACTCCAGGTCTAAACCCTTCAAAAACAACATCAACCTGCCCTATTAATTTTAATAACTCTTTGACTGATTCTTTATTTTTTAAATCAGCGGTAATAGTTCTCTTTGACCGGTTGTGAATATCAAATTTATTTTCTAAACCTTCGGTTTCTTTTCTGCTAATCCTAATTACGTCAGCGCCTAAATCTGCTAACAACATTCCACAATAAGGACCAGGACCTATTCCTGAGAACTCAACAATTTTTATACCTTGCAATGGACCCATATGGTTATATTATTGAAAAACTTGGTATTTTACTAATAGATTAGGTAGCACTGTTAAAGATGTAATAAATGCTAGCACCATCGCAAGAGATGTAAATAATCCAAATAAAACGGTTGGAAAAAAATTAGATAAAGAAAGAATACAAAAACCAGCTGCAATAGTTGTTGCAGTATAAAAAATAGCTCTTCCAGTTGTTGTATGTGCATTTTCAAGAGCTTGTTCAACGGAGTTTGTTTTCTTTAATTCCTTTTTATATCTATAAATATAATGAATAGTATTATCAACTGCCATTCCAACACTTATCGCAGCAACAGTGATAGTCATTATGTCTAAAGGTATTTTTAGCAAGCCTAGTAACCCCATCACTGAGGAAGCTACAAAAACATTAGGTATTAACCCAATCACCATAACTTTGAATGATTTAAAGATTAGGAGCAACATAATTGAAATAACAGCAAAAACAATTAACAAAGAGCCTATTTGAGACTGAAATAAAGATTGAAGCATATTGTTATAGAGAACAGCCAAACCAGTGATTTCATATTGGTCTGGTTTTAAATTAAATTCATTTTGAAGGTCATAGTTAATTTTTTCTAATAGTTCGTTTCTATTTAAATTAGCTGCAGACTCATTTACTCTTGTGGAGATTCTTACAACAGAATCATCTTTGTTGATATAAGAATATAGCAAAGTTTCTCTAATATCTTCAGGTAAAACAGATCTCAGTAAAGCTAATTCAAGATCATTTAAATCTTCACCATTATTAATTTCTCTTGCTAATTTAATACCACTAGCAACACTAAGTACTTTTCCTATTTCGGGAATAGAATCTAAATAATCATGGATGTCTTCAAGTGTTTTTAAAGAATAAGTATTCCACCAATAACCAGAAGCATCACTAGTCATATCTTCAAATAAATCATCTTCAAATAAATCATCAAATGAAAACTCATTTGCCATAACAATGACATTGGTCACAACATTTTCTACCACTGACTTTTCTGGTATATCAGTTTCTGTAGGCTCACTAATAATGATATCAAGCGTTGCAGTTCCGCCTAGCTTTGAATCTATCTCATACATGCCCTGATATATTTCAGTATCTTTATCAAAATAGTCTATAAATCTATTTTCTACCTCCAGTTTAGAAACTCCATATGAAAAAATAATAAATACAATAATAAAAGTAGAGCCAATAACCTTTTTATTGTTATCTGAGAAAGTTAATATCCAAGAGGTTATCTTATGAAGTGCAAGATAATCTTTTGTTTTAATCTTACTGACCAAAAACAGAGCACATGGTAAAAAGGTAAAGGTAAGAATAAAAGCTATAGATATACCAAAAGCCATCATTTTGCCAAATTCAATAACTGGTTTTAATTCGCCAAAAGTTAATGACAGAAATGCAACAGCTGTAGTGAGAGCTGCAAAAAAACATGGAGCAAACATCTGGCCATATCCTTCAATAATGGCATTTCTCAAATTCTTTTCTTTTTTAATCTCATTTATTTTTACTAAAAGATGCACTGTTAACGAAATAGTTAAAATTAAAAGTAATGCAATAAAATTTGATGATACGACACTAATTTTCCAATCCATGAATCCAAGAAATCCTGCTGTAATGAAGGTAGCTAAAAATGCATTTAGTAATGGCAACAATACATACCAGAAAGAACCAAAAAATAAGTACAACATAAGCGCAAATATAATTGCTACTGCTGTACCGAAAATAACTAAATCAGATTCAATATATTCCATCATATCTGTAGCAATCATTGATGGTCCACCAAGATAAATTGTTGCCTCATCTCTGTATATATCGAGAGTTTGTCTTATCTCTGCAATAAGTAATTTGTTAAATTCAGATTCTTGATTATTTATCTCACTAATTCGTGTATTAATATTTTCTAGATCATTTTGTAATTGATTAATAGTTTTGCTTGTTAGAGGTTCTCTTGAATCAAGTTTTTCTAGAATCTCATATCTTGAATTTATAAGCTGGCTGTATTCCTTGTTACCTTTTAATACAACTTGCATTGCAGTGGTTTTACCGTCATTACTGATAATTAATTCTTTATAAATTGGATTATTAATTATCTCTTCTTTGGCAAGATTTAAATCAACCTCTGGATCTGTAAGATTTTTTAAATGATCTGATACTTCACTTAATCCCACTCTGGGTTGAAAAAATATAGGAGCATCTAATATTGATAAAACAGAATCCACTCCATCAATATTTTTTAAGTCATTCTCTAGTTGTGAGATTTTTTTTAGGGAATATTCAGAAAAAAGCTCATTTTTTGGCTCATAGGTAACAATTAAAAAACTGGAATCTCCAAATTCATCTTCCGCCTCACGATAGGTTTTTAAGGATTCATCACTTTCAAGTACTAACGCGTCAGATGATGCATCAAGTTTAAAGTTACTAAGACCGACAGATGTAATTATTGTTAGTGTAAAAACTAATAACAAAATTAATAAATATCTATCTAATAAAAAGTTTCCTATATTTTTAAGATCGATTCTCATTTCTTATTTGCACAATTTGGCGAATCTAAAATAATTGGATTTTTTGAGTATTCAGCTTCATCGAAGCTATTGATGGATAAAGCATGAATTTGCTTCATTATATCTTCTAATGATTTGTAAATAATTTGATGTCTTTTTACTTGGCTTATATTGTTAAAAGAATCACTAACTATTACTAATTTAAAATGTGTTTCAGAGTCTTTTGGAACGCTATGCATATAGCTTTCATTAACAATCTTAAGAACACTTGGATTAAAATCCTCAATTAATGTTTCTTTTATGCTGTCTTGAATTTTGCTCATTTTTAGAATTTACTATCTATTCCAAATTTTGTTATAAATTAATGCAAAAATTACAATAAATGATGCTCCTATAGCAACAGGCATTATAACGAATTCAAAGGTTTTTGCGCCCAATATAGCAATAATGGGGTTTGCACCTGCTGGTGGATGAACTGTATTAGTTAGTTGCATCGCCATAATTGCCAAAGCAAGTCCTAAAGCAATAGAAAGTGAAGTATTTTCAAAGAAATAAAACATTAAAACGCCTGAAGAAGCAGATAATACATGCCCAAAAAAAACATTCCTAGGACTGGCTAAAGGACTATCATGAACTGCCATTACTAAAACTAGACTTGCACCAAAAGGCGGAATGAGCCAAATATTAGATTTATCAATGGTATTGAAGTATGCAATTAAAAACATACATAAAAATGCACCAAATGATGATATTAAAATGTTTTTAATATTGTCTGATAAAAAATTATGTTTCATATAGTTATAGATTAACCTTTTTTAATATTTTTATAAATTTTAACCATCTAAATCAGGATTCTTATCAATTTCATTTATTAAGCTAACTACCCTTTCCCACTTCAACCATTCTGTATTATTTAACTCTGCAGCGTATTCGGCTGCTCTTAACATTGCTACAGCTTCAGCATCATCACCGTATTGAGATATCAAAGTAATTGCTAAATTTTTAAGTTCTTTTTCATTATTCATCTAAACACAATCCTTAAACAACAAGCTAACCTATGTATAATTCTGAGTATATATAATAATAAATAAGAATGAATATACTTTGGATAAAAGACAATAATGTTGGTCATGAAAAACAAGTAAAGGTTTTGCTTGATGAATTATCAAAAACTCGCGATATTAATGTTATACAATTAAATGTAAAAGGATTTCATCCATTATTTAAATATGTAGATCCTGTTGAAGAAAATTTATTTGATTTAATAATCGGAGCTGGTCACAAAACTTATTCATTTATTTTAGATATAAAAAAATCTCAAAAAAAAAGCTGCAAAACTGTTGCGATATTAACTCCAAGCTTTAATAAAGATAAGTTTGATCTTATTTGTGCTCCAGCACATGATCAAAATAAATTTAATAACTCAAATAATGTTATTTTTTATGAAGGATCTTTAGCTAAAGTTTCATTAGATGAGGCAGATGAAAATATTATCCTCGTAGCCATTGGTGGAAAAAGTAAGCATTATTATTTCGATGAAGACTCAATATTAAATCAAATTGAATATTTTCTTTCTGTATATCCTAATAAAGAATATTACGTATTTAATTCTAAAAGAACTCCTGTATCAATGAATAATAAAATAGCTAAATTAGTTGAGATAAAAGAGATAATTTTTTGTGATTATAAGAATAATGATATTTCTTTTGAGTCCATTCTTCATAAATCATCTGCTAAATTAATTACAAGAGATAGTGTAAACATGATTTTTGAAAGCCTATCTTGCAAAGGTAATACATATTTAGTTGATATGAAGATCAAAAATAAAATGAACAAAGTTGTTAAAACTGTTAACAATCTTATCGAGCAAAAAAAAATTGGATACATTGAGCAGTCTGATATGGTTGATGGATTATCTACAATCAAAATACATAAACAAAATGTCTACAATGATGTTTTTGCTGAAGTTGAAAAAGTAGCCTATAAATTAAATCAATTAATATGAAGGTTGTTCACTTAGTATTGAGTAATTCTTTTGCAGGTATAGAACAGCATGTTAATGAGCTCTTAATAAATATTAATAATGTAGACACAATTCTTATATGTAATGAGTCAATCGCAAAAAAATTTGATTCAAGAATATCAACTATAAAAATTAAAAACATTGGGAGAAGATCTTTTTTTGGGAAATATAAACTAAAGAAGCTATTAAATAGTATTGCACCCGATATAGTCCACACTCATGGAAATAAAACCACATCAATTGTTAAATCAATTAATAATAATGCCTATAAACACATAGCTACAGTTCATGGCATAAAAAAAGACATTAAAGTCTATGAATCTGCTGATTTTGTAATTGGTGTAAGTGAAAATGCAATTTCTCGTATAAATACCAAGAAAAAGGTAATTACTAATTGGTGGCAACCAAATCTTAAAAAAATTGAATCTAGTAAAAAAGAATTTGCATTAGCTGTTGGAAGATTAGAGAAAGTAAAAGGTTTTGATCTCTTAATTTCTGCATGGAAAAATATTAAAACTAATTTAGTAATTATTGGATCGGGGCAAGAAAAAGAAAGTCTTACAAAATTAATTGAGAAATTTAATCTTAGCAATAAAATTAAAATAATTGGTGAGATTGAATCTGATGAGCTCAATAATTATTACAATAAAGCTTCGGTTTTGATTATTTCATCAATTAATGAAGGTGGTCCTAGAGTAGCACTTGAAGCTTTATTCTTAGAGATACCTGTTCTCTCTACAAATGTTGGCCATATGAATCAAATTTTTCCAGATGAATTCCTAGCAGAAAAAAATAATCTTGCATCATTAACGAAATTACTAGAAGAGTATGTTGATAATATACATTTATTAAAACAAGATGCTATTTTTAAATATATAGAGGATGAATTTTCTGTCTCGGAAAAAGCTATGCAAACTGTATCTGTTTATGAAGATGTTTTACAAAGTTGAGAATATAATTGTAAAGTTTGTTCAGTCATTTTTTTTGAAGTAAAAGTATTTTTATCTGGATATGGGTGTTCATTTTTTGCTACTTCTATGACTGTATCTTTAAGTTTTTTCATATCATTCAAAGGAACCAAGCCAGAAGGATAGAGTTCTTCAAGTATTTCTTTTGTGCCGCCATGATTCCATCCAACGACTTTAGAGCCGCAGCTTATCGCTTCGATAGTTGTTCTTCCGAAAGGTTCAGGCTTTACAGAAAGATTAAATACAATATCGGATGATTTATAAATATTTACAATATCGCTTCTAGAACCTGTAAATGTTATATTGTTTGATACTCCCAGATCTGATACTTTATTTTTTAAACTATTCAGATATCTCTGTTTTGATTTAGCTGTTGGGCCAACAACAAGGCCATGAAATCTATCATCTCCCAACATAGAAATTAATTCGATAAAACTATCTACCCCTTTCCAAGATGAAATTCTAGTAGGTAAAGTTAAAATAATTTTATCTTTTGTTTGAGGGTATTCTTTGTACCATTTAGCTAACCATTCAGTTGTTAAATCATCTTGATTAAAGACATCTTCCTCGCAACCTCTTGGAATTGTTGTAATTTTATTTTCAGAAACATTGTATGTGTCAAGAATATAGTTTTTTACAGTATCAGATATAGCAATCATATGATCTACTTTTGACATAACCCGACTATAAAAAGGTTTACTGTATAAGCCATGAAAAGTTGAAACCAAGACAGGTTTTTTTGATAATTTTTTAAATGCAAAATAATTAATCCATGCCGGCATTCTTGACCTTACATGAACAATGTCAGGCTTCTCTTTTTCATAAATAGTTTTTAACTTATTTGATAAGAAATATGAAAATAAGCTTTTCTTGTGTATTGGCAGTGAAATATGTTTTGCTCCATGGGCAAGAATATCTTTTTCAAAAACTCCACCGTTAGAAATAACTATAGATTCATGACCGTTTTCAACTAAAAATTTAGAGAAATCTTTAGTTCCTCTTTCAACTCCGCCAATATTAAGTTCAGGTAATAACTGAACTATCTTTAAATTACTCATATCTTAAAGATACAGCCGGATCTAATTTTGCTGCTCTTTTTGCTGGCCATATTCCAAAAAATAAACCCACCAATGCACAAAATGTTATAGAGCCAAATACTGCACTCAATGGCATATAAAAAATCCAATCATTTAATGAAGTAAAGAGATATAACAATGAGACCCCAATAAAAATACCTAACAGACCACCAAGAATACATAAAAGAACTGCCTCAATTATGAATTGCATCATTATTGATTTTTGCGTTGCTCCCAATGCTTTTCTAAGACCAATTTCTCTAGTTCGCTCTGTTACTGAGACCAACATGATGTTCATAACACCAATTCCCCCAACTATTAAACTAATTCCTGCTATTCCTGCAATGAGTGCAGTAAAAATACCTGTAGCTTGTCTTCTAAGATCTGAAAACTGACTCCAATCATTAATACGGAAATCATTTTCACCTCCAGGACCAATATCATGCTTTTGACGCAAAATTTGTTCAATTGTCATCATTACATAGTCAACGTTAGTATCATTCGAAATTCCAACATTAATCCATCCTAATCGATCTGTACCAAATATTCTCTGCGCTGCAGTTAAGAGTGGTACATATAAATCATCATCTGGATTCTGCCAGCCAGTTGAACCTTCCTCTTTCAATATGCCAATAACTGTGTATGAAGTGCCTGCAATTAAAATATCCTTGTTTATTATCTCACGGGCAGATGTCTTAAGCTCTCCTGGAACTTTAGAGCCTAAAACAATAACTCTTTTGCGACCTAGATTTTCCTTTTCACTGAATAATCTTCCACTGCCAATGTCAAAACCTCTTACTTCAAAATTAACTGGTAAGTATCCATTGATCTCACCATTCATATTTGAATTTTTATATTTTATTTGTCTGTTTCCTGACATTGCTGGTGCAATTAGCCAATTATGTTCTTTGTTTTTTGCCAAAGCCTCTGCATCTTTTATAACAAGTGGATTAAAGCCTGAAGCAATACCACCTCTTTTTCTTTGACTTGGAAAAATTGAAAGTGTTCTCGGTCCTAAATCGTCAATACTAGCCTCTAAGGCCTTCTCAGCTGACGAACCTATTCCTATTACTGATATTACGGCAGCAGTTCCAATTATTATAGCTAGAGCTGTTAAAAAAGATCTTACTCCATTCGTTTTTATGGAAGATATTGCAGACCTTATAGATTCTTCAACTAACATTATCCGAAACTAAAGCTACCACTAACTCTTTCTTTAAATCGTTCTTGATAATCAAAAAGACTTTTACTTGGGAGTATGTATACGACATCACCCTCGTTAAGACCCTGAACTATTTCTACATTGTACAGATCAGATACACCAACTTTTACCCATGAAAGAGTAGGACCTTTTCTTGAATCTTTGATAACTATAAATCTATTAAAATTCTCTCCAGATACTTTATCTAGTAGAAAATTATCAATACTTTCTTTATCTATATCTAATACTGCGGTGGCAGTGTATATATCTTTGCGAGTTCTTAATGACATTGTTGGAACACTCAACGCGACATCCTTATTTAATATTTCAATAACTACATCGGTGTTCATACCAATTAGTAAAAGATTATCCTCATTATTTATATCAATTAAAACAGGAAATGTTGTTACATTTTGCTGAATATATGCTTTTGGTTCAATTTTAGAAACAGTTCCTATAAACTCTTTATCACGATATGCAGCAACTTTAATAGAAACCTTTTGTCCAATTTTAACTTTACCAACATCGATTTCATCAACCAAAGCTCTAACACGAACTTTAGATAAATCTGCCATTGTCATTATGATACTTCCCTCACCAAAAGCAGATGTAGGTGATGATATAACCTGACCTACTTCAACAGGTCTTGATATTACTGTGCCGCTTATTGGAGATTTTACAAGAGTATCATCTAAAGAAATTTTTGCATTTTCAAATGAAACTTCATTTCTTACTAAAGTAGATTTAGCTTGAGCATAATTTTCTTTAATATCTTCAAAATCTTTATCTGAAATGCTTGAATTGGTATGTAATTCAAGGCCCCTTTCATATTGTGCCTCAGCGTTAGTTAATCTTACTTTTGCAGCCTCTAAATCTGATTG
>Ga0163109_10003330_pt1 | contig 12272 bp, 12 predicted proteins | sample CRUFie1St13metaG_FD_108704 | JGI IMG/M metagenome (GOLD analysis project Ga0163109, IMG submission 108704) | Marine microbial communities from the Costa Rica Dome - CRUD Field 142mm St13 metaG | ecosystem: Environmental > Aquatic > Marine > Oceanic > Photic zone | place: Costa Rica: the Eastern... | reverse complement strand
TATTTTGGTCAGTATTATGAATAGGTTTAATGGCGGCGATTCTTTGTGTACAAAAATTTAATTTAGATAATGTGGTTTTAACACCTTTGGGGACATCAGCTTTATTCATAACAGGCGTTAATTGTTTTTTACCATCGACAGTTTTCCAAGAAATCATAGGGTTAACAGTTTTATTAATGGCAGCGAAGAGATGCGCCACTTTTATGTAATATCTTGCGATACCAGTGCACATATGATGTTTTTTTTCTTCACCTTTAACATCTAATTTACCAACATCTTTTTTGTCTAAATGAACAAGAGGCTCTGTTTTAATATTATCAATGGACTCGCCGGCACTATTTCTTAATGAACGGTCAAGCCAAACAACTTCTTGAGCATTTAAATGATGCCTCAATACTTTTGATGTTAAAATGATCATATCGTCACAATATTTTTTGTCATGTAATTTTTCAAGATCCGTAAATTTAGCTTGGGAAATTAATTTTGCGGCTGTTAAATGTAGAACATTTGGCAATTTAAATTTATTTTTTTCATCGCGAATATCAAAAGGTATAGCGTCTTTTGGTTTTGTTGCTTTATTACCCATTATATAAAATAGATATAATATAAAATTGAATTAAATACATATAATTAATTAAATTAATATGTCTTTATCAAAACATGATATACAAGGGTCTAAAACGACATTAAAAAAGAGGCGCAAATATAATAAAGTAGATAAAAAAAAGATGTGGGAAGCTTTCGATGAAACAAATAACGATGAAAAAGAAAGTTTGATATGTATGTATCAAAGACAAGATACACAACAACGCGATAAATGTACACTATGTTCGTCACAATTATTAATAGGACAAGATAGATTTCTTACGTGTTCAAATAAGAAATGCGGTGTAATGTATAGAGACACATTAGATGAATCGGCAGAGTGGAGATATTATGGTGCGGATGACAGTGGGTCAAAGGACCCAACGAGATGCGGAATGCCAATAAATCCATTATTGAAGAAATCATCCTATGGTTGTAAAGTTATTTGTAATAGTCGCTCGACTTATGAAATGAGAAAGATAAGAAGATATACAGAATGGCAGTCTATGCCTTACGAAGAAAAGACGCAATACGATGAATTTGAATGGATAAAATCAATGGCGCGGCAATCAGGAATTGCGAAAATTATTGTAGATGAAGCTATGAGACAACATAAGAAAATATCAGAAATGAAAACATTTAGGGGTTATAATAGGGATGGTATAATAGCAGCATCGGTTTATATTGCGTGTAGAATTCACAATTATCCGCGTACGGCGAAAGAAATAGCAAGTATATTTCATTTAGACAATACGAGTGCTACGAAAGGTTGTAAAAATGCGGGACAGATATTAAATACAATAGAAACAGATTCAAATAGAACACATTACTGTGAAACGAAACCTGAAAATTTTATTGAAAGATTTTGTAGTAAGCTAAATATTAATAAAGAGCTAACAAAGGTATGTATGTTTGTAGCACATAAAATAGAACAAAATAATTATATTCCTGAGAATACACCAATATCAGTAGCAGCAGGAATAGTATATTTTGTAGCACAAAATTGTAATTTGAATATAAGTAAAAAGAAAGTGAATATGTGTAGTGAAATTAGTGAGGTTACAATAAACAAGTGTAATAAGAAATTAGATAAAATAAAAAATTTATTAATTCCACCAGTTATTTTAGAAAAATATAAGGTATAATATATAGATGGCAGATAAAGATTTACAAACACCATATGGGGAAACGCCGGAGGTAATGAGAAAAAGACAGCGTGAGGATGCTACAGGCGATGCAAGTAAAGATTTCCCAAGTTCAAAAAGTAAAAAACCAAAATCGGGAAGAAGGTTAGACTATGAAATACCACCAATAAGAGAAGGTGATAAGTCTGGAATAACACCAGAAGAAGCAGAAGATGTTGCTAATACTTTGAGAGGTCCGGTGCTATCAGAAGCTGCTGCATTTCAAAAAAGTGCTGTATATACAGAAGATATGAAAAATATTCCTATACCAGGAGCACCAAAAAGCGAACAAAGACAAGATATTGAAAAAAAATTTTTTAAGAAAGAAGAAGGAGCCGAAGAAGAAACTGGAGATAATACCGACAGAACTTCAGATAATACCAAGAGCAAAGAAGGAGGATTTTTAGAATTTTTTGGTTTAGCAGGAGGAAGGAAAAGACGCCGAAGAAAGAAATCGCGTAAAAAGAAAAAATCAAAAAAGAGAAAAAGCCGTAGAAGAAAATCGCGTAGAAAATCAAAGAAAAGAAAATCACGAAAAAGAAGCAGACGTAGAAGAAGGTAAAGTCTTTAGATAATTTTTTAATATAGAACGATGTTTTGAAACTAACTCAAAACATTTTTTTCGAATAGGACAATTTGGATTTAATGAGCCAACAACTTCATATCTTGGAGCACCACCACTATTTTTAACAAAAAAATCAATTTGATAAAATAATTCAGGATAATAAACGTGAGTCATCCAATCGTCACAATACCAATTTTTTATTTCAGGAGGAAAATAGAAACCGAATATTTCCATATGTCTTCTACTAACAAAAGATTGTGTTTGTATAAATCTTTCTCCACCTGGGCGTGAGAAGGGTCCTGAGTTCCATCTATCAATATCCAATGGTCCAGTTAGTCCTATATTATGTCTATGTTGTAATTTAGCAATAGAAGCGTTAACCCAACCGTGTTGTTGAAATATTATATCGTCACCACATTGAAAGAAATAATCACAATTATCGTCGTAAGCTTTTTGGAAAGCTCTATTCCACATATGAGTTACCCAACCTTTTGGGATACCATTACTTGATAAGAATATAACATGTAAGTGCATAAAAACTTTAGTGAATCGTTGTAGTTCTTTTTTTTCAGCTGGATTAGAATATATACGGTCATCGTCATCAGCAACAATGTAAACATAATATTCGTGTCCGCTGTCGCATGTTAGTAGTAAAGATTTCAAAAAACAATTATATAAATAAGACTCTTTTATAGATTTCCAATTTCTGTTTCTTGATGTGCTTGGAATTAATATCCCAATTTTCATATAAAAGATAATAAAAAATTGTATTTAAATATTAATGATTATTTAAATACAAATGGAATTTGTGGAAGACAAATCTAAAGAACCTTCGTCATTTTGTACCATTTGTACAAAAACTTGTAAGCAGGAATTGGTTTTATGGCTATTGACACTATCGATACATCATAATGGTGCGAATGTGTATGTAATGTGCGATACAGCTTCAAAGAATGAGATAGATGGTTTAACACCAGATGTGAGTAAAAGATTAAATATTAAATGGCATGTTACATTGGATGAATATAGTGATAAAACCAGAAAACAAATGGAGGATGAAAAGACGTGGAGTGATTTTCAAATGAAGAAAGCAGAGGTTATGTCTCTTGCGTTAGAAACAGAGAAGGATACATTATTTTTAGATAGTGATATAGTGATATTGGATAAGATAAATGATGTGAATCACAATATGGATATAGGAGTATCACCACAATATATAAAAGATGAGAATGTGAAACAAGTGGGATATTATAATGGAGGAATGTTATGGACAAAGAATAAGGAAGTTCCTAAGGATTGGGTAGAGTTTACAAAAACATCTCGATATTTTGACCAAGCATCTATAGAGGATTTGGCGAAGAAATACTCAAAATTTACATTTAGAGACAATTACAATTTACAAACGTGGAGGTTTGTAATAGGACAAGAAGATGGGGAGACAATAGCGAGTTATATGAAACCAAGAGATGGGAAGTTATATTATAAGAACAAGCCATTGAAATGTATCCATACACATTTTAATGTGAATGCGTTCCAACAAATAAATAGTTTGTTTTTGTTGAAGTTACAACAGGCGAAATACTATAAGGAATTAAGTTGTATTTATAGATCAATAAATAACAAGTGGATAATAACATTACCAGCTCAACCCCAACCGGGTCTATGGTATCATAAGAATGATAGTTATAGAGAGTTGGCATTGTTGCAAAAGAGAGAGAATAAAGATGTGGATGTGCAATTAAATAAAACATCAGGACATTGTTGGTTAGTGCCGAATGTTATACTATATGATAGACCTAATATGACTTGGGTAAATAATCAATTTCATGAGGCTGGATTAGTATTGACAGGGAATATGGATAGTGAAGTGGAAGGAATGGAATTAAGGAAGAAGGGTGTAAATATGAAACCGTGGATATTTTGGCCACGAAGACCATATGTAATGGAGACGTTTTTAAAAGAGAAAGGAATAAAAAAATACAATGATAGGGATATAGAAAGTATATTTGTAGGAAATATAGAGAATAAAATACAAGGGCAATATAGAGAAACAGAAGATGAATGGGATAAAGTTTTGGATGTATATCATTGTACACAGGGTCAAAAACATAAATTTACCCAGGAAGAGTATTTGGATATGATGAGTAGAAGTAAATATGGATTATGTTTGAGAGGATTTGGAAAGAAGTGTCATAGAGAAGTGGAATGTATGGCTTTGGGGACGGTGCCGATAATAACAAATGATGTATGTATAAATTCTTATATAAATCCACCGAAAGAGGGAGTGCATTTTATAAGAGCGCATGATACAGAAGATATGAAAAGAAAATTGGTGGGGATATCTCCAGTTAGATGGGAGAAGATGTCAAATGCTTGTGTGGAATGGTACAAAGAAAATGTGCATAGTAAGAATAGTTGGAAAACTACAATAGAATATATATTGTATGATAATTAAATTAATTTTAATTCGTGAAATTTTATAGCAGTTTTTTTAATATTAAGTGTATTTCTATCATCAACATTATTATAATTAAAAAATAATGCGTAATCTTGATTATTAAAGAATTGAAAGAAATTAGGTTTATTAATAATAACAGTATCTATATTATTTGCTATTCTACAGAAATAATACCAAATATCATCAGTAGTAGGACATAAATCCTTAATTAATTTAAGGTCAAATATAAGATTTTTAGTTTTATGAAAGAAAGAAGGATGTATAATAGTGCCAACACCACTGTTAGCGAAATTATATAGAGTTCTTGGTATAGTATTAGTTCTTTTTTCGTAGTGAAAGTTCGAATAATTAGGGAAATTAAAGTCGTGTGTACAACCTCTATAACTTACGCAACATTTATATTTTTTATAATCATTAACATAACTTTCAATTAAATTACGATGATAAATTATGTCGTCATCAATAGTTAAAATAAGACAATCGCTATTCCATTTTGATTTAAGTAAGTATAATAGTTTTCGATAAGGGCCAATATTTTTACACCAACGAATTTTAAATATAGGATATGAATCTATAAATTTTTGTAGGTTATCATTAAGTTTTTTATTTTTAAAACCTTTATCAATAAGATAAGGTTCTACTGATAAATAAATAAAACATTTTGTAGGTAGTAAAGTTTGTAAAAGAATAGATTGAAGTGTCAAGAGAAGAAGATCTTGTTTTTGATAAATAGAAGTTAAACTAACATAAATATTCATATAATAATTATATAAATATTTATTTATTATCTAATTTAATATATTGTTCATAATTAACATCTTTGCTAAGAATATCACTATATGACTCCATTTGCGTAACAAGACAAGGATAAATGCCATATATGTTATTATATTTTTTTTGCATTTTTGCATAACAAACGTCAATTTCACAGTAACAATTTAATATTTCGTCAATCAAGGTGCTGTAAAAAGATTTATTCAATAGATATGCGTGAGTAGTGTGACCATTTGTTAATTTTTTAAGATTTGAAATATTAGTATCAATGTACGGGTCTTTTCTAACAATACTAAAACCAAGATATAACATATCTATATCGGTTTTACTTTCATGAATACTATTAATGGTATTGTTGTATTTATCAATAAAATTATTGGTTAATAAGAAATCATCTTCAAGTATTAAGATTTGATTGTAATCGTTTTTTTGAGCATCAATAATGATTTTTAAATGACTTAATTTGCATCCCAAAGCACCGATAATATATTTAGTTCCTAATTTTAAGTTATTTTTAGAATATTGGATTGGATTAACTTTATTTAAATCAGGTTTAACGGCGTCGAATCGTGTATAATTGGTAATATTGTATTTGTTTAATTGTTGAAGACAATGTTCCCAACGGTCAGTTCTTTCTTTAAGATTGATAATATATATTTTGTCAATATTGTTCATAATATATATATAAATAAAGTGTTTTTATATCTTATTGAATTTTTTATATAATATATTAGAATGTTTTTTAATAAATATTAAATGTTTTATCTTATCTGGTCTTGAATTAATGTATGTATCATATTCTAATTGTCTAATCATTAATTCATTATTTATAGTTGGTATTTTACAATGGTACTTATTAAATATACTTGTTTCAATAACTGATTTTGTTAGGTTGGTTGGGATATCATATTTGGGATATAAATCAACGATATTATCACATAAATCAAATTTTATAATGAATTTATTTTTAAAAAGAACATCAATATGAATTTTATTATTAATATTATATTTTTTATAGTTAAAATCAGGATATTTTAATTGTAAAATATTGATAATATGATTACAGACGTTATTTATATTTAAACACAAAACATCTATATCATCTTTACCAATATTAAAACGTGGAAAGTTAGGATCAATTTTAATAATAGTATAGTTTTCCATATTCAAAAAAAAATCCATTAAATTAATCATTATATATATATTGTATTTTTATTTAATAAGATATTTATGTATATAATATATTATGATAACAGAAAATTACTTTATAGTATGGAGTTGTGGGTTTAGATATTTAAAAGAAATTATGAATATCATTAGAGAACACCCAAATATAAAAATAACGAGAGTGTTTAAAAGAACGTTCAGTTTTAATAGCGATTTTTTTAAGGAATTGTACAAATTAGATAAAAGGGTTAGTGTTAATCCAGAATTAATTCATTCAAAAACAATATATTTAAAAAAATTTATACCAGAAATATTTATAATATTTATTAAAGATTATAATACAAGGTATTTGATAAAAAATGGTGATTTCATATATTCAGAAAATACTACATTTATAAAATGGAAAATACGATTATTATTTAATCCAAGAGATGAAAATATACCATATAATATAAAAGTATCAGATGAACACGTAAAATTATCAACTGTTCAAAAATGGTGGATTAAAGGTATAACGCATTTACATATAATACATTCGAATGATATTCACCAAGAAACTAAGGTTATAAAAGATTATTTTGGATTAACAAATCAGGATTATAGTTTACAAGGAAATTGTTATTATCATTTACCAAAAAAAATTACGAAAGTAAATATAGATGATATTTTATGTAATACAATAGATAAGAAAGGAGTTCATATAAAAGAAACACCATTTTATAGTTTTTTATTAGGTAAAAGAGAAGAGTATGATAATTATATTATGAAAGGTTTTGGGAAAATAATAACATATGATAATTTAAGTGGAGCATATGATAAATTGATAAATAATTTTAATTATGGTATAGAAATAGATGGTATTCCACAATATATTATCGCCAAAAAATCGAATATACCAAAAAAATATAATGCTCTTGATGGTGGACATAGATTAGCTATATTATATTATAATGGAATAAAAGAGATAAATATATGGGAATTATTATAATGAATTATTGAAAAATAACGTTTTTTGTTTTTAATGGAATCCAATCAGATTTATAATGTTGCGTTTTTCTTTCTATTAAAATGGGTTTATCATGAACAGTAGAATTTAACAGTCTTAAAAGATCTTCAGGATATATAACTATTTTATCTTTATTAGTATTTATATATGCGGCCCACCAAGATAATGTAGAATTACTAATAACATTAAACTTACATAATGACATGCACCATAAATCAATATAATCGGGATTATCTTCAAAATAAATACATTGATATGATTCGTGATAAAAAAGTTTTTTAATTTTAGATATATCATCGCCGAATATATTAAGAATTATTTTTTTTGGTTTATTATTTTTAATGATATCATTAATATAATTAACAGCTTCGTAATAAAAATTATTATTATATTGTAGATTTTTACACCAATTTAAACGAAAATGCAATGATATATTAATAATGTTATCATCAAATAAATGCGGATAACTGGTTTTGATAATGTTAATACTATCAGAATCGGGTGAAATTAATTTTAAAATATCATTATAATAATTATCGAAATAAATATGTGATTTAAAATACCCTTTGATAATACTATCTTTTTTATTATAGATATTATTTATCTTATTAATTAATTCCTTATCATATAAAGAATAATGATTTGTTTTTTCATTTAGTGTAATGGTATTGTTATTTAAAGGGGAAAATATTTGTAAATTTCTGAAAATAGTATTTCTATGATTTAGATTAAAGGATTTTAATTTGATTAATAACTCGATAATATAGTAATTATTAAATGGAATATTAAATTTTTTAGAAATTCCGTATGCCGTAAATATCTGGAATAAAGCATTACCCAATCCAGTATTATTTTTTGATAAAAATGGAGAATTTGCTTGAGTTAAATAAGGAATAATCATTAAATATATTATATTAATACTCTTATATAAAAATAATTACATTATTATTATAATGATTATTAGAAGATTAGAAAAGAAAGATTATAGAGAATACATAACATTGATTAATGAATTTAGACCAATTGGATTAGATATCAGCAAAGAAAAGTTTGAAGAAATATACGATAATATTTTTAAAAATAGTATAATTTATGTATTAACATTGAATAATGAAATAATAGGTTCATCGAAATTAATAATAGAACAAAAATTCATACATAAATTATCAAAATATGGACATATAGAGGATGTAATTATAAAAGAAAAGTATAGAAGAAAAGGATATGGTAGTATGATTGTTAATTATATTGTAAATGAATGCAAAAAAAATAATTTTTTTAAAATAACATTAACTTGTAACGAAAAATTAATACCATTTTATGAGAAAACAGGATTCGAAGAATATCAAATTCATATGTCGCAATTGTTATAAAATAACTTAATTAATTTGCATATATGAATTACATCATTATTTGTTAAAGTGATATATGAGGGAAGAAATAAACCATTTTTACTAACATAATTACTATTGACAAATGTTTCATTGTTATAATACATTTTAGTTTTATTTATTTCGCCATAAACGGGTCGTGTACTAATTTTATGTTTTTTCAAAAAACTTACTAATTCTTCTCTTTTATCTGTAAAAATGTCAACAAACCATGGAATCCATTCGTTATTTAACGGAGGACGCATAACTACGTGATCTTTTAATTCATTGTAGTACAAATTATATAATTCTTTCATTTTGTAAACCCTATAATCAATTTTTTTCATTTGTTCAATACCTATTACAGCTTGTAAATCGGTAAATTTTAAGTTAATACCAAATACTTCAAAATTATCTTTACCACTTTCTTTTCTACCGAAATTTTTGATCATTCTCATTTTTTTAGCTAATAATTCATTATCAGTAACGCAAAAACCTCCTTGACCAGTGCTAATTATTTTGGGCGAACTTAATGAAAAGCAACCAATATCACCAAAAGTGCCAAGATTTTTACCATTTATTTTACATCCTAATGATTGTGCGCTATCTTCTATCAAATAAAAACTATTTTTTTTACAAAAATTAACAATATCGTGAATGTTTTTATATCTATTATTTAAAGAAACGTGAATAATTGCCTTTGTTTTATTAGTAATATGATTTTGTATAGTATCCAAATTAATAGTAAAAGTTTCTTTATCTACATCTATTATAATAGGTTTTAACTTTAACATTTTAATAGCATTTACGGTTGCTATCATAGTATAATTGGGAACTATTACTTCATCATCAATATTTAAATCTAACGCCATAAGGCTTAAAATAATAGCACATGTTCCACTTGTTGTCATAATACATTCTTTACAGTTTAAGTATTTAGTTATAATATTTTCTAATTCTTCGGTTTTTTTGTATTCGGTGACGAAAGTATCTTGTATCATATAATTATAAGTAGCATCGGCTTCTTCTTTTCCAAATGTAGGGCGATGTTGCATAATATGTTTCATTTTATACCATTTCATCATATCGTTTAAATTAGTATTTCTATGAAAACATTGATAATATTTACCGATTAACATTAAGGTAGGTTCTCTCTTTCTCTGTAAGTCTCTTGGATTAGTTTTTTTTAAATCTGCGGTATTTAGATAATTGATATAATCATCATATAACATTATTCGAAAATCAAGAGAAATTCTTAGTTTATTTTCAAAATTTTGTTTATTAAAATGAGTGCACATATTACCATTGAAATAAAAAAGATCACCAGGTTTTAAAAATATACTTTGAAAATCTTTTAAATCGGGTTTAGATTCTATCCAAATAGTGTTAGTATTAAACATTTCAGTAATGGGTAATAAAAAATTTTTTTCACCAATAGGATGATTGCTTAAACTGTCAGAATCTTTATGTGGTGGGATTGTAACACTTTTTTCAAATTGAAATCTAACACTTGGAAATGTTTGAAAAATCATAAACTTTTCATCAGGAAAGAATTGTTGATATATATCTTTGATAAAATTACAATATATTTTTTTGAATTCATCATTTGATTTTATATAATCATAGAATTTAATGTGCAAATCACTATCTATTTCATTGAGTCCACCAAGTTCTAATTTGTTTTTTAAATAAGTATAATCATTAGATTTCAAATGGAGTTTTTCCAGATTATTTTCTTTGTATAGATTTTTAAAAAAATCTACAAAAGGATGTTTATCAATATTATAATTAAATATTTGATGGTCGCCAATGTTTTTTTTAAGTTTAAACATTTATATAAAAACTATATTTATATTTAAATAGTTATAACAATTTTCTGTTATTTTAAACATTTTTATTTTTCATCAGTATCAGCTTTTTCCCAAAAGATAGTTAAAGATAATTTATTAATATTAATTAATGAAATTAGCATTAATTACAGGAATTACAGGTCAAGATGGATCTTATTTATCCGAATTATTAATACAAGAAAAATATAAAATTTATGGAATTGTAAGAAGAAATTCTATTTTGTTTAATTGGGGAAGATTAGAACATATACGTGAAAAATTGATACTACATTATGGTGATATGACAGATGGAGCTGGATTAAGTAATATTATAAATAGAATTATAGAAGAGAATAAAGGATTTGAAAGATTAGAAATATATAATTTAGCCGCACAAAGCCATGTGAAAGTTTCATTTGAAATACCAAAATATACTACAGATGTGAATGCGATAGGAGTATGTAATATATTAGAAATAATAAGAAGTTTACCAAATAGTACAAAGAAAAAGATAAGATTTTATCAAGCAGGAACAAGTGAAATGTATGGAGAAGTATTAGAAACACCACAGGATGAAAATACACCATTTAACCCACAATCGCCTTATGCTGCCGCGAAAGTATATGCGCATAATATGGTTAAAATATATAGAGAAGGATATGGAATATATGCTTGTAATGGAATATTATTTAATCACGAATCACCAAGAAGAGGCGAACATTTTGTTACAAAGAAAATCATAAGAAGTATAAAACATATATTTGGTAAAAATCCAAATGCTGTTTTAGAATTGGGGAATTTATATAGTAAAAGAGATTGGGGTCATTCAAGGGATTATGTAAAGGGAATGTGGTTGATGTTACAACAAGAAAAACCAGATGATTATGTATTGGCAACAGGAGAAACACATACTGTGAAATCATTTGTAGAGAAAGCTTTTAAATATAAAGGAATATTATTACGATGGTCTGGAGAAGGATTAGATGAAGTGGGAATGGATGCAAGCAATAAGATAAGGGTAAGAATAAATAAGAAATTCTATAGACCTTGTGAGGTAGAACTGTTGTTAGGGAAACCCTTAAAAGCGAAAAAAGTTTTAAATTGGAAGAGAGAATTTAAAACATTAGATGATTTGATTATAGATATGTTTATAGGGGAATAATTAAATATGTAAAGTAACATCAACATTTACTCCTCCTTGTTGTCCGTGGTTATCCTTTAAAATTAACAAATATCCAGTACCCCCTGCGTTAACAGCAATTGTATTAACTGTAGATGTAAATAATTGATTGGTTTGTGTACTAATAAAACTAACTGTATCTCCCACTTTAATA
>Ga0163109_10003328_pt1 | contig 12274 bp, 18 predicted proteins | sample CRUFie1St13metaG_FD_108704 | JGI IMG/M metagenome (GOLD analysis project Ga0163109, IMG submission 108704) | Marine microbial communities from the Costa Rica Dome - CRUD Field 142mm St13 metaG | ecosystem: Environmental > Aquatic > Marine > Oceanic > Photic zone | place: Costa Rica: the Eastern... | reverse complement strand
CGTTGTTCATGACTTTCCTCCTTTGTATGCCGTTGCACGACGACGAGCCTCGGCAGCGGCCTTTGTGTTCTTGACCTGGTGGTTCACGGGCTTGCCTTTGGACTCCCGTTTTTTCTTCTCGTCAGTCGCCCGACGTTCTTCTTTGGACATCGAGGCCCAGGCAGCTTTCGGGAGGTACCGCTCTGTACGACCTTTCTCGCGAGCTCGATCAGCCATGAAGTTCCTCCTCCTCGAACAGAGGGCACGGCTCTTCGAAGAGCATGGCGTTCCTCATGTCTCGAACACGGGCCAGTAGTTCCTCGAAGTCCTGCTCTGTCATTGTCAAAAAGGCATTGGTGGGAACCGAAGACTGTCGCCCGGGTAGCCCGACTCACGGTTCAGTCGTTCCACCATCGACATGCCGTCTTGAAAGTTGTCGCCCAGTCCTTGCCCAGTGATCAACTGGGATAAGGAGTTTGGAATTGCCGTAGCCAACGAACCAGCATTGAGAGCAATATCCGCTGGAGAACCTCCTTTGATGGCAGTCGCGGCGCCCCTATAAACAGGCCCTTTCATCAAAAGATCCAGCAGAGCTTTGCCTGCCATCCGCATAGTGCCAGTAGAAGATTTCTCTGGCATTCCACGCATGCTTTGACGAGCAGAGTCTGTTCTCTGCTGTCTTGCCATTTCTTGATAAAGGGCTTCAGTCATTTTTTCTTCTCGTATTCTTCTCGGGTTTGCCAATCCTGTTTGCTCCATCTTGAGAGCTTGTTATCGGAAGACTTCTTGCCTGAGTAAGTGCCGCCCATGTCCTTGTAGTACTTGACCGCAAGCTGCATAGCTCGAGCTGAATGACCGCCCATCTTTTTGCGAGCCTTGGCTTTTGCCCTGGCCCACTTTTCTGGGTCGCGTTTTTTGGCAGTTCCGTCACTCATCAGACTCGAGGCAATACTGCGCCGGGAAGATACATAGATCAGTTCTCCTTCGCTGCTGGTTGATCCTGCATGGCCTTGGCAGCAAGTAATGCGCCAAGTGCAGTGCCAGCAAGTCCGCCAATAGCTCTTCTGCGATTCGGCATCTTGGTCAGAATCGCTTCGGCCTGGGCTCTGCTCATTTCAGGGTCATTCGCATAAAGCCTATTCGCCATTTCATGCAGCTTTTGACGTGGCTGCATAAAATCATCAACAAATTCTCTTCCGCCGATATAACCTGCTGCTGGCGCAAGGATAGAGATCAGCTGATTCAAGGTGACTTCACCTAAGGAAGTATCTCCATCCGCCATATCTGCAACTTGTGCTCCAAGCGGAACTCCTAAACCAACAGTGCCTGTCACTAATCCAAGGTTACGCAACATTGGATCACCGCCAGCCATCCGAAATAGCGGATTGATATTCACGGATACAACTACAGTTTCATTAATTCTATGAATTCTTATCTTCTAAAACTTCCGTAAGTGCAGGTCGCAACTGGTCTGCGGGCGGGAAATGCCTTAACAATGCGCGTGCCTCGCGTCGTACTTCACGCGGGATTCGCGGGGTCTCTTTTGTATCGGTCAACCGCAGCAGAAAATCTCGAGTAGCCACCACAGCTGTGACCTGCTGCAGTGGCGTACTGATTCTGATATCAGGCCGCCTGTGAGGAATGAATTCCATCTAGTGTCTGAGTTTGCTCACGTACACCTGTGTAGTGCCAATGCTTGATTTGTTCCTTAACAGCACGACGCCCAAGGTTCTCCACATGCTCTGTAATCAAACCCGTAAATGTCCCACGCAGTCCATCAGGAGCGTTACCACGGTCATAGAGATCGTAGAGATATTGGAGATAGTGAGCCTTGTTTAACTCGTGCTGAGCTTGTTCTGCTGGGGTCAAAATCCTGAGCTTCATTAGCATTCGGTGGCTCTAATAACCTAGGCATGGTTAACCACAACCGCTGCACTTCTGTCAGACTGGCATGGTGACAATTTCGATATGGATGCAATGTTGCTGCCCACCGATGCAGAGCTTGAGGAGTTCGCGGCTGATTGGCTAAACGAGAACTTCCTGGTGTCGATGCCATCTCCAATCGCAACGACAATGATCACGTTTTGCAAGGCAGTTCTGCTCGAGTTTGGCAATCGACCAGTAGAAGAAGACGATCCCTGCGCTGATGGTTTCTGCCCAATGCCTGGAGCAAAGGACAGGGTCGTCAACGACTCACTGGTTGATATTTTCGATCCCCTCTGATCAGAACAATCCGAGCCTACGCTGAAGGGCTTTGGTACCCGCAGCCTTTTCCTGGTAGTACCGATTCAAATCCCTGAAGCAGAACTCTAAGTCTTTTATAAATTCTTCTTCGGCATTCGGGCCTTCTAAATACTCGGATATTGAATTCATCAGATATTCGCGACGACATTTCTTATATGCCTCGTCGTGATTGCTCATTCTGACAAGTAGCGAATTCCTAAACTAAACGTACCCGATCTGTAAACAGATGGATCCCGTTTTAGTTTCCGTAATCGCGATCGTTGTCGCGGCCGCTTCAGAGTGCATTGCCTTGAGTCCTCTCAAGGAAAACTCAGTGGTTCAAGTGATTATTGAAGTCCTCACGAAAGTCTTTCCAAAGACGAAGAAGTGAAATGACGGACATATTGCCACCCAAGCCGCCAGACAAGCCAAAGGCTCCTCAAAAGCCAAAGGAGGACAAATTCGAGTGGCACGACGAAGGTATCTCAACCCTTGTCCGTGTCATCATTCTCGCCTGGGCAGGTGCAATTCTGACGCTGAACTACGTGTCAGTACCTTGGCTCCCGCAGAAACAAATTGATCCAACATTTATTGCCAGCATTTTTACCGGAACGCTCGCTACTTTTGGGGTCAATCCAACCAAGAAGAAAGAGGAAAAAGAAGACAAAGACCTTTCCAAGACAGACAAATGATCAAATCAATTGGCGTAGCAGCCTTTGCCCTGGCTCTGGCATCCCCGGCATACGCGAACTCCATCACACACCGACTGCAAAGCTCTGTTCAACTCAGTGTTGACGCAGCGGCGACTCAAGCCAATCGAATTGGCAGCACCTACTCGATTCAAGGCAACAACATCAAGCTCGACACCGCTGGTGGACTGGGCAGCCTCACCGCCGGCGCTGCTGTCGGATACACCGCTGCTGACTACTCAATTGTCAACGCTGGAGAGAGCTTCAGCCTGACTGAGTCATTTATCGAGGGTGACGCCAAGGCCTCCAACCTGACTATCGGTTCAGGTGTTGCAGCTGCCCTGCCGGTCCTGGGATCGACAACAAGTTTTGCTGGTGGCGTCGCTGGCTCCCTGGCTGGCACCATCTCAGCAGGAACCCTCACGCTGACTGCGGGCGGAGCCGGTACTCAGGCCTTGGGTCAATTCACCAGCGAGATCCAAATTTCGAACTGAGGTCAGTCATGAGACTGCTCATATTTGCAGCCCTCCTGTTATTTAGTAGGGCTGCATATGCTGTCCCAGTTATTCCTTCCTTCAGCCAGGGAAGTATGACCAGCCGGACAGAAACTCGATCCTCAGTATCTGAGGTGATCAATTCAATGGATTACTCCACTGGCTATTCATGGAGTGCCAGTGGACATAACGTGAAGTCAGATAGTGGATCATTATCTGCTGGCACGGGCACTACGACTAGCAGCGTTGGTGAAGGAATCTCGGCAGAATGGACGCAAATGAACATGTCAAATAAACCGACGTGGTCAATCGTCAATCCTGGAGAAGGTTTCTCCCTGGTCGAGACTTATCACGGTCCAGGCCTGTCGAACCAAACAATTATTCAGCGCACAACAGAAGTCGAAAGCATTACCGAAACTACATCGGTCTTTCAACGCTGATCCTATTCATAGCCCCCGTTGCCAATGCGGCAGACATTGGTGGGGTTAGTGCAACCGCAAACCCAGTAGCGCAGACCAGTGGTTCTCAAACGAACCTTGCAGTCCAAAACCTGCAGGGGCCATATATACAGTCAGCAGTAGGCGGGGGAGTGGTTTGCCAAGGACCTGTGCTGTCTTTTTCTCCGTTCGTCCATCGCAGCTTTAGCTGGCAGCTGCCATATGAAAGTCACTACCAGGATCCGGTGTACGACAACTCCGACCTCGACGAGAATGGAGTTATTGATAACCCAGGCTCAGTCCTCTACTGGAAGGAAATACGTACTGCTCAGAAAGATTCCCATAACTGGAACTTTGGTTTTTCAGCTTCTATAACTATTCCGCTCGATGGCGGAATCCAAGAGCGCTGTAAGTCAGCCATGGATACCCAAACGCGAATTCAGTTGCAGACCCTCCGCAACAAAGAACTCGATTGGAACCTTGCACGACTCCGGCATTGCGGTGAGCTTGCCCAAAAGGGCATCACCTTTGCCAAGCACTCAAAAATGTACGGCCTCTGCAGCGATATAGCGGTTGTCATTCCACGCACCGAAATACCTCCGCACAGTCACAAGGTCAGCTTTTCTTCAATAGATCACGAACAGCTCGAATCGCGCGGTTCCGCATCCGCTGCTGATGACGACGCTCACGAAGAGACTCAACCTTGATCTTCTTGCCCAGCATCTTCTTGATCTTGGTGATGGTTTTCTTGACTGCTGGCTTGATGAGCTTCAGCAAGATGTCTGACACTGGCTTGGCTATCAGCGCTGAAGTCGTCGCAACCACAGCAATTACAGCCGTAGAGGTGATCGCTGGCACAGGAGGTACGTAGGTCTCGACCAGGGCCTGAACTGATATGGGCTCTCCCGGGATCAACTCGCAGCGGCCATCGACATACTCTTCGCCATCTAGACACCGCACGACTCGCTCGGACGCTTCGGGCTCCTTATTGCTGGGCGGAGCAACGGGAGGACTCGTCGATACTCGTTGACCACGGGCTGGCTGCACAGCCATATCAGGAGTTTGCTGCTCTGTCTCTCGTGTTGACGGGGCCAGCTTTGGTATCACCGGCTCACGGCTCAACGTCAGCAACTCCGGAGTGAAGTCCATCGCGTTGAACGACGGCATATGGGCATCACAGAAGATGCGCACGCCATCAGGATCATTTCCTGTCAGCGCAGAGGACAGCTCAGAATCCACATGCGCCTCCACACATCCAGGGATGTCGACGATGGGTAGGGCAAAGTCGATTTGAACAGGTACGTAAGGCGCCTCGATCTGATGGGAATACACCTGCATTGGAGCAGCACTGACGACATCGAGCTTCGGTACTGCTCGTATCGACAGGTTGGGGATCTCCACAGCTAACGCAGCTCGATCGCTGGCCCTGTTCTCATTTCAAAGGTCCGTACTGGAAGGGGTTTCTCGAGGTCGCTTAAACGACGACCCATGCGACTAAATCGCCTTGTATAGACCTTATCTTCTGCAACAAACTTCTCTTCCATCAGTAAATTCAGCTCGCTCATCATTAGCCGCTGCTGCGAGGCTCTGCGAGTGTGACTAATCGCAGCAAAGATGTTTAGTGCCGCGACATTTACGGCGATTGCAATTATTAGTATCTTCATTTGATGGGTAGATATTTAACGGGGTTCTTCAGTAGGACTCATTACAGAATAGGCAGGGTCAATTTCCCAGCCATCTTCTGCAGTGTAGAAGTATTTACCACCAATGTATTCTTCAGGATTGTCTACACCCTCAATTAAGACGGCGTTATCTTTATTGAGATCACCAATAGTAAAATCTGAAAGGTAAATTTCTTTATCTGTAAATTGCACAAAAGCATCATCCTCTAGCAAATACAAGGACCGATTGGTTTCTGCACATACAATAGTTTTCATAACATTAGTGCCTAATAAGTAGTTTGTCTGAAGCTACAGCAAGACCAGCTTTAACTGACGGTGAGGCTGCAGTTGTAGCTAATGAACCGTCTCTTTGGACATAGTATTCAGTTCCTGGAGTGAGGCTAGATTGAGCATCGTCAACAGAGCCTACAACTTGAACAGTAGCTGTTGCACCGTTTGCATAGGCACCATCTGAAATGCCAATGTAATTAGTAGTCTTCAAATTTGTAGCGGTGTACGGCGTAGTTAAAACAGCAGATTTACCATAATAATCATCCTGATCAAGATATGAAACAACAACTTTTTCTGCATTTGAATCATAAACTGGCCGCCATACATTATTAATCTGTCCAGCCTCAAACTCTGTAGGAGAAGTAAAGGTTAGTGAAGTACTAGAAATAGTTCCAGTTACAAATTTACCTTTACCACTGTCGTTTGAATCTCCATAAGTAATAATAATTTTATCGGCTGCGCTGTTATACACAAGACCCAAGACGTTTATTGAACCGTTGGTTGTAAAGTTAACGTAGGCATTGCTTGAAATAGTACCATCGTTGGCATCAAGAGTATTAGTCACAGTGCCAAGCAATGCGCCTCCACGATTTGCTGTCGGGGTACCACCTACGTCCCTCCAAACAATTACAATTTTATTCGGGCCAACAAAATCAATTTTTGGATTATATGTTGAAAAACTGCTCATCTGTTGAATAGTCCCTGCCCAATACATACCATTAGAAGCACTTCGATCTACCTGACCAACTCTGCTTTCTGTCCAATAATTGCCATCGTTTTTACTCCAGATAATTATCACAGTCTTACCCTGAATTGCAATGTCAATATCCATTACAGAATACGATGCAAAGGTCCTTTGCGTGCCAGCAGAAACGTTGTTATTACTGCTAGATGTTTCAAGTAATACGACCTCTCCCTTGGTATAGGTTTCATTTTTGAAAGCAACAGCGTGGCAACCTTCATCAGCACAATAAGCTTGAGAGAGGTATCGAACGTTTTGAGTACAAAATTGTACTAGTCCTCCAACATTTACAGTATTAGTGCTAGTGCGATAAATAACTGTTGAAAAACCTCTTGAGCCTGAATTAACATCTCTGTAAGAAACAACAAATTTATCATTTACTGAATCATAAGTAACAACAATATAATCAGCGTATGAAGTTCTAAAAACTACAGGAGTTCCAAACGTAATAGTGTTTCCAGATACAGTACCAAATACAGCAGTGCCATAATAATTGTTACTGACATCTTGATAACACACAAGAACTGCGCCGTTCCCATAACAAGAGGCAACATATTGATTATTACCAGCCTCAAACGTAACAGGTGTTCCAGCAGCAGCGGTTACGGCTGACTCAGCGACTGCAGATACAGTACCGTCTGCATTAACAACTACGGTGTCACCGTTAGCAAGAGTTCCAGACGCAGTCGCTTCAAACGTAGGACTACTACTTACATCACCCCAAGTGGGAGCAGCAGACGCACCGCCACTCATCAATACCTGACCAGTTGTACCGTAGTTAGCACCAGCAATACCAATCTGGCCAGCCGAGCCAACACGCAGCCGCTCCGATCCAGCTGTTCCAACTGCGATTTCGTCAGTAGCTGACTGGAAGAATCCTGTGTTTACGTCGCCATTGAGAATCAGCGCTGGCGCTGAAGCCGTACCAGCTGTCAAGTTGACAGATTGATTGAAGGTCCAGCAATTAGTGGAATTCACCCAAGTGATTGTTTTATCACTTGCACCTTTAAGTGTGATACCACCACCATCTGCTGTGGTATCAGATGGTGAGCTGACACTTCCCAGCTCAATATTTCTATCATCAACAGACAAAGTCGTTGAATTTACCGTTGTGGTCGTTCCGTTGACGGTTAAATTTCCTGCGATCGTTATGTCGTTGGCAAGCTTTGCGCTTGTGATTGAACCATTAGGGACTTGTTCAGTCCAGCTCAATACCCCCGAGCCATTCGTTGTAAGCGCATAGCCATTAGTCCCTGCGTTATTCGGGAACGTCAGCGTATAACTTGCGTTTGCGGAATGTGGCGGTGACTTGAGCTTAATGCCATGTGAATTGAACTCACAGTTCAGCTGGATGGCACCGGCGCCACGAGTGCTGTTTCCCTTAATAACGACACCACCGGAGCCATTCGGATCAAGGTCGATATTTCCGTTACTGGCTGATGTAATGGTCCGTCCGTTTACATCTAGATTTCCGCCCAGCTGAGGTGTTGTGTCATATACAAGATCTGTATTGACTGACTGCAAATAAGTAGGCGAGTGCCAGGCACCTGATTGATAAACCTTTAGCTGACCAGTGCTTGTATCTAGCCAGGCATCTTTGTCCTGCGGACTTGAAGGGGCTGTTCCTGAGCGAGTAATACCAGTATTCTTTACACGATCAGTATCAGCAATCTCTTGCGGGTTGCCAGATACATAAACAATAGGTTTGCGTTCAGCCATTAACTCAGCTCCACAGGGGGTTCAATCATTACAACGAAATTATTTGCATCAAGACCAACTCCGACCTTGGTTATAAAGTCGCCTGATGTTGTCGGAGCGGACGTTGCAATTGTGCCAGAAGTGCTTCCTAGCCAGTACTGCTGACCAGATGAAAAGGCTCCTGTCTTTGTCAATTTTCCACGAATCACAATTGTCACTGATTCATCAGCATCTACTGCTGCTTTGACAAAGCCAAATACTTCGGCGACATTTCTTGTATTTGCATTGTTCGCCTTGTATACCTTGCCATCTGTGTGCAAATAAACAGCTTCACCAATAGCGAGTGCATGACCTGCCGTGACGGCAACTTCAACAGTATCAGCGGTGGAACTACCTCCACCTCCTCCACCTCCTCCACCTCCACCTCCACTGATGGCAGTTTTCAGATCCAGAAGAGCCTTGATGACCCCGCCGGTGTTTGCAGGGTATGAAGCCACACTTCCTCCTTGAGCAACAATGCACGAAACAATCGCAGCAATGATTCCCGAGGTGTTCTCGGCATATCTCTTGCTGTAATCAATAGCGACCGAAGGATTAAGAGGCTCTGTTGTCACGGCTTAATAATCCTTCCAGCGTTATTCTATCTATCAATTATGGGACAATTACTGGAGCCAAAGGATTTGTGGTCTGCACCGTTTGAATCACTGGATAGTCAACGCCAGCTACGGTTATGACATCTCGAAACTCATTTGCGGCGGCGTTGAAGATTTTTACGTTTTGAGTACCTCGCTCGACCCACCAGTCATTATTTCTGCACCACGAAACCAATGGCTGCTCGCTGTCATTCCAAAGCATTGGCAGTGAACTTGGTCTGATGTTTTCACGCACATCACCACCAGGAAAAATTGTCAGACCCACGACTTCTCCCAAGGTCATGGCATAGCGGTCAAAACTCAGCAGCCTGTTCCGGAAATACTCACGAATGTCTTCGTCGCTGTACTGGGTCTCGGTGACAGTCCCCAATGCAGGAGAGCTTGGGTCGGTCATCGTCGGGTAGTCACTCGGCTCATGCCAAGGAATCCCGCACTGCCAACGCAATGCATGGATGTGTTTGCACTCCTTGCGCTCCTCGATGCGCTCTGACAATGAACGCCACTGCCGGTAATAGCCAACACCCTCTCGCTCCCATGCCGATACAACCGGACGATTAGCGTTCGGCAGGGGGAACGTATCGAGGGTATAAGCCTTGCCATCCGGCTTATCGAGATTTGCAATGGCACCGCCTAGATGGTCAGGACAGCAGCAAAAGAACTTGTGCGATGAACACAAATGTCTCGAGCCACTTGTATTCCAGATAGCAGGGTCGTCCTTGTCGTAATCGACCTTGTCCCAGTAGATGCGACCGTTCTTCTCAATGCGGGTGTAAGCCTTTGACAGCGCGAACGTCAGGGTCAGCGCCCCTGAGTTCACAGCTATCAGCGTCAACGCAATACTGCCCGCTGGTTTGCTGATGATGTCATCGGGGTATGTCGTTCCAGACGCGGTGTCTTCGAATTGATCGCCAATGAAGTTGCCCCAAACAGCTACCTGGGTGCTCGTCAAAATTCCGCTGACGTCGTAAGTCAGCGTGTGGTCTGCCTCATCCGCAGGTGCTGTGTTCAGCGTTAGATCACTGAGCTGAATAGGTTGCGGCAGGATCAGGCTTCCCCTCGTTCGAATACCGGTGTACCAGGCCCCTTCTGGACTGGTCTTACTAGGGAACAGCGTGACGATATCTCTCGAGATGCCTGTCACACCACCGGGATTGAACCTGGCAAGACTCAGGATCTGGTAGTCGCCCCAAGTTCGACCACTACCGAAGTAGTAGTCCATACCGAGCTTCCAACGCTTGAAATCTGACTCCCTGTTGTAGGCCTCAAGAATCGTCGGGAACTTGACACTGCCGTACTCGCCAAGGCCCTTGCCTTTACTTGGGTATAAGCCAGCCGCTCTTGACTCAAGGCTTCTCTTAACTGATCCGAGACCGAAGCCTCGGTCCATGCGGCCGAGGCGTCCAGTCATCAGCCGAATCGAGATGCGTAGTAGTTGCCGCTGCCTCCGCCACTTAATGGAGACTGCCTACCGCTGGAACCACCGCTTGGTCTACGAGTCTGGATCCTATTAATGAGTTGGACAACTGGGCCGCTGCGATCTAACACGCTGTCCGTGGCGTCGACCTGTGGCCTGATGCCGACAACTGAACCTTTTGCTTGACGCGAGGCCGTGGTTTGTCCGGAGGTAAGGCTCGCCGGTCCCCTTGATCCGGAAACCGAAGCTACTGTCGAGCCAGCTCTTAGGTCACGAAGCTGTTCATCTGCTTCTGCTCGTGCTTGTGCATTGAGCTGGTCTAAAAAGTCTGCTTCTTTTTTGTCGTAGAGCTCTTTATCTGCCGCACGCCCCGCTAATTCAGTCTCGTACTGCTGCTTAAAACGATCTACATTCTCCTCCATTTCGATTTTGTAATCGTCGTACTTACCCTGCAGGTCGCGATAACTGCTCAGAGCGGAGTCTCTTTCACTCTCTAGACCACCAATCTTGTTTCGGAGATTACCTACCTCATTTTTGAATCGATTCGCGTCATCTTGAGCGGTATCAATTCTGCGTTGAATCGCATCTCTCTGCGTTTGTATATATTGCTGTCCTTCAGGGGAATATTGAATCTCGGACGCGGTCTCATAAATATTTCGACCGCCCAAGAGCTGACCCATATAGTAATCAAACTCCTGTTCGCCCGGATCACGCCCTAGGTAGTTGTTATACCACTCTTTTACGTTTGTCTCTAAACCTATAACCCCTTCATTCCTATCTACATTTGCATAGCTCATTAGAAGAAGCCTCCTTGAGCAAAGACATTGACCCGGCTTGCGGCTGAGGGTGCTGAAATCGCCGCACTTGTTCCTACGTAAAGAGTTGCCCCGGATGGGACGTAAAGACCAGTATTTTTCTTGTCTACTTCGCTTACCGAGGTATCTCCACCGAGATTAGGTACCGGAACGCACAACGCAGGTAGCGACATGTTGACTCTGTCGCCAAGGCTTGAACCAACAGTCGCGAAACCTACAGCCAAAGTATTAGTAGGGGTCACTGCTGCGGGGGTGGTTGCAACACTCAAAAACGCAATCACCTTAACCGAAGTCAAGCTCGCTTCGTTAGAGATCAGTGAGATACTGTCGATGATTGCGCCGTCGTTAGTAGAGCAGTCAACCAACAAAGTCACACTTGTCGTAGGTGTATTAAAATTGTTCGCGGTTGTCAGACCTGCAGATGCACCAAGTGATGCGAATGAATGCAACGGCCGGTCAACCAGCAGTGGCATCTTGTTTGAGCTAGTAGTTGCCAATGCCTTACCTCAATTGAATTAATTTTATCTAATCCCTAATTACTCTTTAGGAACGTTTCGCTGCGGACCAGAGCCCATGAGGCCAATACCGGTACTCATGCCCATTGGGGGTGCAATGGGTGACATAAAGCCAATATTGTTTGCCTGCACATCAGCATTTGGGCGTACAACTGAGCCCTGTAACGCTGAACCCTGCTGATTAGGTGTTGCGACCTTTGGCAGAGTTGGATCATTGATTCGTACCTCGAGGCCGTAAACACCACGATGTACAACTTTATCGCCGTCGGTAAAAGACTCAACGTTGTCAGGGTTGTTAGGCATATAACCGCTCTTCGCGGCCATAGTGCGCTCAAAATTTTGTACGTCTTTTTTGGGCCGTGGACGAAGGTTCTTGTGTTGACCTAAAGGAACAAACCCAGCTTCACGTCCGCGCGGTTGATTTCTAGAAGTCATTGGTCGTATGAGAATCCTTTGTTGCCTTTCATTGACTCTACTGCCTTACGAATTAAGCCAAATGCGGGATCAGATGTGTCAAAAGTTCCCAGAGTTAATCCAAGATTTGCAACCTCTTTATTTGCCTTCCAATCCAAGTTCGATGCGAGCTGTCCCTGGAATTCAGCGGGGACAGCAGCACTGCCAGGCTGCATACCACTTACACCTGTGCCGGTGTCGGTTTTGACT
>Ga0163109_10003327_pt1 | contig 12275 bp, 10 predicted proteins | sample CRUFie1St13metaG_FD_108704 | JGI IMG/M metagenome (GOLD analysis project Ga0163109, IMG submission 108704) | Marine microbial communities from the Costa Rica Dome - CRUD Field 142mm St13 metaG | ecosystem: Environmental > Aquatic > Marine > Oceanic > Photic zone | place: Costa Rica: the Eastern... | reverse complement strand
TATCTGGCATTCTTATGAAAGAAGTGCTGAATACTTCTTTTTTTCATGTGGTTGTTCTCAATACTATACAATTCCAAAATTTCTGAAAGATGATATTACACAAATAAAACCTGTTGTTATGGCCACTGTACCAAGACTATGGGAGGCAATACATGATGGTTTTTTTCAGGCCTTAAAAAAAATGCCTTCCAAGAAGCAAAAACTTATTAAGTTTTTGATAGGTAATAGTTCAGTTTTTAAAAGAAGTCTAAGAAAGATAAGAAATTTAGATATCAATCAAATAACTTTTAAATCAAAAATCCCTTTGCTGGGGTCTGTTATTGGTCGATATCCTTTACATAAATTTTCGACTATTTTTTTATGGCCGAATATTCTTAGACAACTATGCGGAGAAAAACTGAAATTTCCTATTAACGGCGGAGGCGCATTACCAGAACATGTGGATCTCTTTTTTGAATCTTTAGGTGTAGATGTTTTGGTAGGATATGGGCTCACAGAAACTAGTCCAGTATTAACTTGTAGGAGAAGAGAATTAAATGTTAGAGGATCATCCGGACAGCCTTTAGCATTTACGGAAATCAAAATAGTTAATGACGATAAAAAAAAGATTCTGAAGTTCAGAGAAGTCGGAAAAATTCTTGTTAAGGGACCACAAGTAATGAAAGGTTACCTTAACAATGAATTGGCTACAAAAGATGTTTTATCGAAAGATGGTTGGTTTGATACTGGTGATTTAGGGTTTCTGATACCAAATGGTTCTCTTTTTATAACAGGAAGAGCCAAGGATACAATAGTGCTATCAAGTGGTGAAAATATAGAACCAAATCCGCTAGAAACTCAAATCCTTAGTTCTGAATTTATTAATCAGGTTCAACTTGTGGGACAAGATAAGAAATGTTTAACAGCTCTTGTAGCTCCTAATATCGAATTAGTTAAAAATAAGTTCTTTGAAGAAGATCTTGCAAAATTAAATCTTAACAAGAGTATTGGTACATTTTTTAAATCTCAAATCAATAATTTGCTGAGAGCTCGATCAGGAGCAAGATCAGAAGAACAAATATTAGACTGTTATTTTGTAGATGCTTTTACTTTAGAAAATGGTTTGTTAACGCAAACTCTTAAACAAAAAAGAAAAGAAATAGAAAAAAAGTTTTCATCTCAAATAGAAAATATGTATGAAAACAAATTTAGTAAGAAAATTTGATTTGTTCTATATATATTGAAAAGGTAATTTTATTTTTTATGGACACAAAAAACTCAATATCGATAAAACGCTCAATAGCTATTAAAGCTATAGTTACACAAAAATGGAAGGAGGATGCTGAAAAAGAATTAAGCAAAGCAATTTCAAATATTGACCAGCAATTATCCCAACTTGAACAAGAGGGTCAACAAATAGTAAACAATATTAGATCCCAGTCTGTTAATCCTTTAGATCCAAGGGTTCAAGATCAGGTTAGTCAGGTGCAACAACAAGTAGCAGCAAAAAGAAATGAAATTGAAGAGCAAAAAAGAAATCTTCTTCAACAACAGAGTCAAGTTCGCGAATTAAAGATGGATGAAATTGTTGATCAAGGACAAGTGGATAGTTTCTGTGATGTCACTGTTGGCGATAATCTTATTGAAAAAATGCAGGCCTCAATTACTGTTAAAGATGGAGTTATTCAATCTATAGATAATACTTAGATAATTTAAATAATTTCAGTGTTTATAAAAGCATCTTTATTGTTAATAGATTTTGTCAATAATTCATCTTTATCAGATTCTGCTAAGGCTAAATCAAACCAGAAGGTTGTTCCCACTCCTAATTCACTAGCCATGCGAATTTCTCCACCATGTTTTTCAATAATTCCTCTAACTATGGATAAACCTAAACCTGTTCCTTGCTCTGTGTGCACTGCATTCTCTACTCTATAAAAACGATCAAATATTTTTTCTTGATCAGCTTGGGATATTCCTGAGCCTGTATCAGCAATCTCAATTCTAACTTTTGGCAATGGTGAAACTAACTCACACTGGGGTGCTTGATCATTGTTATTATTTGGAGGAAAGGCAGGACAGGAGTCTGGCCAAGTATAAGCTCTTATGATGAGTGTGCTGTTTTTTGGACTAAATTTCAATCCATTACCCAGTAAATTATCAAAAACTTGTAAAAGTAAATCAAAATTTCCAAGAATAGGTGGAACAGTTTCTTCTATATCATGAGCTAATGATACATTTTTTTCTGTAGCATTAAGCCTATAATTTCTTAGAGTTTGCTCTATTGCAGGCTTTATGTCCATTTTTTCCAGCTGAACTATTTTCCCGGACTCCAATCTTGATAAATCTAATACATCATTTACGAGCCTTGTTAGTCTATCAGTCTCTGAATTCGCAATACCCAAAAATTCGATCTGTTCATCATCAGAAAGCTGATCTTTTAAATCATGCAAAGTCTCTACATAGCTTTTGATATTAAAAAGTGGAGTTCTTAATTCGTGAGAGACATTACTAATAAATCTGTTTTGTGCCGCGTTAAGCTCTACTTCTCTTGTTAAGTCTTGAATTGTTACAGCAACTCCTTTTAATTCAACTTTGTTTGTATCTAAAACCGACTGTAAGACAATTCTTAGAGTTCTAGCTGGTTCGCCCAAGCTAAATCTTAAATCGTCCTTTTCTTTTTCTCTTTTTAAAATTGATTCTATGTTCGTATGTAAGTCATTTGATAAAATCTCCGGGATTTCATTCAAAAAATATTTACCTTCTAAGAATCTTCCTTCCCAACGAAATAATCTTTTTGCCGTTGGATTAGTAAGCACAATTCTGCCTACTGAGTCTAATAAAATTGCACCATCAGCCATAGTGGCTATTAGTGATTGTTGTTTTATTTGAGCGGCTTTTAGTTCTTCAATATTCGCCTCATCATAATTTTCTAATTGGGTCGCCATTCGGTTAAATCCATTTAAAAGTTCTCCTAGATCACCTGTCATGGGTAAAGAAATTCTGGATTTGAAGTTTCCTTTTGAAATTTCTCTGACACCTCTAACTAATTCTCTCACTGGTCTTGTAATTGTAAGTGCATTAAATACAGCGCCAAGGATTACTAAAACCCAAATAGATATAAATACTGCAATGGTCAATTCTCTTGTAAGTGCAGCACTGGCTAATGCTTTTTTATTAGGCGTAACTCCTAAGGCTAAAGTTCCAAGATATTTTCCTTTCCACAGCATTGGAACAAATACATCTGTTACTTGACCCTGAGGTGTGGCATGCTGCCTAACTAGGGGGAATTGCGGTCTTTTCTTTAATTCTGATGGCAGTTTTAGTTTTCTTGTAAGCTGAAACTGACTATCTGAACTAGTTGGTGTGGCACTTATAGGGATACCAAGTTGAACGATGTCTTCAGCATCAGTGAAAAATATGTAACGTAGATTTCGACTCGATCTCCAGAACTTTTCAGCTACATTTGAGATTTCTTTTTTTTGGTTATTTGCAACTAATTCTGTTACGTTTCCTGATAATAATAGACCCAAATCTCGAGCATATCTTGTATCGTTCATCCCCGCATCTCTTTGAATACTATTTAGTGCAAAAAACGTTATCCCTGTCATAAGTAGACTTACAACGAGAGTAGCTATTGCTAATAATTTTGTTCTTAAACTAAAGCCACTCCACCAAGCAATAAGACTAGTTGTCCAATAATTATAATTATTATTGTCATTATCATGAATATTATATTCATCACTATCTAGATTCTTGCTTTTATCCACAAGCTTAATTCTCCTTTGAAAAGTTTTTTCTAACTTGGTGGCCTATATCATTTCTAAAGTAAATTCCGTCAAATTTTATTTCTTTTAAATTTTTATATGCTTTTTCAAAAACCAGATCAAAATCTTTATCTTGGCAAACAATGCTTAAAACTCTTCCACCTGAAGTGATTAATTCCTTATTGTCATTAAAACAAGTACCAGAGTCAAAAATTTGACAATCAGTTGTGTCAACCTTCCCTATTTTTATTGGAAAACCTGTTTTAAATTCGTAAGGATAACCTTTTGAGGTAGCTATTACGCATCCACTAACCTTATCAGAAGTATTAATTTTTTCATAACCAGTTAATTTTCCCATTGCGCATTTTTCCAAAAGAAATACAAAATTTTTATCCATTAAGGGCATTATTGTTTGGCATTCTGGATCTCCAAATCTACAATTATATTCTATTACTTTAGGCCCGGATTTCGTGATCATTAATCCAAAATAAATTACGCCTTTATAATCAATATTTTTTTTATTTAGTTCATTTATTGTCGGTTCAATTATTTCTTCAATAATTGCTTTAAGGTAATCTTCTGTCAATAGTGGAGCAGGAGAATAAGCTCCCATTCCTCCCGTGTTTGGACCTTTATCCTTCTCATTTAGACGTTTGTGATCTTGTGCGCTTGGAAGTAGTATATATTTTTTCCCATCACAAAGGGCAAAAACTGAAACTTCTGGTCCTTGAATTTTTTCTTCTAGAACTACCACATCTCCCGAGTTGCCAAACTTCCCTTTGAAGATTAATTCTGCTGCTTTCAAACATTCATTTTTTGAATCGGGAATAAAGACACCTTTTCCTGAAGCTAAACCATCCGCTTTTACTACTAAAGGATGCGAAGATGAATGGATTATTTCTTTGGCTTTTTCTAGAGAATTGACTTTCCAAAATTTAGCAGTCGGTATATTTGCGTCTTGCATAAATTCTTTTGCCCAAGATTTACTATATTCCAATTTTGCTCCAGCTTTACCAGGACCGAATACTTTAAAATTTTTCTCGCGGAGAAAATCGGCTAACCCCTCTGCTAGTGGTATTTCTGGTCCTATTAAGATTAAATCTATTCTTAAAATATCAAGCTTTTCTACTAAATCATTTCTATTCTTTATGTCAACATTTATTCTTTCACATTTATTTATCCTTTCTGATCCGGCATTACCAGGAATCAAATAAATTTTTTTAACTAGTTCATTTTTTTGAATAGCCCAAGCCAAAGAATTTTCTCTCCCGCCATTTCCAATTATTAAAATATTTTCTAATCTAGTTAAGCTTTGAGAACTTGTTGAATAAATACTCATATATTTGTTTTTGAAGGTTATGAGGTTTCGATGAAATAATCAGCTAAAATGAAGTAAAGATTTTAAAAGTTGATCTCTAGTAAATATGTTAATTACAAATCTTAATTTTAGTTATCAAATGGGGTATTAAGTTAATGAAAAACAAATATGAATTAGTTTACGAAGGTAAAGCTAAAAAAATTTTTAATCATGATGATTCAGATAAAGTAATAATTGAATTCAAAGATGATGCTACAGCTTTTAATGCTTTGAAAAAAGCTAAATTTGCAGGCAAGGGTAAACTGAATTGCCTGATAAGTGCAAGAATTTTCGAACTTCTTATTAAGAATAATATTCCCACTCATTTTCTTGAGCTTAAAAATGAAAATACAATTATTGCAAAAAAAATAAAAATAATTCCATTAGAAATTGTTCTTAGAAATAATGCTTACGGTTCTTTATGTAAACAAACAACCATCAAACCCGGTACTGTCTTGGTAAAACCATTAATTGATATTTACCTTAAAAATGATGACCTTAATGATCCGCTAATTACAAAAGATAGAATTGAATTAATGAAAATACTTAGCTCTGAAGATTTAGATTTAATAATAAATTTAACTTTAAAAATAAATGACATACTAAAAAGTTTTTTTAAAAATATTCAACTAAAACTTGTAGATTTCAAATTGGAATTCGGTTATGATTTTAAAAGAAATATACTACTAGGTGATGAAATAAGTCCTGATAATTGCAGATTGTGGGATCTTAAACAGAAAAATGATACAATTGTAAGCCTAGACAAAGACAGATTTAGAAATGATTTAGGTGGTCTAATTGAGGCTTATAGTGAAATTAATCGAAGAATAGAGAATTTCATTTAACTCAATCTAATAAATAATTTTTTATTTACCTTGATCAACAATGCCATGCAAAAACATTTTTTAAAATTCATAAAGGCTTTCACCAATATTGCTTGTTCTCCCTTGATTTTGATATCAAATAATTCAGAATTGGCTGCTAAGTATTTGCCAAATGATGGTGAGAAATCAATTAGAACTTTAGAAATAAAAAATATTTACAATGATTTATTTGAAGGATTAGATGTTAAGACAGAGGAAAATTTATTTATTGCAGAAGACAAGAAAAATAAAAATCAAGAGAGTGTTCTTATTTCCGAAATAATCATTGAGGGTTGGGAAAATCATCCTGAAGGTAGAAAACTTGAATTGGCTGCATATGATTCTATGAACATAAAGCCAGGCAGTAGCGTTGATAATCAAATTTTAAAACAAGATCTTAATGCAATATACGCAAGTGGTTGGTTCTCAGGAGTTAAAATAAATTCTCAAGATGGGCCATTAGGAGTAAAGCTTATCGTAAGTGTAGTGCCTAATCCAATTTTGAAGAAAGTTGAACTTAAACCAATAAACTCAGTAATTTCAAATGAATATGTAGATGATATTTTTAAGAATTATTATGGTACCACTCTTAATCTGAATGAATTTCAAAATAAGATGGAAATAATAAAGAGACGATATGAAAGTGAGGGTTATTCTTTAGCTCGCATTAAAGGACCAGAAAGAATTTCAGAAAACGGAATCGTAACCTTAATAGTTTCTGAAGGGGTGATATCTGACATAAAGTTAAGATTCCCAGGATCTGATGGTGAATCTTTTATCGATGGGAAACCTAGAAAAGGAAAAACAAAAGATTGGGTTATAAAAAGAGAATTAAAAACAAAACCTGGTACGATATTTAATAGAAAAATTTTAGAAGCTGATATCAGCAGACTTTATGCCACATCATTATTTGATGATGTAAAAGTTTCTCTCGCTCCTGATAATTCAAAACCTGGCCAAGTTATAATTTTTTTAGATTTGAGCGAGCAAAGAACAGGATCATTAACTGGTGGACTTGGTTATAGCAATGGTTCAGGTATATTTGCTTCACTTGGTTTGCAAGAGACTAATGCATTAGGTAGAGCATGGTCTACCAATCTCAATCTAAATTTTGGAGAATATTCAACAACCTATAATTTTTCTTTATCAGATCCATGGATTAAGGGAGATAAATATAAAACCTCATTTAGAACAAATATTTTTCTAAGTAGAGATTATCCTCAAGAATTTAAAAGTGAAAATAATGGAAGGATATATGCTGTAGATGATACAACCACTTCGAGCTCGGACACTTTTTCGTCAATAATTTTAGAAAACACAGGAGGCGGATTTTCCTTCTCAAGGCCTCTGAATGGTGGCGATCCATTTAAGGTCTCTAAATGGAGAGTTCTTACAGGAATGAATTTTAAGAAAGTAAAGATGATCGATGGAGATGGCAACCAAAAACCCTATGGTGATACGACACCAACAACAGGCAGCATAAGCGATATCATTTGCATTGGATTTACTTCAAATGATGGTTCATGCCCCGTGGAAAATACATTAGTAAGTGTTATTGCGAGTACTTCTAGAAATAATTTGAATAATTCCACCAACCCAACTTCAGGAAATAAATTTAGATTTGCGACTGAACAGTTTATTTCAATGGGAGAAAACTCTCCAACTTTTAATAGAATGAAAGCCTCATATTCTTTTTTTATACCAACAAAATTAATAAATTTAACCAAATCATGTCGTTCAAATAACGATGATAGTGAAGATTGTCCTCAGGCTATTGGTTTTCAATTAAACGCAGGAACTATTATTGGAGAATTGCCTCCTTACGAAGCATTTTGTATGGGCGGAACATCATCTGTTAGAGGTTGGGGAACTTGTGATTTGGCTGTTAGTAAAAGTTTTGTTGAAGGGACAGTAGAATATAGATTTCCAGTTTGGAAAATGATATCTGGAGCTTTATTCGTTGATGCGGGAAGTGATTTAGGAACTCAAAAAGATGTTCCTGGGAAGCCCGGTAAATTATTGCAGAAATCAGGCTCAGGTTATTCAATAGGCGGGGGAGTTGGAGTGAAAACTCCAATTGGTCCACTAAGATTAGATGTTGCTAGCAAAGACTTAAGTGGAGATTGGAGATATACACTTGGAGTGGGATGGAAGTTTTAAGTGTTTTCTTGGCCTACTAGTTATGATTCTTGCTATACTCTATCTGGTGTTATCTCCAGAGAAGGTGTAGGGCTACATAGTGGAGAAAAGACAAAAGTCACAATATCTTCTTATGAAAAAGAAGGATATTATGTTTCATTCAGAGATAAACCCAAAGAGATTTTTAAGTTAACACAAGATTTAATTGGAAGCACAATGCTTTGTACGGCAGTTAAATTAGGTGGTAGGAATTTGTATACTATTGAACATTTGTTATCTTCGTTGGCTGGGTGTGGGTTAAGTTATATACATATTGAAGTTGATGGAAAAGAAATTCCTCTTTTAGATGGATCGGCAATACAATGGGTTAGAGATTTTGAAGAAGTAGGAATAAAAAAGGCACCTAAACCAGATAATTTTTTTCGGGAAATCAATAAATCAATAATCTTAAATAAAGAAGGCTCAGTTATTGCGGCGACACCCTCTGAAAAAACGATAATTATTTCTACTATAAGTTTTTCTTATAAAGCTATTGGAAATCAAACTTTTGTTATTGATTTGAATCCAAAAAGTTTTGTTGAAATGATTGCTCCTGCAAGAACATTTGGTTTTAAGGATCAGTTTCAGGAATTAAGTGAACTTGGCTTAATAAAAGGAGGAAGTTTGGAAAATGCTCTTGTTTGTGATGGCGATGAATGGGTTAATCCACCATTAAGATTTGATAATGAACCAATAAGACATAAAATTTTAGACCTTATTGGGGACTTGGCTTTGGTAGGGTTACCTAAGGCCCAAATTTTAGTTTATAAGGGATCACATTCTTTAAATGCTTTATTGGCCTCATCGCTAAAAAATTAACTTTATCAAAAATTATTTTGGAAAAAAATTTATCCAGTGAAAATAATCAACTTTCATCTGAGAGCATACTAGGTTTATTGCCGCACAGATATCCTTTTGCCCTGGTGGATAAAGTTATAGAAAATATTCCTGGAGAGCGCGCTGTTGCAGTAAAAAATGTGACAATAAATGAGCCTCAATTTCAAGGACATTTTCCTGACAGACCATTAATGCCTGGAGTTCTTATTGTTGAATCAATGGCTCAAGTTGGGGGAATAATTGTAACTCAAATGCCCAATCTTCCTAAAGGACTTTTCGTTTTCGCCGGCATTAATAATGTCAAATTCAGAAAACCTGTTGTACCTGGAGATCAATTGATAATTTCTTGTGAGTTGTTGAGTATTAAAAGACAGAGATTTGGAAAGGTTAAAGGTGAGGCACATGTTGATGGGAAGTTGGTTTGTGCTGGAGAATTAATGTTTTCATTGGTTGATTAAAGCTATGGAAAATAAAAATACTCAATTAAAGGTAAGCTCAAGTGGTGCAAAAGTGCACCCAAATGCTTTTGTTGATCCTAGTGCCGAGTTATGCGATGGAGTTATTATTTCTCAGGGAGCTATTGTTGGACCTGATGTGACTATAGGAGAAGGGACGGAAATAGGTCCAAATGCTGTTATTACTGGAAGAACTCAAATTGGAAGAAATAATAAAATTTTCCCAAATGTTTTTATAGGTTTTGATCCTCAAGATCTTAAATATAAAGGAGCCCCAACTGAAGTGATAATTGGAGATAATAATACTTTTAGAGAATGTGTAACTGTTAATAAGGCAACTGATGAAGGAGAAAAAACTTCTATTGGTAATAATAATTTGTTAATGGCTTATACTCATATAGGACATAATTGTGAACTTGGGAATAGCATAATTTTATCAAATAGTGTTCAAGTTGCTGGCCATGTAAAGGTTGAAGATAGAGCTATTATTGGAGGTTGTTTAGGTATTCATCAATTTGTGCATATTGGATACTTAGCTATGATAGGAGGAATGACAAGAGTTGATAGAGATGTCCCTCCTTTTTGTTTAGCCGAAGGGCATCCAGGAAGATTGAGAGGTTTAAATAGGATTGGAATAAAAAGAAGTGGGTTGATGGAAAATAAGGATTTCGATTTAAAAATTTTGCAGAATACATGGAATTTACTTTTTAAGTCTGAAAATGTAATATTTGATGCATTGGAAATAGCAAAAAAAGGGAAATTAGATCTATCTTCAACAAAATTATGTGATTTTTTGAAAGAATCAATAGCAAAGGAAAGACGAGGACCAATGCCAGTAGTGAATTTATGAATAAGAAGATATTTATTAGTACTGGAGAAGTCTCTGGAGATTTGCACGGAAGTTTATTATCAAAAGCATTATTAAATGAAGCTAAAAAAAAATCTATAGATTTAGAAATTTGCGGATTAGGTGGGGAAAGAATGAAAAAAGAAGGTGTAAAAATTCTTCAAGATACCACATCCATAAGCGCAATAGGAATTTGGGAGGCTTTACCTCTAATAATTCCAACAATAAGAATTCAGCAAAGATTTTATAAATTATTAAAAAAATATCCTCCCGATTGCTTAATTTTGATTGACTATATGGGTCCTAATATAAAAATTGGAATTAAATTAAAAAGGTCGAAGATTAAAATTCCAATTTATTATTATATTGCACCTCAAGAGTGGGCTTGGAGGGTTGGAAATAATACTACGACAAATTTAATAAATTTTTCTGATAAAATTTTTGCGATTTTTAAGAAAGAAGCAGCATTTTACAAAAAGAGGGGCGGAAATGTTTTCTGGGTTGGACATCCAATGATTGATTTGACAAAAAAACTTCCTCTGAAGAAAGATGCCCGAGTGATTCTGAACCTTCGCCCAGATCAAAACATCCTACTTTTAATGCCCGCATCAAGACCTCAAGAATTGCGATACATATTACCTACTTTTATGCGAACGGCTAAAAAATTACAACAAAAATATCCAAGATTGGTTGTCTATATCCCCTCTTGTAGAAATTCATTTGATGAAATATTCAAAAAAGCCTTTAGAAAATATCAAGTGAAAGGACATTTGATTTCTCAAAAAGATAGTGCACAATTAAAGCCCTATATTTATTCGCTCACTAAAATCGCTCTTTGTAAATCTGGGACAGTTAATATGGAGTTGGCTTTATATGGAATACCACAAATTGTTGGTTACAGAGTAAGTAGGGTTACTGCTTTTATTGCTAAAAAAATTCTCAATTTTAAAGTAAGATTCATTTCCCCTGTTAATCTATTAGTTAATAAATTAATAATCCCTGAATTTGTACAAAAAGACTTTGACGAAAAGAAAATCTTCTATAAATCTTGTAGGATTCTTGAAGGAAAGTTAGAAAAAATAAAAATTAAAAAAGGTTATGCTTTTTTAAAAAAAGAATTAGGCGAAGAGGGCGTAGTTCAGAGAGCTGCTGAACAGATTATTAATTCTATTATTTGAACTTTATAATAAAAAAATGAAATATTTTTTACCTCTCATAATTGCTCTTTCAATATTAATAAACCCTGTAAACACTTTTGCAGAGGAATTAATTCTTGCGGGAGGTTGTTTTTGGTGTTTAGAACATGATTTAGAGTCTTTAAAGGGAATAAATGATGTACGAAGTGGCTATTCAGGTGGAGATTTACAAAATCCTACCTATGAAAATCATGAAGGGCATCAAGAAGTGGTTTTGGTTAATTATGATCCCCAATTAGTAACTTTACCTGAAATACTTAGGCTCTATTTTCGAAATATTGATCCTCTTGATGGTAAGGGTCAATTTTGTGATCGTGGAGATTCTTATCGGCCGGTGATCTTTTTGAAAGATGAAACTGAAGAAACTGATGCAGAAAATGCAATTGTTTCGGCCTCTAATGAATTACGAGTTCCATTAGAAAAAATATTTGTAGAACTAAAATCAAAAAGTAAATTTTGGTTAGCTGAAGAATATCACCAGAATTTTGCTGAGAAAAATGAATTAAAATATAAGTTTTACAGATTCTCATGTGGCAGAGATCAGAAGTTGGATAAGTTGTGGGGGGATAATGCCAGATCAACAAATCTTTGGTCTGAATGATTGTAAATGTAATTATTTATTTTTAATCCATTGCACAAGAGTTTTAACTCCAAAACCTGTTGCTCCCGATGGATTAATACCCTTATTCTTATCAGTCCAACAAGTACCAGCAATATCAATATGAGCCCATTTAATCTCTTTATCAAAGAATTCTTCTAAAAACAAAGCAGCAGTTATTGACCCACCTGCTCTAGG